>OFSE01000014.1_pt1 | contig 55533 bp, 42 predicted proteins | sample 1543261 | NCBI WGS metagenome assembly OFSE01 (sample SAMN07774225, study PRJEB24372) | wastewater metagenome | isolation source: Exp Tend VB 50WW | collected 2016-02 | reverse complement strand
ATTTACATATTACGCCGATATTGACCACCCACTTCAAACAAGGCATTGGTGATTTGCCCGAGTGAGCAAACCCGCGCGGCTTCCATTAATTTTTCAAACACATTCGCATTTTGAATCGCTGCTTGTTGTAGTGCAGCCAGCGCTTGAGGGGCGACAGTGGCGTGGCGTTGGTGGAAGTCGGCTAGGCGTTTGAGTTGCGATTGCTTTTCTTCGTCGGTGGAGCGTGCCAGCTCAATGGTGGCTGGTGGGTTGTGAGTGGCGTCTTGTGTTTTTGGATTGCGGAAGGTGTTGACGCCGATGATGGGTAGGCTGCCGTCGTGTTTCAGGTGTTCGTAATGCATGGATTCTTCTTGAATCTTGCCGCGCTGGTAGCCGGTTTCCATTGCGCCGAGCACGCCGCCGCGTTCGACAATGCGCTCGAATTCTTGCAGCACGGCTTCTTCGACCAGATCGGTCAGTTCTTCGATGATAAAGCTGCCTTGAATGGGATTTTCGTTTTTCGCCAAGCCCCATTCACGATTGATAATGAGCTGAATCGCTAGTGCGCGCCTGACCGATTCATCAGTCGGTGTGGTGATGGCTTCGTCATAGGCGTTGGTGTGCAGACTGTTGCAGTTGTCGTAAATCGCGATCAGCGCTTGCAGCGTGGTGCGGATGTCGTTGAAATCGATCTCTTGCGCGTGCAACGAGCGACCACTGGTTTGGATGTGGTATTTCAGTTTTTGGCTGCGATCATTCGCGCCATATTTGTCGCGCATGGTGATTGCCCAAATGCGGCGGGCGACGCGGCCTAGCACGGTGTATTCGGGGTCCATGCCGTTGCTGAAGAAGAAGGAAAGGTTCGCCGCAAAATCGTCAATATGCATGCCACGTGCGAGGTAGGCTTCAACGAAGGTAAAGCCATTTGATAAGGTAAACGCCAGTTGCGAAATCGGGTTAGCGCCCGCTTCAGCAATGTGATAACCAGAGATAGAAACCGAGTAGAAATTGCGCACTTGATGATGCACAAAATATTCTTGAATATCGCCCATCACCTTGAGCGAGAATTCGGTCGAAAAGATGCAGGTGTTTTGGCCTTGATCTTCTTTCAAAATATCGGCTTGCACCGTGCCGCGCACGTTTTGTAAGACCCAAGCCTTGATCTTGGCGGCTTCGTCGGCGCTTGGTTCACGCTGATTGTCGCTGCGAAATTTATCGAGCTGCTGATCAATCGCGGTGTTCATGAAGAACGCCAGTATGGTTGGCGCGGGGCCGTTGATGGTCATCGAAACCGAAGTGGCGGGATCACATAAATCAAAGCCGTCATACAGCACTTTCATATCTTCTAGCGTAGCGACCGAGACGCCAGAATTACCGACCTTACCATAAATATCGGGGCGCAAGGCGGGGTCGGCACCGTATAAGGTGACCGAATCAAATGCAGTGGATAGACGCTTGGCCTGCATGCCTTGTGACACCAACTTGAAACGCCGATTAGTGCGGAATGGATCGCCTTCGCCAGCGAACATACGGGTCGGGTCTTCGCCTTCGCGTTTGAAGGCAAACACCCCCGCCGTAAATGGGAATGAGCCAGGCACGTTTTCTTGCATCAGCCAACGCAAAATTTCACCATGATCAACAAAGCGCGGCAAAGCCACTTTGCGAATCACGGTGCCAGATAAAGTCTTTTGCGTGAGCTGGGTGCGGATTTCTTTGTCGCGGATTTTGACGACATACTCATCACCCGCATACGCGCTTTGCATGGCTGGCCAGAGATTGATTAATTGTTTGGTTGCGCTGCTGAGCTGTTGCTCACGCTCGGCGATTAAGTCATCAATGCTGCTGGCATGTTGATCTGCTGCCTGATTTTTTTGCGCCAGACTTGCTTGCAGCATGCGCTTGGTTTCTTGCAACTGCTGACGCTCACGCGCTAAGCGTACCTGCTTGGCGGTGTCTTGATGATAGGTGCGCACGGTGTCGGCAATTTCGGCCAGATAGCGGCTGCGCGCAGGTGGCACGATGGTGTTTTTTGCGCTGGAGAATTTGCTGCTAACTAGCGCCAATTTGCTGGGCTTGATCTGCAAACCATGCGCCGCCAGTTTCGGCAGCAGACCTTGGTATAAAGCGGTGACGCCATCATCATTAAAACGCGAAGCTTGGGTACCATACACCGGCATGTCTTCGGGTTTTTGTGACCATAATTCACGGTTACGCTGGTATTGTTTGGCGACATCGCGCCACGCATCTTGCGCGCCTTTGCGATCGAATTTATTGATGGTAACGACATCGGCAAAATCCAGCATGTCAATTTTTTCGAGCTGGGAAGCCGCGCCAAATTCGGGCGTCATGACATACATACTGACATCAACATGCGGCACAATCGCCGCATCACCCTGACCGATACCGGAAGTTTCGATGATAATCAAATCAAAGCCCGCCACCTTGCAGGCGGCAATTACGTCGGGCAAGGCTTGCGAAATTTCGGAACCTGCTTCACGCGTGGCGAGTGAGCGCATGAAGACTTTGGCCTCGCCCTGCCAAGGGTTAATCGCGTTCATGCGAATGCGGTCACCCAACAAGGCACCGCCAGATTTACGGCGCGATGGATCAATTGAAATTAAGGCGATATTGAGTTGGTCATCTTGGTCGAGCCGGATGCGGCGGATCAATTCATCCGTCAACGACGATTTACCCGCACCGCCCGTGCCGGTGATGCCCAAGGTCGGTACCTTGGTTTTTTCTGCGGCGGCGAGTATCGCGTTGCGCAGTGGTGTATCGACTCGTTGAGTTATTTGTTGGCCTTCTAGCGCGGTAATCAATTGCGCCAAAGGCCGATGGCGTTCGACCATGCTGCCTTCTTGCAGCGCTTGCAAAGTAGTTGGCGCATACGCCGATAAATCTTGATCACAGGCTTGTATCATCGATTGAATCATGCCGACCAGCCCCATGCGCTGCCCATCTTCTGGGCTGAAAATCCGGCTGACGCCATACTGCTGCAAATCGGCGATTTCTTCTGGCACGATCACACCACCGCCACCACCAAATACCTTGATATGCGCGCCACCACGTTGCTTCAAGAGATCGATCATGTATTTGAAATATTCAACATGCCCGCCCTGATAACTGGAAATGGCAATCCCTTGCACATCTTCCTGCAAGGCGGCGGTGACGATTTCATCGACCGAGCGATTGTGCCCCAGATGAATCACCTCGACACCATTGGCCATCAAAATACGGCGCATGATGTTGATGGAGGCATCGTGCCCGTCAAACAAAGACGCAGCAGTGACAAAACGTACCTTGTTTTGTGGCCGGTATTCCGCCTGCTTTTGCGCGAGCTTTTGGGAAATCGATAAATCGGTCATGTCATCCTCAACATTTTTGGGCCAGCGTCTACGGCATTGAAGATGTATGCCGTTTCCTCTGAGCTTGGTTTGTTCTATTTTTATAGGTTTAAGTATAGATCTCAACGCTATATGACGTTAACGTAAACGTCAAGTAAATATCTGTTGAACTTCATCTATCCTGAGTGAGCACTCACTTAATTATTAAATATCATGCAACACGCTTTTGTTGATTGTCGCTGTTACCCACAGCCATCTGACACCTGACCAATAAGCGCGCCCGCTCTAACTGATAAGTCTGGATTGCCTGTTCCTTCACGTGTCCAAAACCACGAATTGTTTGTGGCAAGCTAGCCAGTGCAATGAGTTCATCCCAAGCGGTGTTCTGCAAATTCGGCAGCAATTGCATAATCATGTCACGATATTCTGCGATCAAAGCACGTTCCATGCGCCGCTCTGCGCTGTAGCCAAATACATCAAAGCGCGTGCCGCGCAGTGCTTTTCCTTTTGCCAGCAATTTAAATGCCGACCACATCCAGCTTCCATATTGTGCCTTCAGCAAATGGCCTTGTGCATCTTTTTTAGCCAATAACGGCGGTGCCAGATTGAATTTCAACTGAAAATCACCTTCGAATTGTTGTTTCAGTTTTTCAAGAAATTGCCCGTCGGTGTACAGTCTTGCCACTTCGTATTCATCTTTATACGCCATTAATTTGAAATACGAATGAGCGACTGCCAGTGTTAACTTATTCGCCGATGACACGCCCGGCATCAGCTTATTTTCAGCGTCTCTGACTTGTTGCACCAAGTCGCTATATTGTTTTGCATAGGCGGCATTTTGGTAGGCGCTTAAATAGGCCACGCGTTTTTGCAGAATTTTGTCCAAGCTTTGTGGTAACTGTAAAGTCACTGGCTGCGCTGGCAGAGCAATTTTCTCGACAGCAGCCAGATCAAATGCCGCACGCCGCCCCCATAAAAACGCGCGCTGATTGGCGAGCACCGCCACGCCGTTTAATTCTATCGCCCGTAAAATAGCGGCTTCGGAGACGGGCAACGCTGCTTTTTGGTAAGCAAAGCCAAGCATGAACAGATTAGTGGCAATCGAGTCGCCCATTAAAGCGGTTGCCACGCGACTGGCATCGATGAAATCCACTTTGCCATCCACCGCTTCGGCGATCAGGCGCTCGGTTGAGTCGAGTGGGAATTGCCAATCCGGTGTCTTGGTGAACGCGCCAATCGGCTGCTGGTGTGTGTTGATCACGGCTCTGGTACGCCCGGCGCGCATTTTGGCAATCGCATCGTGTGCGCCTGCGGTCAGAATATCGCAGCCCAAAATGAGATCTGCTTCACCCGTGGCGATACGCTGCGCATGTAACGCGCGCCCGGCCGCGCTGATGCGGATGTGCGAGGTGACTGAGCCATTTTTTTGCGACATGCCGGTCATGTCCAGCACCGACGCATTTTTGCCTTCCAGATGCGCGGCCATGCCGAGTAAAGCACCTATCGTGATCACCCCGGTACCGCCGATGCCGTTCAATAAAATATTATAGGCATGCTCGCAGGAAGGTAGTACCGGATTAGGTAAGTCGGCGAAATCATCAGGCTTCGCTGCCGCGACACCGGTTTTTGATTTGCGCAGTTGCCCGCCTTCCACCGTGACAAAGCTAGGGCAAAAGCCTTTGACGCAGGAATAATCTTTGTTGCAAGAAGATTGATCGATACTGCGTTTGCGGCCAAATTCGGTCTCTAGCGGCATGATCGATGTGCAATTCGATTGCACGCCACAATCGCCACAGCCTTCGCATACTGCTTCGTTGATGAACAGGCGTTGTGCTGGATCGGGATATTCGCCTTTTTTGCGACGGCGGCGTTTTTCTGCGGCGCAGGTTTGATCGTAAATCAGCACCGTAGTGCCGGGCAGCTCGCGCAACTCGCGTTGTACCGCATCCATCTCTGCGCGATCATGCAGGGTGGTCAATGCGGGCAAGGCTGAGCGATCAGCATAACGCGCCACATCTTCAGTGACCAGGGCAATCCGTTGCACACCTTCTGCCGCCATCTGCTGCGCCATCATCGCCACGCTGATCGTGCCATCAATCGGCTGGCCACCGGTCATGGCAACCGCATCATTGTAGAGAATCTTATAGGTGATATTCACCTTCGCTGCAATCGCGGCGCGAATTGCGAGGTAACCCGAATGGAAATAGGTGCCATCACCCAGATTTTGGAACACATGCGGCAAGCTAGAAAACGGCGCTTGCCCTATCCACGGTGCGCCCTCGCCGCCCATGTGGGTGGTCAGTTTATTGAATTCCGGGTAGATCGCGGTTGCCATCACGTGGCAACCAATTCCGGCCAGCGCCAGACTGCCTGCTGGCATCTTAGTTGAGGTATTGTGCGGGCAGCCAGAGCAATAGTAAGCCGGGCGCGCAGGCGTATTCACCTGCTTATTGAGCACCACATCTTTCGCATCCAGAAACGCCAGTCTTGCTTTGATTAAGTCGTTGATATTGGTATCGGTCACCCAGCGGGCGATGCGGCTGGCGATCACACGGGCAATTTGTGAAACTGAAAAATCAGCCTTGGAAGTGAGCAGCCACTCACCACGCGGATGCACCCATTCGCCTTTGTCATCAAATTTGCCGATTACTCTGGGACGCACATCATCACGCCAGTTGTAGAGCTGCTCTTTCAATTGGTATTCGACCATTTGGCGTTTTTCTTCGACTACCAAAATTTCATCCAAGCCTTGCGCGAATTCGCGAATGCCGTCTGGCTCCAATGGCCACGGCATGGCGACTTTATATAGCCGCAAGCCGATTTCTGCGGCGACAGTTTCATTGATGCCCAGCTCTTCCAACGCTTCCAATACATCTAAATACGATTTGCCAGAGGCCACAATACCGAGTTTGGCATGCGGGCTATCCATCGTGATATGATTCAGCTGATTGGCACGTGCATAGGCCAAGGCTGCATAGATTTTGTAATCCTGCATCAAGGCTTCTTGTTTGCGCGCCTGTATGCCCAAAGTGTCGAGCGACAATCGGGTATTCAAGCCACCTTCTGGCATCACAAAATCAGGCGGAATCTGAATTTGCAAACGGAAAGGATCGGCATCCACCGAAGCGGTTGATTCCACGGTATCGGCCAGTGCTTTAAAGCCGACTACGCAGCCAGAAAAGCGCGACATCGCCCACGCATGTAAGCCAAGATCGAGATACTCTTGCACATTGCAGGGGTACAACATCGGAATCATGCAGGCTGAGAAAATATGGTCCGACTGATGTGGCAAGGTAGAGGAATAAGCACCATGATCATCGCCCGCGACCAGCAACACACCACCGTGTTTTGCAGTGCCAGCATGGTTCATGTGCTTGAAGACATCCGCACTACGGTCAACGCCGGGGCCTTTGCCATACCATAAGGCAAACACGCCATCGTATTTTGCGGGGCCGAGCAAATCGACGGTTTGTGTGCCCCACACCGCAGTAGCAGCCAGATCTTCATTGATGCCTGGCACAAACTGCACATGATGTTGCTCTAACAGTTTTTTGGTTTTCCACAAGGTTTCGTCCAGGCCACCCAAAGGGGAACCGCGATAACCAGAGACAAACCCAGCCGTGTTCAAACCAGCAGCCAGATCACGTTGCCGTTGTATCATCGGCAGGCGTACTAACGCCTGTATGCCGGAGAGAAAAATTTTGCCATTGTTTGCCGTGTATTTGTCGTCCAGGCTGACGTCGGCCAAAGCGGGGCTGGATAATTCGGAGGTATCAGGAAAATCAGTAGGGTCAACCTGATTTTTGTGCGCGGGATTGGCGGCGTCGACAAGCGCCGGTGCGGGCATGGTAAGCATAGTAAGCTCCAGTGAAATTCCAAATTTTTTGATTTAGACTGCGCCGAGCTGTACAACTGTTGGGTAAAACAGAAGTCCACTCGTGACATTCGCTCATTTTTTAGCCAATGTCTTTCCAGATAGCTATCGCTAGCCATCTTTGATGAATCCCTTATTTTAATCGAAATAAGTCTGCTTTATGAGGCCAAGCGAGGCGAATACCTTAACTTTGCGGCAGATACGCACGAAGATGCGCCACCATTAAATCCAAAAAGGTACGCACCTTGACCGACGCATAACGGCTCTCACGATGTATCACGTGCACCGGAAAGGCTTCCTGTTCGTAATTGCGCAATAAGCGGGTTAATGAACCGCTTTCAAAATGACCATCAACCTGATAACACATCAAGCGACTAACGCCAAAACCACGCAAGCTGGCGTCGATGGCAGCATCATTACTGCTCACCGTCAAACGCGGATGGACTTTCACGATCTCTTTTTTGTCTTTATTGCCAAACTGCCATTCCATGGTGGAAGCCACAGCGGTGGCGGCGATGATACTGTGTTGTTGTAAATCCGCCGGATGTTCAGGCGCACCATATTTATTGATGTACTCTGGTGCGGCACAGACTACACGGCGAATCCGCCCAACTTTGATCGCTTTCATACTGGAATCGGGTAATTCACCAATACGGATGCCGACATCCACACCTTCTTCTAATAAATTGACGATACGATCCAAAAACAGGGCAGACACATCCATCGCCGGATACAAGGACAAATAATCAACAATGCCCGGCATTACAAACATGCGCCCGAGTAACACCGGCGCAGTCACTGTTAAATGACCACTCGGCTCGGCATTAATACCGGCGGTGGCTTCGTCTGCCGCTTCGACCTCAGCGATGATGCGACGCGCATCTTCCAGATAACGTTGCCCGGGTTCGGTTACCCTTACAAAACGCGTACTACGATTCAGCAACTTCACCCGCAAACGCTCTTCCAAAGCCGCAATCGCCCGCGTTACGGCGGGCGGTGACATATTTAAACGACGTGCAGCGGCGGCAAATCCTTCTTCCTCCGCCACGGCGACAAACACCGTCATCAAATGCAATTTATCCATGGACAATTGAATCTCTCAGTTCTCGAAAGTGGGTTGCCATACCCTTGAAAGGCCGCCTAAATTTGCTTATTCACAGTCCCTAGTTTAACCTTAGAAGTCTTTTTTTTCATTGCCAATTTCATGCGCCACCTACCCCGCCCGGTTTTCTTCGCTTTAATGACTGTGTATATCGTTTGGGGCTCAACCTATTTTGCAATTCACTTGGCGCTGCAAGTTTTTCCACCCTATTTATTAATGGGCACGCGCTTTTTGGTGGCGGGCAGTGTGTTATTTTGCTGGCAAAAATGGCGCGGCGTGCCAATGCCAAGCCTGCGCGAATGGCGTGACGGCGGTATTGTCGGCTTGTTTTTGTTAGGCGGTGGCATGGGGCTGACCGCCGTGGCGCAGCAATATGTTTCTTCTGGATTAACGGCGGTTTTTATCGCATGCTCACCGTTTATTTTGTCGTTTTGCACCGGTATTTTTGGTGTCTGGCCAAATAAGCGTGAATGGGTCGGCATCATCGTCGGCTTTGCCGGAGCAATTTTGCTGGCGGCTGGTGAAGAATTTCACGGCCAAACGATAGGTTTGATCGCTTTATTTTTTGCCATACTTTGCTGGAATCTCGGCTCGGTGCTGTCACAACAGAAATTAAAACTGGCAGCCGGCAGTATGGGCTTTGCGACCGAAATGCTGCTCGGTGGTGTATTTTTGATGGGCATTGCACTGTTACGTGGTGAGCATTTATTAGCACCGATGAGCCTACCCGCATTCGGCGCTTGGCTGTACTTGATCGTCGCCGGTTCGCTATTGGCATTTACCGCGTATATGTATTTACTGAGCAAAGTCAGCTCTGCGCTGGCCTCAAGCTACGCCTACGTTAATCCGGTGATTGCGGTGGCGCTGGGGGTGATTTTCGCTGGGGAGAAATTATCGGTACGTGAAATGCTGGCGATGGCGATTATCTTGGGCAGTGTTGTCTTGCTGACGACCAGCAAACCAACGCCGAAGAAAATGATGCTGAAAGAAGACACGGCAAAGCTGGCTGCACAAAATAATGCGGTTTAAAAAAACTCCACATCATCATGTGACAACTCAACTTTAAGTGCGCCGCTTTTCACTAAACTTTCATAGTGACAGGTACGATTGCGACCATTGCTTTTCGCAAAATACAGTGCTTGATCTGCACGCCCCATGATGCCAACGGCAGGCTCAAACGGATCAATGTGGGCAAAGCCAATACTTACTGTGACCCGCCCTACTTGCGGAAAAGCGTAGGATTCAACGTTGTGCCGGAATCGCTCAAAGATCATCTCTGCATCTTCTTCGGTGGTAGAGCGCAGCAAGATAACGAATTCTTCGCCACCAAAACGAAATAATTTATCAGCAGGACGAAACGATGAGCGCATGATGTTAGCAACTAGGATCAGCACTTCATCGCCATATAAATGACCAAATTGATCGTTAACCCGCTTGAAGTGATCGATATCAAGTACCGCTAACCAATGCTGTTTCTCAACTGCGCTATTTCTGCGTTCTTCGACAACACCAGCATCTTCCAGTTGTCCTTGGTTATTTTGCGAAACGCTGGTGCGTAAAATTTTCAAGAAATTATCATCGAAAGTTTTTCGATTCAGTAATCCGGTTAAAGAATCACGCTCGCTATAATCCAGTAAATTTTGAAAGTTGCGATATACGATCAAAATACCATTCAGGACATCTTTCGCATTTTTATTGAATGTCGTTGGATTGGAAATTTCTAAGCACGTATGAGTCTTATCATTCATCCAAATTGGCAACCAGATTACCTGGGTACCATTTGGCAAAGTGCCTTCAACGATACTTTGTTTTTGCGCCAAACCTTCCGCCAATTGCGGATAGTTGGTGACTTTTTCATCTAAATCTTTGCCAGGAAAAGCATCATCAGAAACGATGACCTGTCCCTGTACAATCGAAATCTTGGGACGCAAATAAATTTGTGATCCAACCGCCACAACATCGAGCACGCGCGCCTCTTCAGATTGCGTTAATTCACGCAATGCCGAGATGACGGAAATATTCAGGAGGTCATGATCACGGTGCCCAGTAATCTCCACTAAATGTTTAATGATTGCATCCATACAGACTATCTAAAGGCGATCTTTATTTTCTTAATTCGGGGGTCAGTCAATTATTGAGATGAGACGCACATCGCGCATATTGATGTGTCGGCTTCGGGTGACTTTACAATAGCTGGTGGCACAGACTAAATGACAACGCATAGCGAGTCAATATGATTTCTTATTTATCAATATCAATTTGTAGGGAATTTATCCTTAATCAATCACGTCATTATTTTTTTTATAATTAATACCCGTTTTATTGACGCCGACCACTTGATCGGACTTTGATTTTTCACACAAGATGTAATTGATTAGATTTACGATCCCGTTTACGTGAGTACATGCGGCTATCAGCAATCTTGATGAGTTCCAGATAATCATCGCCATCTTCTGGGCAAACTGCCCAACCGATTGAAAGACCGACATTCAATAAAGTCCCATTCACCACAATAGGTTGTTCAATCAATGTGCAGATTTTTTCAATAATTTGATGAATGGCAATCGCGCTTTGCGTGTCCTTCAACAATAAAATAAATTCGTCACCGCCATAGCGTGCCACAATATCTGTATCTCGTACCGCAGCTTGTAATCGACTAGCGATAATGACTAACACTTGATCGCCCGTATCGTGCCCGAACGTATCATTAATGATTTTAAATCGATCAAGGTCAACAAATAAAATAGTAAACCCTGGAAAATTCTTCGGATTTTTTTTAGAAAATTTTTGTAAATAACCTAATTGCGCAAATAAAGATTCACGATTCGCCACTTGCGTCAATTTATCAAAGCGCAATTTATTTTCCATCTCCATAAACGTCTGCGCCAAGATGCCGATTTCGTCACCGCGCCGAATATTCAAATCACGCAATGGCTCACCATCACCAAAGCGCTTGGCAGCCAGTGTCAATTTAACGATATCGCGCATAACACGATCTAGAATGATTAAGCCTACCAGCAACGCAATCACAATAAACACAGCGGCGATCACGGCGCTTTGAAAAAAAGCGCCATCAATGTCCTTCATGAAATCTGAGCGAGGAATCGCCACGAATGTGGCCCAGTGCAATCCTTGCCCACTTTCAATCATTGCCACTGCAACTTCTACCGCGCCATCTTTGGTATCGACTTCATGAGTGCGTACTGTCTGCTCTCGATTTTCTTGCTGATGTTGCCAACTATTTCTTTTCTGATAGACCTCACTGATAAAACGGGTCTGCATTGCGCTGGCGTGCAAGCGAACAATTTTGCCATCAACTTTTTTGACAATCGGCTCACTACCAGAGCTTGCAATGATGTACCCGTCATCATCAACGATATAGGCAACGCCATTCGGGCTGAGTTGAATCGTTTTTAAAAACTCGGATAAAGTTTTTAATGCCACATCGGTCGCCACCACACCGACCACTTTTTGCTCTTTATCAAAAACCGCTTTTGACAAACTAATGGTCGGTTCCTTGGATGTGTAATCATTATAAATTTTAGACCACACAGCCTGCTCGCTGTGAATGGCAGACAAAAACCAAGGCCGCGTGCGCACATCAAAGCGATCTTCTCTTAGAAAGCTTGAACGATCACCCGGTGCCAGGCTTTTATAGGCTCTGCGAACAGGATCATTTGGCTCTTGTCGATATAGTTCGACCAATTCCGGCGTGCGCCGAAAAACACCCACCGATCGACCATCGATGCCGCCAAAATAAACAAAATTATTGACCGACATGAACAAGCCGCTGGCCGCCCAGAATTTGGCCTCAAGCTGATCAAGATCATTTGAAAAGGGTTGCTGTTTAGGGATATTTTTGGGGCTAGGTGCGACCGACTCTAACACCACCATCGAGCCTTGAAGCTGTCGTTCGGTTTCACTAGCAATCCGATTAGCGAGATCGAATAACACCCGCTGCGACAAAGTATTGACGGCGTCCACACCGGTCTTCATGGAAACCCAGGCAATCGCCACCGAAATGCCAACCACCAAAACGGCAATTGGGATCACAAGTTCACGCCGTAACGAAGACCTGCCCATAAATAGGCGACTCCCACGAAAGATGGAACGCATGCAGAGGTTAAATTACCGGGGGAATCTAAATTTGGCGCTTTGTTTAAAGTTGCCTATTTTTTACGCAAATCTAGATCAACAATATCCTCTAAATATACCGTAAAGAGTACGGCAAAACAAACTTTTTAAACAACGGTAAAACCCTGAAAAAAGGCTTACCAATAAAGCATTTGCAACACTTTCGTCGTATTTGTCGTGCAATTTTTAACCTAGAAACAGCGGTTAGACGAGCGTGAATATGCGTTTTTGCGGTTTCCTGCCACGAAAGCTTGCCAAATCGATCCGCAATTATCAGGCAATAAATTCAGGCAATAAATTCAGGCAATAAATTCAGGCAATAAAAAAAGCTGCTTACCAAAAATGGTAAGCAGCTTTTTTAGTGTCGTCGAAATTTACGCTTTTGCAAACGCTTTTACGACGGGGAAATCGATTTCAGTTTGGGCGACTGAATTCACATAATTAGTCAGGGTATTCAAGGCAACATGCAATACCAATTCAATGATTGCAGCGTCGTCAAAACCAGCCGCTTTGACTGCAGCAACTGCTGCATCAGATACATGACCACGATCACGTGCAACACTCACAGCGAAACGCACAGCAGCATCCGCTTTCGCGTCGCTGGAACCACCTTCACGATTAGCATTGATTTCGTCTGTACTTAATTTAGCAACGTTGGCGGCCAAATAGCTATGTGCCGACAAGCAGTAATCGCAACTATTCACTTCCGCAATCGCTAAGGCAATGCGCTCACCTGTTTGCGCACCGATACTACCTTTACCCAATGCACCACTCAAACTTAGGTAACCTTCTAAAGCAGCAGGGCTGTTACCAACCAGTTTCATCAAATTAGGTACCACACCTAATTGTTTATTTACAGCATCCAGCAATGGCTTAGAAGCGGCTGGTGAAGCATCAACGCTAGGGGTCACTAAACGGCTCATGATTTATTCCTTTAAATGAATAGATACTTGGGATTGCAAGACTGATTATTTTTAATCAATCTAAAAAATTGCAGAGAAATGTCAACCATCTATCGCTACTGTCAACTTGCTATGACAAACCTCAGCAGCGAATGCAAGCATTTTCACATGAAGGGCGAACATAGTGAATGCTTAAAAAAAACAATTGATTGTTTCTTTAATTGGAATGATGCCAGCGATTGGTGAAGTTATTTTTGCTGCCTTATTGCGGGCAGATTTTATTGTAGAAAAGCGTCTAATTGTTCGATTGGAACTGGCTTGCCGAACAGATACCCTTGGAAATGAACACAGCCATTTTTTTGCAAAATTTCTCTCTGTTCCTCGGTTTCTACGCCTTCTGCAATGACATCTAAGTTGAGGCTCTGCGCCATCGTAATGATAGTTCGCACGATGGCGCGATCATTTTGATCATAGACCAAATCACGTACAAACGATTGATCAATTTTGAGTTGATCTAACGGTAGCCGCTTTAGATATTGTAAGGAAGAATAACCAGTACCAAAATCATCTAAAGAAAACTGTACCCCAATCGCTTTTAATTCATGCATGGTATAAATGATTTGCTCAATATCGGTCAGTAACATGCTCTCGGTAATTTCTATTTTTAATAGGTGCGCAGGAATCTGATATTTTTTGATGAGATCGCGTACCTCTTCGCTAAATCGATTTTGCCGTAATTGTTTGGCACTCACATTCACTGCCAATACCAAAACGCTGGTCGCTGGCTCTTGTTGCCACGCCTGAATTTGTGCGCATGCAGCTTCCATCACCCAAGCACCTAACGATAAAATCAACCCAGTTTCTTCGGCAAGAGGAATGAAATCTGCGGGGGAGACTAACCCAAGTTCTGGATGCAGCCAGCGAACTAATACCTCGGCACCAATTGGATGACGCCAAGCATCAACTTGAATTTGAAAATACAGACAAAATTCCCGTTGTTCTAACGCTTTATGCAAATCTGCTTCTAGCGCTGCCCGTCGATTGACGGAGCGCTGCATTTGCGGATCAAAGAAACTTAAAGTATTACGCCCATTTTTTTTGGACTGATACATGGCTATATCGGCCTGCTTGATCAATTCATCGATATTGTCGCGATTGCCTTCAAATAAGGTGGCACCAATACTAGGCGTGCAACGGTATTCATTGGCCTTGAGTTTATACGGCTGATTGATCACGGCGATGATTTTTCGCCCCACTGTTTCAGCTAGGTTTGCCGCCGCTGGTAACTCGGTACTGAGATTTTCCAGCATCACCATAAACTCATCACCACCAAGCCGCGCAACGGTATCGCCTTCACGCACGCAAGCCAGCAAGCGCTCGGCGATTTGCTGCAACAGCATGTCACCCATATCATGTCCTAGGGAGTCATTCAGGGTTTTAAAGTCATCCATATCGATAAACAGCAAAGCACCGATTTGCCCGCTACGGTCACTGCATGCCATGGCTTTTTTTAGGTTATCCATTAGCAGGCGACGATTCGGTAGTTTGGTCAATGAATCGTGATAAGCCAGATGCACCAACTCGCGCTCAGTGGCACGAATCGCAGACAAATCAGAGATCGAATGCACGAAATGACAGGACTGCCCCGCCTCATCACGCACTACACAAATTTGTTGTAAAGCATTAAAAATTTTTCCGTCTTTGCGTTGACAGTTAATTTCACTACTCCAGTAACCTTCCGCGCTTGCCGACAATTCGTCATAACTCGGTTCGCCATCAACAAATTGAAATAAAAAATCACGTGGACATAAACCATGGACTTCATCCCCTCGGTAGCCAGTCAATTTAGTAAAGGCAGGATTCACCGAGATAATGTTTCCTGTATCGTCCAACACTAGAATCCCTTCAGCGATGGTGCTAAACACGACACTGGCTTGGCGCAGGCGCTCTTCTACTGCTTTGCGATGCGAAATATCTCGTATCGCGCCAACTACAATCTGCTTGTGTGGACCGTCTTTGCTGAGATGTCCATACATCTCTAGCCAAGCAAAACCACCTGATGCACGCATGCCCCTAAATACACAATTAAAAAATCCCAAAGTGCGCATGCTTTCCATGACTTGCTCTCGATCATCGGGATGTATCCTATCAATCATGCCGTTTAGACGCGTAGAAAAAGGAAATAAGGCGCCCCCCAAAATTTCATGAAACTTCTCATCACCCTGTAATTGATCAGCTTGCGACTCCCACTCCCAGATCCCTAAATCTGCCGCTTCCAACGCCAGTGTCAGGCGACGTTCCGATTTATTTAAAGCGATCTCCGTATCATGACGTGAACGTGCGATTTGCATTACTGCATACAATTCTTTCGGTAAATACGGTTTCATTAAATAGCCGAACGGCTTACAGGCAGCAGCACGACTTACTGTGGCTTCATCTGCATAGGCAGTTAAAAAAATGACTGGCAAACGCCAATGCTGATAGATATAGTTGCCAGCTTCGATGCCATCTCGCGATCCTTCCAGATTGATGTCCATCAAAACCAAACTAGGGTTATATGTTTCGACCGCCTCCAATGCTGCGTCAAAATTGGTGCGTATCGAGCACACTTCATGCCCCATCTCTTCCAGTGTTTGCTGTAAATCGAGCGCAAGTACTGGCTCGTCTTCGACAATCAAGATTCGCTCAATTTGCATTTTGCACTCTTTGTTTGGTGGGTTTTAATTCAACTGTAATACTGGCACCTTGAGCGCTGGAGCTGGTGATCAAGCGCCCACCCATTTGTTGCACAAACATCGGAATCAACTGCGTACCCAAACCACCCTTTTCGCTCCAGCGAAAATTTTCAGGCAAACCACGACCGTTATCAGACACCGTTAAATGCACGAGATCATTCCCAGCCGAAGTAATAGAGACGCCAATACGACCTCGCGCTTGCACCGGAAATGCGTGTTTGACCGCATTTAGCACCAGCTCGTAGACCACCAAACCACAGGGGATGGTGCGCTGAATATCCAAGCTAATGGCCTCAACATTACTCATGAAGTGAATTTCAATATCGTGTAAGCGCGCACTACAGGTTGCTTCGGTCAGCACCACTAATTGCCGAATATAATCAGACAAATCAATTTCGGCCATGCTTTCTGATTCATACAAAAGCTGATGTACCAATGCCATTGCTCGAATACGGCCCTGACATTCCGCCAAGGCGCTCGCCACTTCTGGTGCCACCTTGCGTGCTTGCAGATTGAGCAAACTGGATACAATTTGTAGATTATTTTTAACCCGATGATGCACCTCAAACAATAGAGATGTTTTTTCTTCTAAAGCGCGCTCAATGATGGCGATCTGCTTTTTTTGCAAAGAAATATCACGCATCAATTTGCAAGCACCGACTACTACGCCCTGCTTATCGCGCAACGGTGATACTGTGATGGCGACAGGTATTAAATGACCATCCTGATGTTTTCTGAGCGTTTCAAATGAATTGACCGATTCACCACGCGAAATTTTAGACAAGATTGCCGCTTCTTCTTCAAATTTTTCAGCTGGAAATAAATTGACAATATGCTGCCCAACGGCTTCTTGCTCGCTGTATCCAAGCAGACGAGAGGCTGCAGAATTCCAGCCAGTGATAATGCCACTTAAGCTTTTAGTGATGATGGCATCTTCTGAGGATTCGACGATCGATTGGTATCGTTCTTCTGAATATTTCAACGACATTTCACTCTCGTGCCGTTGAGAGATATCAATCCCAGAGGGAATCAGATGGGTGACGTTGCCCTCATTGTCGCGCAAGGGTGCCAACACAAAATCGATCCACATCCTACTGTTGTTGGCCATCCGCACTTCCAGATCAAGACGAAATACTTCTCCTCGACGGCATCGTTCGGTGGCGTTTTTTAAGGTGTGTTGCAAAAATGGGTCATGACAAAACCAATAACAATCCCAAAATTTTTTACCTCGAACGTCTTCAATCTTGAGCCCCCCCTGCATCTAACGGTGCTTTGTTGGCGTGACTCAAGGTGCCATCTAATTCCATCACACCAACAAAGGCGAGTAAGTTATCCAACACTTTTAATAAGCGTTGCTGGCTTTCTTCGAGCAATTGTTGAGTGAAATGATCGATGGTGGAATCTTGCACAATCCCCAGTACCCCTTTGATTTGTCCAGCGCGCACACGCCAAGGGTAAAATGAGACCATACGATGCAAGACATGGCCATTGGGAAAGGGCGTTTGACCACGAATTTCCTGATTAATCAGAGGACAGCCGGTGTCGAGCACAAACTGTAATTTGGGTTCGATGACAGCAACAGCCTGCGGCAAGAATTCACCAATACGTTTGCCGAGATGTGCTTCGACACTGAAGTTATTAATCTGCGCCTGACGTTGATTGATGAAGCGCAAGCGCAAATCGGTATCGAACAACGCAACACCAATCGGCACACTCTCCAACAACAGTGCAAGTAAGCTCGTGACATCGTCTTGTGCCAGACTTTCCAATTCCGATCTCCCACCCTCTATCGGCTGATGCAAACACCGACGACGGCATATTTTCAGAACATCGACAACCCGGTCAATCTTGATCTAACCCCACTTGAATTGATCACCTGCGTGCGCTTACCGAATTTGGCCGGCAACATCGGCCAGAGATAAGCAGGTAATTCCTTGCACTTAGAGCTGACGTCAGCGACACCAACGTCATTGCAAAACCTAATCAGAATAATCTTATTGTAGCCTCAGATTATTTTAATATTGCACTAAAAACATGCCTAATATTTAATTTAACCTTATATGAATCGCTTATAGATAGCAACTACTTCCCCATCAATTTGCCACAAATCGCTACAGAAAAGACCATTTCAAGAGACAGATTCAACAAGATTGTGACGAAACTGCGATGAAACAAGCTTCAGACGGTTATAAGGCAGCGGCAGGAAAATAAGCACGGCGACATCCACAACAACCCACATGGCAGCAAACACAGTATCATTTCAATGACTTGCAAAAATAATATACTCCCTATTTTTTATTTAAAATAAATCAGTTTCCGCACATATTTATTACGTTATAAATTAATACTATATACAGTATATAAACCATTAGATAAAAAACGGGTCTCTGCATAGATGCGACTAAATCAACCCACACTAGCAAACTCACTCAGCGCTCTGGCATTGCGGTAAGCTTCGTTTTCTCTGAATTTTATTTAATTGCTGTTATGCCGCACACCTCTGTTGCTGATCATCATACTCACACGAAAACTCTTGCGGAACTTGCTCCTCTTGCGGCAGCGCATGTGCGCGATATGTTGACTTACTCAATCCAGCACAATTCAGCACAACGCGCGCTGGTGGTATTTGACACCCGCTCAACTTTAGCGCAAGTGCTTACCACCGCTTATCGAGCTTGCCTGCCAGACGCCGAATTTTTGGATTTTGATACACAGACGGCGGAAGTCATCATGGCGCGCTTCGCTGCGCTGCACGCGCAAGATTTGGTAGTGCTAGTGCAATCGACCAATTTCCGCCTCGATGCTTTTCGGATTCGCGTCGAATTATTTAAACGTGGATTAAAAGTCATTGAGCATCCCCATCTTGGCCGCATGCAAGGGCAAGAGATCGCCATCTATATCGATGCACTGGCATATGACCCCGCTTATTTCCGAAGTACCGGCCACGCCTTGAAACGTTTGATTGACCAAGCCAGCCATGGCATGCTCGATACCGGTGGCGCGCAACTTGAATTTGCATCGCCATTTGAAAGTGCCAAATTAAATATCGGTGATTACAGTGACATGCCGAATGTGGGTGGGCAATTCCCGATTGGTGAAGTATTTACCGAAGCACGTGATTTGCAAGCGGTAAACGGCGCGGTGCGTATCTTTGTATTTGGCGACACAAGGTTTTCAGTGAATCAACCGACGCACCCTATCACCTTGATTATCGAGCGCGGCCAAGTGGTCGCGGTGCGCGACTCCACGCCAGAATTTGATGCGGTGCTCACAAAGATCAAGGAAGATGAAGGTGTGGTTTGGGTACGCGAACTTGGCTTCGGTCTGAATCGTGCTTTCTCCAAACAGCGTACTGTGGCTGACATCGGCAGCTTCGAGCGCATGTGCGGCGTGCATCTATCACTCGGCGCAAAACATGGCGTGTACGGCAAACCCAATTTCAAACGTGGTGATGGTAAATATCATGTCGATGTCTTCGCCGCGACAGAAAGCGTGCAACTCGATGGTCGGGTGATCTTCCGTGACGGCGCTTGGTGTGTCAGTGAAGGTGTGTCAGTGAAGGTGTGTCAGAGCGGGTATGTCAATAAATAGCGCGTCTCGGATCTGTTGACCTAAAATAAGATTAGGTGAATTTGATAATGCCGTGTATAGTCTGCTTTGTACTTGCATCAAGTCGTCATCTTGTTGGTTCCAATTCTGCATGGCTGTTACTCTAGTCGTTCTGTTTTAATTCCTCTCGCTTTCTTCTCTTGCTTTCAAGTGCCGTTCAGGCAGGATCGCCTATCTTTATTTAAAGGAATTAACATGAGCACACAAACAGGCATCGTCAAATGGTTCAACGACGCAAAAGGTTTTGGTTTTATTACGCCTGATGCAGGTGGCCCGGATCTTTTCGCCCACTTTCAAGACATTCAATCTTCCGGTTTCAAAAGCCTGTCAGAAAACCAGCGCGTCTCTTATGAGCCGACTGTTGGCCCTAAGGGCGACAAAGCGGGCAATATTCAAATTTTGTAAGATCGATTTTTGTAACAAGTCCACCAGCCAGGTTTTTTTGAATACCGCGCAGATAGCACGGATTTAAAAACAGGTAGCTGCTGATAGCAGCATTGGTGGCCACGCCGTAACGGGTGTCTCGCTCTGAAAATCGGAGCGCGGGCACAACAAAATTCTCACCGGCCGCGAGCACCATGCAGATAGCATGGGTAAGCGGAAAATGGCGTAGTGGAGTAATGCGTTACGGCAGGCATTCGCAGATATACCGAAGGGTGCGCCGATCTATCAATTGGCGTGCAAGAAGTAAAGCGCTATACGGAATCGGGACGAAATTTTCTTCCCAATTTCACGATGCACACCACGCAGATAGCATGGGTGCATCGGCTGGCGTTGTCATGAATGGGAAGCTCGCCGATGGCGAGCTTTTTTGCTTTAATGCAGCGCAATTTGAATAATGACGATGCTATTTAGCGCACCGAAAGCAGTGTCACATCAAATACCAATGCCGCATTCGGTGGAATGATACCGCGTCCAGCCGTACCATACGCCAATGCACTTGGAATAATTAAAGTTCGGCGACCATTAACCCGCATACCGGCAATCCCTTGATCGAAACCACTAATTACGTTGCCAGTGCCCAGCGTAAACACGAAAGGCGATGTGCTTGAAACATTGGTCTCAAATTGCATACCGCGGAACCCAACCGCATTTCTATCGTATAACCAACCCGTATAATTGATCGAAACCACACTACCATTACCAGCAACTGCACCAGTACCAACCAGCGTATCGGTAATCACTAAACTAGTGACAGCAGCTGAACCAGAAGTATCCGTTGGCGCAGCAGTCCCAGCATCACCACCACCGCAAGCACTGACCCCTACTACCACAGCCAAAATCAAACCGACCAAACCTGCAATACGATAAAAAGGAGTTTTCATAGATGAGTGATCAAATCAGGAAAAAAGAAAAACTGGATTATATCGTTGTCTGAAAAAAGCGTGTTGAGACATGCCCCTACAAATTTCCACAACTCACTGGCGTTGCTGGCGGCGTCAATTCTGGCAATTCACCCGGCTTGCGATGCCGAATGCAATAAGTCCCATACGGCGTAATAACTTTACTGACAGGTCGCCCATCAAACAAAAATTTATTTTCATAACGCACACCTTCGCGAGGGCTGCTAGCTTGCAGTGCCTTTTGCGCAAACTTGGTGTAGGCAGACTCATTTTTCTTCGGTGTTGCACCGTCCAAAACGGGCTCGTCTACATTCAAACTTTTAGCGATATTGCGTGTGTCGAGATTCAATGTTACTGAAGCACCTACCGAACCACTTTTCTGAACAACGTCATGCTCATGCTGCTCTGGATCTGAAGTTACCGTCAGTGGATTATTTTGGCCAGCTTTCCCTGACTGGGAATCTATTGACGGCGCAATATCTGGCACAGAATTCCGTATAGGTACCGACTGCGCAGACTTAATTATTGTGCTGCTTTTCTTTTCTGGTGCAATGATGTTTGGTGGTTGCAAGTTTAATGACACCGAAGTCGATGGATTAAATAACTCAAGAATAGTGCGCTTACTTACATCATCCGTTTCCAGATAGGAACGCTGCTGGTATGTCCACGATAAAAACAGAAATACATGCATCAATCCAATCGAGATTAAAATACCTTGTTGCCGCAACCGGATTCTGAGATCAAATTGACTTTGATAAATCTGCATGACAAATCCCCTGTTTTATAGATGAAATCTGAAACACCAACAATGATGGGATTTACGCAAAATTGCGTTGGCTAGGCGCGAAGCCGCAAACAGTACAAGTGCTACCCAATGGTCAGGGAGGCGAAGCAACAACGCCAACGTCTGTTTTGCGTAAGTCCTAAATGAAAATCTAAGTTAGCCAAATCATATCGTCAGACCCACCCACACTGTTAAAGTTCCAATGAAATCCTGCCGAATATTTGCATGAAGTGATACTCTATGCTCTAATTTGCGACCTAGCTGCAAATTCCTTCAAAGTTCGAGGCACAAAATTCATCCCACTCTGTTATCCATTTTATTCACCACGGCGATTGCGGGTGTGCTCAGCATCACGGCGGCGGCTATTTTTTCGTTTTCTTTACTGTCTAAAGTCGTCGAACGCATGGTTAGTTTGTCGGTCGGCATCATGCTGTCGACTTCCCTGTTGCACGCCTTGCCGGAAGCCTTTGAATCTGGCGCTGACCCGCGCAGCCTGTTTGCTACCTTGCTGGGCGGTTTATTGGCTTTTTTCTTGCTGGAGAAATTTGCCATTTTGCGCCATTCGCATTGCCATGAAGGTGATCGCCATCATCACGAACATGGGCACGATGCGCACGAGGCTGGTAAATCTGGTTGGATGATTTTGATTGGCGACGGCCTGCACAATTTTACCGACGGCATCCTGATCGCTGCCGCATTTTTGGCCGACCCAACTTTAGGATTAGTCACTGGCTTAGCCATTATCGCGCATGAAATTCCGCAAGAAATTGGCGATTTCATCGTGTTATTAAATGCTGGCTTTTCACGCGCACGGGCTTATGTATTTAACTTATTGTGCAGCTTGATGGCGGTGATCGGTGGTGTGGTCGGGTTTTATACTTTGGATGGCGCGAAGAATTTGTTACCTTTTGTGCTGGTGTTTGCCTCTTCCGGCTTCATCTACATCGCCGTGAGTGATTTAATGCCGCAAATGCAGCGGCGCGCCACCACCAGAGAAACTATTCCGCAAGTTATTTTGATTACCTGCGGTGTCGCGCTGGTGATGTTTGTAACGCGCCATCATTGACAAACTACTCTACACCTTGCACCACTGGCCGGCTCGGGTCGGCACACCATTCGCTCCACGAGCCAGGATACAACACAGCGCCAGACAAACCTGCCACTTCCAGCGCCAGTAAATTATGGCAAGCGGTCACGCCGGAACCGCATTGCATAATGCTTTGCGCCGGATCTGTAATCAACGCCAGCCATTCTTCACGCAACTGCGCTGCCGATTTGAAACGGCCATCAGCTTGTAAATTGTCTTTAAAAAAGCGATTTTTTGCCCCCGGAATATGGCCGCCGACCGGGTCTATCGTTTCATTTTCACCCCGAAAACGGTCTGCTGCGCGTGCATCGACAATCAGGCGATTCTTGCTAGTGAGATTTTGCAGTACCTGTTCAAGATTGCATTGTCCGACCAGACTTTCGCCAGCCTGAAATACTGAGGAACCACCGGCGGCCGATTCGTTGTTACTGGTGACCGGTAAATTCAAGGCCAACCAGGCTGGCATACCGCCATCCAGCACGGCTACGGCGGCATGACCAAGCCACCGCATTAACCACCATAAACGTGCTGCAAACATGCCGCCTTGCGCGTCATACGCTATCACCTGTGTGTTATTCGTGATACCCCAAGCACGCACCTGTTGCAACCACTGTTCACGCTCTGGTAAAGGATGACGACCACGAAACGCGCCACTTTTAGTCAGTTTCGCGCCCGACAATTGCTGATCTAAATGCGCAAAAATTGCGCCCGGCAAATGCCCTTGCTGAAAAGCCCTGCGTCCGGCTTCACTATCCGCTAGATCATGGCGGCAATCGATCAGCACCACTTTTTTGCTTGGCTCCAGCGTGTCGTTTTGGAGCAGCAGCGCGAGTTCTTGAGCAGAAATCAAGGTAGAAAACATACTCACTCCTTTTGAATTAGGCTTACGCAAAAATTGTTCGGATAGTTTCGTTGTGGAGTAGCCAGAACCATTAAACCGATTTACCAGCACTTCCTGCACTCGCCGCTGTTACAGCTGTGTTGCTGACGGCACTGGGCTTAGCTTGACCATTTTTACTATTGTAATAGCTCGCCACAATACCGCTTCCCAAAATTACCAGAATACCGAGCCAACTCAGCCAGTTAAGCGCGTCGTGCCAGATCAACAGATCCCAAATACTGGAATACACAATCCCCACATATTGCAAATTGGCGGTTACTAAAGGATTACCTAAACGATAGGCACGTGTCAATGCCACTTGCGCGCCCGCCGCGGTACAGCCAATCAACAGCAATAACAGCACCCCACGGAAATCATGCGCATGCCAGCCTCCCGCCACACCTGCTATTTTCGTCATACCAGTCAAACCAGACGCTGCACTACCGATCAATCCTGCTACCGCGCAACTGAGCGAGAAATAAAATACCACGCGATTCTCCGGTTCGCCAGCCAAACCCATTTGGCGAACCTGCATATACGCCAGCGCTGCCAACATGCCAGAACTAAGCGCAATCAAGCCATCGGGTAATTGATCTGGCCGTAAGGATGGTCGCAACAATAGCACCACACCAATAAAACCGCTGACAATAGTCATCAATAAGCCGGGCTGGATTTTGCCAGTTTTACGGAACCATGCGCCAAACAATAAAAAAGTCGCCAACCAAATCGGTGACATATAGTTCAGTGTAACCGCCATGGCCAGCGGCAAGCGTGCAATCGCATAAAACCAAATCCACAAGGCTGCCACACCGACCGCACCGCGCCATAGATGTTGTAGAGGAATGCTAGTACGAAAACTTGCCCCTTGCCAGCGCATGACCGCAAACATCACGAGCATCCCAATCAAGCCGCGGTAAGCAACAATCTCGGCGGTACTATAGGTATCGCTTGCGAGTTTGACGCCAACTCCCATGATAGAAAATAAGAACGTGGCGACCAACATCCAAAGAGATTGCATATTTCATCCAAAAAATAGAGACCTCTGCACAACTGTCGTGGGCGGTCAAAGTTTGCGTTAAGAAGCGCACCTGTACGACTAGTCAGCGAGCATCGCAAACGCAAAATTGGCCGCACAGTAGGTTGTGCAGAGGTCTCAAATAAGGGGAAGCGGCGCTTCCCCTGTCCTCATATTGATGAGACTTAAAACTGCATTTTACGCCGATACCATTCGTGAAAATGCTGCATGCCATCTTCCATCGGCGATTGATACGGCCCCACTTCATTTTCACCGCGCTCTAACAAAACCTTGCGGCCAGCATCCATGCGCAGGGCAATTTCATCATCTTCGATACAGGTTTCCATGTAGGCAGCGCGCTCGGCCTCGACGAATTCGCGCTCAAACAACACGATCTCTTCGGGGTAATAAAACTCCACCACGTTTTTGGTTTTACCCGTGGCAGTCGGCCACAAGGTTGAAACCACCAACACATGCGGATACCATTCGACCATAATATTGGGATACAGCGTCAACCAAATCGCGCCGTACTTAGGCACATCGCCATTGCGAAACTTCAGCACCTGCTCTTGCCAAGCCCGATAAGTGGGTGAGCCGGATTTTTGCAAACCCTTATGTACACCAACTGTCTGCACACTATAGTCTTCGCCGAATTCCCAACGTAGATCATTACAGGTAACGAATTGGCCTAAGCCCGGATGAAATGGCTCGACGTGATAATCTTCCAGATACACTTCAATAAAGGTTTTCCAGTTGTAGTCACATTCATGCACTTCAACATGATCGAGCATGTAGCCGCTAAAATCGAGATCCTTGGTGACACTGAGTTGCGCCATTTTTTCCATCACGTTGTAGCCGTTTTGTTCAAACAGTAAACCGTTCCAGCTTTGTAATGGTGTGCGCGACAGATTTAAACAGGGCGTATCGGCAAAATGCGGTGCGCCGATTAACTCGCCTTTCAAATCATACGTCCAGCGATGTAAAGGGCAAACGATTTGCTTGGCATTACCGCGCCCTCTATTACCGACATTACCGATATTGCCGACACCACCAAACATCAATGCCTGCCGATGCCGGCAGACGTTCGACATCAGTTCAATACCCAAACCCTCACCTGAACTAAGGGCGTGGCGCACCAGCATACGGCCATGATTTTCGGCGTGCAAAGTGGCATAATCGCCGACATTGGGCACCATCAACTCATGACCGACATAGCGTGGCCCGGCTTGAAACAATTGTGTAATTTCGCGTTGCAATAACGCTGCGTCAAAATAGACGTTGACTGGAAGTTGCGCATTTGAGCGCGCCAGTACAGAGAAAGAAGCCAGATCGGACATCCCCACCCCCCAAATTAATTTGCACCAACCTAAGAGAGAAAGAATCCATAAATACCTGTGTTCAACCAAGGCAAAAACTTGGCTAAAGTTCAAACAAAAACGAATGAAGAGGAAATTTTGGACAGAACCGCGGATTATACTGGAAACAATCTGCGCTTGCCAACTGAAGATTTGCCGTTCTTTTCAATGTACTAACAAGATAAGCAAGTCAACCGAACTCGCTCAAAGAAACCATTTTCACTGCAATGTTGATTCGGGATCACGCTGTTCTTTCGCGGCGGAAGCATTATTTTGCTCGTTCGCGTCGTCCAGTGCTTCCATCAATGCGCGATCAACCAATTTATCGAGTACCAGAATTTGCGCAGTTTGATTGCGGAAATTCTGTTCAAGATCTTCGGTTGAGATCGAGAACGACTTTTCTTTTTGGCTAGACGTAAAAATATACAAACTGCGCATCGGACTCACCCAAGCGAGTCGCACATTTTGTGTCGTACCGTCTTTTTTGGTAAATTGCAGCCAAACGCCACGCTCTAACTCGGCCACCATTTTAACGTAATCATCTGGTTCAACTTCCGGTGCTTTATTGGCTTCCTCAGCGGCGCGTTTTTCAAGGCGTCGCTCGGCCGCTTTTTGCGCCACTTCCACCGCGATTTCGAGTTGCCGCTCAGGGCTTAAATCCAGCGGTGCACGCACAATCGATGCATGACATTCGGCCAAATCAGCAAAAAACTGCATACGATCAGCATCCTGCCATTTGATCAAACTCAGCCATTTATTTAAACGCGCCAAAATGGCGGGCAAGCGATTTACCATTTGCTGCCGTTGTTCTAGCGTGATTTTAGGTTTTACACTCCAGATCAAATCATCCATGGTTTTGATGGCGTCGGCCACGGCGTGCGGCTTTTCATCTTTTACGCTGTACGCCAAAGTCAGCACCTTGGTCCAGCGATTTTCTAAAAAGGTCTCAACAAAAGCAACTACCTCGCCAGTACCAACCCGCAAAGCGACGTCATTGACCGCAGCAATATTAGCCTGCTTAAATTTTTCGCGCCGCAATGCACGTGTGATCGGCGCTTGCAAGGCTTCGGCGCGCGCGGCTTCTTCGCGCGCCATAAAGCTTTCGAGATCCGACACCACTTCATCAAACAAATTCACTTGTTGATCAAATTCGCGCTGCACCCGCCCAACATTACGCTGCATAGTTTGAAACAGCGGGTCTTCAGTGCCTTTTTGCTGATCCCAAGAAGCGCTGTATTTCGACAGTAAATCAATCAGGCGACGCGCTGGATGCGTTTCTTGAAAAAAGAATTCCTTGTCCATCAATGCCGCTTTCAACACCGGCACTTGCAACAGACCAATCAACTCTTTAATTTGCGGCGGGATGTCTTTACTGCGAAAAACGCTATCGAATACTTTCGACAACAAATCCAGCGTATTACGCTCAACGCTACTCGCCATGTCCGGCATTTGCTCGCGCAATTGCGACAGCTTCATCACATCCTGCGAACCGGCAATAAATTGGCGGATCGCCATGCCTTTTTGCATGTCAGCCAAATATTGAAATAAAGGCGACATCGCTGGATTATATGTAGCAGAGGCAGCAGAGGCAGATGATGCGGCATCAAAACCCCCTGCATGAATCGCCTGACCACCAGCAATTCCAAAATTAGCAGCAGCATGTGCAGCTTGGCCTTGTGCGTGGATTGACGCTTCCTCCGATAAAAACTGCCGTAACTTTTCGGTTCGGTTGCGATGAGCCTCTTCGTTGCTAGCGGTATTGGTGCTGGCATTACTGCTAGTGGTTTTCCGAATTCGGTAAGATTCTTGCAGATCAGGGAGCACGCCACGCAATACCAAAGTCTCATTGAGCGAGCGTAGAATCGCCTGCAAATCGAACAAAATATCCGCCCGCAACATCGGCAAGATTAAATGATGTGCATCGACATCGGTACAATATTCACACCAGACGGAATACAAAATCCGTAAAAAAACTTCAGGCCGAAACGGGTTTTGGGCAATATTTAAACTTTCTTGCCCCAACAAATGTGCCAGACGCATATTCAGCGCTGCCAACTCTTCGGCGCTCGCCAATTCAAATGCACGACTGGCGCGACCCAACGCCAGTTTTTGATCCATTTCTTCGTAGGAGACCAAGCTCAGTGCAATGTCTTGCTGCGCGGCCTCTGGCTTACTCGGTGCCCGTAAGGCCTCAATCTCCGCCCGGAAGCCTTTTTCTAATGCAGAGGAGGCCAAATAATAAAACGCGTAAGCGTTATTTTTTAATAGTTGACCGGCATTAAAGGTGAGATTCGCCTCGCGTGCATCGCCAATTTGCTCAGAGGCGGCAAAAAAAGCATTGCCTAGACGCGCCGCAAATGCATCAATTTGCGCCACACTCAAGTGGGTCACTTGCTGCACCAACACATGCCACACATCGCCAGGCACAGAATGCTGTGTCTGAGCGCGCGCTGCTTGGGGATCAGAAGGGTTCACTGACATGGTGCGCTTGAATGCTAAGCTAAGAAGGCTATATTAATACTAAATTAATACTTAAATAAAATATCCGCAAAAATCATATCAGCCTATTGGCTTCAATCAAACGATTCAAAACAGCAAAATATAGGGTAAAAATGACCTGATAATGAATCTGACTATATACTCATAATTTCCACATGGAAATGCCCTAAACGCAATTTATGCTGCTTTTTCGCATATTTGTTCAGGTTTTTCATTACTTTTCCCTTTGTTTAGTGAACTTATTTGAAATATCTTACAGATTTCGATGCCGCCGAAAAATTGCATAGCAAGATCCTGCAGGGCACCAGCGCAGTTTTGCGTCAACCGTGCAGACATCATCGTGGCATCGATCATTTTGTATCAGATATCGATCAGATGCCGCGATCAATGATATCGCTACCCGTTCCTAGGGCTTTGCACTAAAATGTAAGACTTGCTTGCGCAGGCAGGGTCGCTGGGTCAATTAATTCGCCTTCGATGTTGTATAGACTTTAGGCCTGATATGCATGCTGTTTTATCTTATTTAGTTATTGGTCGTTGTTCGGCACCAAAGCGGTACCAATAGCGGCACCAATAACGATACCAATTGCTGTGCCAATCTCGGTACTATTTATTCTGTAACCACGTTTATGTCAAAAAAACCGTCCACCAACGCCGCACCAGCTAGTTTTGAAAACGCGATGGCTGAGCTTGCCACGCTGGTCACTCAAATGGAAAACGGTGATCTGCCTTTGGAAGCTTCGCTCAGCGCGTATCAACGTGGCTCTGAGCTGATTCAATATTGTGCAGCACAACTCGAAAAAGTTGAGCAACAGGTTAAAATTTTAGATGCTGGATTACTCAAAGCCTTTCAAGCCAATCCCGGTGATAGTGCAGAAACAGAATCAAATGGGATTGATGCATGAGTTTAACGAGTCTAGCGTTTCCGGCGTGGATGCAAGCCACGCAAGCTGCCTTTGAAACAGCACTTGGTCAACATTTACCTGCCACCAGCATCGTCCCACACGGTTTGCATGAAGCCATGCGCTACGCTGCGCTGGATGGTGGCAAACGGGTGCGGCCTTTATTGGTATTTGCGGCAGGCTACCTGTTCAATGCACCGCAAGATTTATTAAACCGCGCTGCCTGCGCAGTTGAAATGATCCATGCCTACTCGTTGGTGCATGATGATATGCCATGCATGGATGATGACGCCTTACGCCGTGGCAAACCCACGGTGCACGTTAAATACGATGAAGCCACCGCGCTGTTGGCGGGCGATGCTTTGCAGGCACAGGCATTTCTGGTTTTGGCGCAAGCCGAACAAAGCGAACGCGCTCTGCCTTTGATTCGCCTGCTGGCCGAAGCGGCTGGCTCAGTCGGCATGTGCGGCGGGCAAGCAATTGATCTCGCCAGTGTCGGTAAAACTTTAAATCTGGCGCAACTGGAACAAATGCATCAATTAAAAACCGGCGCACTTTTACGCGCCTCGGTGTTGATGGGTGCCACCTGCGGCAAACAATTAAACCAGAACGAACAAAGCGCGCTGCACACTTACGCCAATGCGGTTGGCTTAGCGTTTCAAGTAGTCGATGATATTTTAGATGCCACCGCCGACACCGCCACACTAGGCAAAACTGCGGGCAAAGATGCCGCAGACAATAAGCCTACCTATGTCTCGCTGCTCGGTCTGGATGCCTCCCGAGCACTGGCCGCAAAACTCTCTGAAGACGCGCACCAAGCCTTGCTGCCACTAGGCGAAGCCGCCCACTATTTGCACGCACTTGCCGATTTGATTGTGCACAGGAACGCATAATGAACTTATTACATACCATTAACTCACCTGCCGATTTACGCCAATTAAGCCGCGCCCAACTCACACCACTGGCCACCGAATTACGCGATTTCGTGATCGAATCGGTGGCAAAAACGGGCGGCCATTTATCGTCCAACCTCGGTACAGTTGAGCTAACGATCGCTTTGCATTACGTATTCAATACGCCAGAAGATCGCTTGGTGTGGGATGTTGGCCATCAAACTTATCCACATAAAATTTTGACCGGGCGGCGCGAGCAGATGCACACACTGCGCCAGTTAAACGGCATCTCTGGCTTTCCACGCCGCTCGGAAAGTGAATACGACACCTTTGGCACCGCCCATTCTTCCACCTCAATTTCTGCCGTACTCGGCATGGCGCTGGCCGCCAAAACCAAGGGCGAAGATCGACATTCGGTGGCGATTATCGGCGATGGCTCGATGACGGCTGGCATGGTGTTTGAAGCCATGAATAACGCTGGCGTGATTGAAGACATCAATATGTTGGTAGTCTTGAACGACAACGATATGTCGATCTCACCACCGGTGGGTGCGCTAAATCGCCATTTGGCACGTCTGATGTCAGGCCGGTTTTATGCCGCTGCGCGCAATGTCGGCAAATCGGTATTGCCATCCCCCGTATTAGAATTGGCGCGCCGTTTTGAAGAACACGCCAAAGGCATGATCGTACCCGCCACCATGTTTGAAGAATTAGGCTTCAATTACATCGGCCCGATTGATGGGCACGATCTAGATTCGCTGATCCCAACGTTGCAAAACATCAAAAAACTCAAAGGCCCACAATTTTTGCATGTGGTCACCAAAAAAGGCCAAGGCTACAAACTAGCGGAAGCTGATCCGATTTTGTATCACGGCCCTGGCAAATTTAATCCAGCAGAAGGCATCAAGCCCGCCAGTGGCGTTAGCAAAATGACCTATACACAGGTGTTTGGTCAATGGTTATGCGACATGGCCGCGCACGACAAACGCTTGATCGGCATCACACCGGCGATGCGTGAAGGCTCAGGCATGGTCGAATTTGAACGCCAATTCCCAGATCGTTATTACGATGTCGGCATCGCTGAGCAACACGCGGTTACGTTTGCCGCCGGTTTGGCGTGCGAAGGCTTAAAACCAGTGGTGGCGATTTACTCGACCTTTTTACAGCGCGCTTACGATCAATTGATTCACGATGTCGCCCTGCAAAATTTGGATGTCACCTTCGCGTTAGATCGTGCGGGCTTGGTCGGTGCCGATGGTGCGACCCATGCCGGCAATTATGATCTAGCTTATTTGCGCTGCATTCCAAACATGGTGGTGATGGCCGCCTCGGATGAAAACGAATGTCGCCAGATGTTAAGTACGGCTTACCACTACCCGGGCCCGGCTGCGGTGCGCTACCCGCGTGGTGCAGGTATTGGTGCCAAAGTGCAGCCAACGCTCGATACGCTGCCGCTGGGCAAAGCGGAACTGAAACGGCAAGGTCAAGAGATCGTGATTTTTGCGTTTGGTTCGATGCTGCACCCAGCCTTGCAAGCCGCAGAAAAACTCAATGCCACGGTCATCAATATGCGCTTCATCAAACCGCTGGATCAAGCGATGGTAATTGAGATGGCAAACAGTCACACCATGTTGGTCAGCATCGAAGAAGGCTGCATCATGGGTGGTGCCGGTTCGGCGGTAGCCGAAGCACTGGCGCAGGCCGGCATTGCCAAACCCTTGCTGATACTGGGCTTGCCCGACCAGTTTATTGATCACGGCGACCCGGCTTTATTGTTAGCGCAATGCGGTTTACACCCGGAAGGCATCGAAGCTTCTATCCGCGCCCGCTTCGCACTATCGCCGCAATAAAAAATAGTATTTCACTATTTTTAACATCAATTGGGCGCATTTTATCGATTTTCCAGAACAATTAGTTTATTCTGAGAAACGTTTATAATGTGCCTGTCACCTGTTTTGCCGCCTCGATTTTCAGGAAATTTGTTAGTTTGCTGAATTTCAGGCGACCATTCTAAGGCACGTCATTGCGTCCATTCATGACAACAACGCGCTTGCGCGATTGCGCCTAACACTCATCGGAATTCCTGCCGCCACACCTAAGTCAAATCATCGAAGTCAAATAACGCCAATTGGCGTGATACTCATTATTCCCCATGTTCACTGCACGCTACGAAACTCTACTTGTCATTGCCTCGATTTTGGTTGCCATCCTTGCGTCGTATACCGCGCTGGATATGGCTGGTCGTATTAACTCTGCCAGCAAAAAAGGGGCTTCCTTGTGGTTAGCTGGCGGCGCTTTGGCGATGGGAATCGGCGTGTGGTCGATGCATTTCATCGGCATGTTGGCGTTTCGCCTGCCGATTGCCTTGGGTTACGATCTTGGCATTACTTTTTTGTCTTTATTAATTGCGGTAACGGCGTCGGGCTTTGCGCTTTGGCGCATAAATCAAGCCCAATTGAGTATGACGATTTGGGCAAGTAGCTCAGTCATCATGGGAGTAGCGATTGCGGCCATGCATTACACCGGCATGGCCGCAATGCGCATGAACCCTGCGATCCAATATGACCCATTGCTGTTTGCCGCATCAATCCTGATCGCAATCGCTGCGTCTGGCGCGGCTCTATGGATCGCTGTTGCGCTACGTAACAATACGCCGAATGTGCGGCTGGCTCGCGCTGGCGCTTCAGTGGTGATGGGCATAGCGATTGTCGGCATGCACTATACTGGCATGGCCGCAGCCAACTTTCCAGACAATAGTATTTGCCGCGCGGCGGTCGAAGGCGTGGGACCAGGTTGGTTAGCGATCGTTGTCGGTGTCGTGACCTTGGCGGTACTGACCATCGCATTGTTGACCTCGGTACTCGATGCGCGACTTGAATCGCAAACCGCAAAGCTGGTGCAATCCTTAGCACAGGCAAACCAGGAGCTCTCGCAGCTTGCACTACAAGACAGCCTGACCAAATTGCCGAATCGCAGTTTATTAGAAGACCGAGTCGATCAAGCGATTCACAAAGCCAACCGCAAAGGGATACGTTTTGCGTTACTGTTTTTGGACCTAGACGGCTTCAAGGCAATCAACGATTCGCTCGGCCACCATATCGGCGATTTATTATTAATCGAGGTTGCCAACAGACTGCGTCACAGTTTGCGCGAGCAAGATACCGTCGCCCGCCTAGGCGGCGACGAATTTGTGGTGGTGCTGGATAACGCCGACCCCGATGATGCAGCACCAGTCGCCGATAAACTGGTGCGCCTGTTCGAGATGCCATTTCAGATTAACGGTAATCCATTAAGTTTATCAACCAGTATTGGTGTAGCAATCTACCCAGAAGATGGCACCACCCGCCACGATTTGCTGCGCCATGCTGACGCCGCCATGTACCACACCAAGGCGGCTGGCCGTAACGGTTATCATTTTTTTGAAGCGGCGATGGATAGCAATGCGCACAAGCAACTCGCCCTCATTCAAGATTTGCGCACGGCACTAGAGCGGCAAGAATTTCGCCTGCACTATCAAGCCAAATTTAATGCAAAAAATGGTCAGATCGCTGGTGCTGAAGCTTTATTGCGCTGGTTTCATCCAGAGCGCGGTTTAGTGGCACCGGATGTGTTTATTCCGGTCGCCGAAAAAACCGGCATGATCTTGTCAATCGGTGCCTGGGTAATCGACGAGGCTTGTCGGCAGATGCGCATCTGGCATGATGCTGGTCATCCTGACTGGAAAATTGCGGTGAATTTATCGGCGCAACAATTCAAAGATGAGCGCTTGCAAGAACTGGTACTCAGCACCTTGCAGCGGCATCAATTGCCAGCACAAAATTTGATTCTGGAAGTCACCGAATCCACCGCCATGCACGATGTCACGGCCAGTCTGCACACCTTGCATCAGCTCGCGGCGCACGGCATTCAAATTTCTATCGATGATTTCGGCACTGGCTATTCCAGTTTGCTGTATCTGAAACGCATGCCTGCCAACGAATTAAAAATTGATCGGGGTTTTATCAATGATCTGGAACAAGGCAGCAACGATGTCGCCATCGTCACCGCGATTGTGGCATTGGGCAATTCACTGGGCTTGCGAATCGTCGCCGAAGGCGTTGAAACTGAAAAGCAAAAAGACTTTCTGGTATCACTGGGGTGCAATGACTTGCAAGGTTATTTGCTAGGTCGGCCAGTACCACCGGATCAATTCATGGCGGCGGCCGACTCAACGCAAATCTAATGCCAATCTAATATACTGGCCAGTGTATTTTTTCAATACGCGCTATTAATGTGCGGGAATTGGTAATATTTTTTCAAAAAACAGGGAGTATGTTACTTTATACAGCAACATACGCTCAACGCTGACGTTCTTTTTCCCAGCAAACATCAGTGCCACCAGCAAACCGGTTTAATACGCGCGACAACACGAATAACAAATCCGACAAACGATTCATGTATTGACGCGGATGCTCGTTAATCGATTCTGTTTTCCCCAAACTCACCATCCAGCGCTCAGCGCGACGGCACACGGTACGGCATACATGCGCTTGCGCCGCTGCACGCGAGCCACCCGGCAAAATAAAATCCTTTAACGCAGGCAGATCGGCATTGTAGTGATCGAGTAATTGATCCAAGCGCTCGACCTGCGTTTCGCTAATCATGCTAAAGCCGGGAATACAAAGTTCACCGCCCATATCGAACAAATCATGCTGAATAGACAGTAGCTCGCGCCGCATGGATGCGGGCAATTCTTCACACAACAAAACGCCGATCTGCGAATTTAATTCATCCACGTCGCCGATTGCGTGTACCCGCACAGCATCTTTATCGATGCGGCTACCATCACCTAAACCAGTGGTGCCAGCGTCGCCGGTGCGCGTGGCGATTTTTGAAAGTCGATTACCCATGGATGTTCGCTCAAGAATATTGTTATGAAATCGTTTTTATGAAATCCCAGCATACTGGAAAATCTGACGCAGAAAACTGTTTGCGCTGATATTTTATACGCAAGGCAAAATCAATATCACGCTCAAACCAAGTTCTGGTGCGAGTCGGTTATGCAACATGATACGCCCACCATGCGCTTCGATGATTTCACGTGCCAGCGCCAAGCCAAGACCGGTGCCACTGCGCTTGGTTGAATAAAACGGCACCAAGGCATTTTCCAATACCGCCGCACTGATACCGCCACCCGCATCACTCACTTCGATTTTAAACACATCGCCATGCCGCTGAACCCCTAACATGATCTTTTCTGGCGCTGAACCAGATTCATGGGCATTTTTCAAAAGATTCAGCAGCGCTTGCTCTAATTGGGCGGCATCAAAAAACCCCGGTGCAAATGGCAATTCGCCCTGTACCGTAAACACGACTTGGGATTGCAAACGCTGCACAAATTGTGTCCAATCAACCTCACTCAGATTCGGTGTCGGCAATTTGGCGAAATGCGCATAACCATTAATGAACTGCTGCAAATGCTGACTGCGCTCTTCGATGGTCTGCAAAACTTCCGGCAAGCGCTCGGTTTGTCCGCGCCGCAATAACTCAGTACCGGAATACGCTAATGAAGCAATCGGTGCCAAGGAATTATTCAATTCATGGCTAATCACCCGAATCACTTTTTTCCAGGTTTGCACTTCTTGACGCCGCAATTCCACCGTCAGGTGGCGCAACAATAATAATTCATGCTGGCGTCCATTCAGACTGAAGTGACGGCGCGATAAATGATAAATCTCTTCGTCTTCTTCCGTTCCTGTCTCTGCATTTGTGCTTGCAGTTGTCGAAGATTTTGCGGTGAACAAACCATCGCCACCGTGCTGCAACGCCTCACGTAAGGCAGCAGACACGTGTTGCATGAGGTAACTTAGAGAATAACCTTCCAGCTTTTTACCTTGATGTAAAAGCTGGCGCGCACTCAAGTTACCAAAGACGATGGCACCACCCTCGGCAATCAGCAACATCGCCACCGGCGTGTTTTGCAGCATGGTATCGAGTAATAATTCACGTTGAATTAAATTCAAACGTTGCTCACGTAGCACATTGCCCAAGGCATTATGCGCGTCCACTAGATCGGCCAACTCATCCCGCCGCGACCAATGCAGGCTCATCGAAAAATCACCGTCTTGATAACTTAATACCGTGCCGCTGATAGCGCGAATCAATGCCAATATGGGCGCAAGTTGTTCGCGTACCAGCAAAGCCGCCAATGGCAACATCAAGCATAGCGTGGCGCTGGCGACCAAGATAATTTTGTTCGGAAAGAAATGACTCAAAAACAGCGCAAGCAACAGCGTCAGCAGCACAATGCAAGCGCACATCAAAAGGAAACGAGTCAGTAATGAGAGGCGCATCATCCTAGAAACGGTGTCATCGCTGGCGTGGAATACCAAATCGATCCATGCGCCGGTACAAGGCTTGGCGACTCAAACCCAGCTCACTGGCGGCCTGCGCAATCACGCCACCGGCACGATGCAAAGCTTGTTCAATCGCCTGCTGCGTATGCTCTGGCTCATTTTGCGCCTGCCCCACTAACTTGCTGGCCGAGCTCGGCAATCCTAAATCGAGTGGTTGGATTATTTCATCGCGAGCCAGCAAACTAGCACGCTGCATCACGTTTTTTAACTCACGCACATTGCCCGGCCAGCCATATTGACAAAGAACCGCTTCCGCCTCGCTGCTCAGGCTTTTTACGCCCGCCAGAAAATGCCTTGCCAACGGTAAAATATCGTCTGGCCGCTCGGATAGTGCTGGCAACTCTAGCTGAATCACATTCAGGCGATAATACAAATCTTCACGAAATAAGCCAGCCTTAATCATCTCAGGCAAATCGGCATTGGTCGCACTGACGATGCGCACTTTCACCTGACGCTCTTTATTGGAACCCAAACGCTGAAAGCGCCCGGTTTCCAACACGCGCAATAATTTCATCTGCCCGGCCAACGGCAAATTTCCGATTTCATCTAAAAACAAAGTGCCACCATCGGCCGCTTCAAATTTACCTTCACGGGCTTTATTGGCACCCGTATAAGCACCGACTTCCGCACCAAATAACTCCGCCTCGATCAGCTCGGCAGGCAAAGCACCGCAATTTAGCACCACGAAAGGCCCCTCTTTCACGGCGGAATTGGCTTGAATGATTTCCGCAATCCGCTCCTTACCCGCACCATTCGGCCCTGTAATCAACACCGAAATATCAGCGCGCGCCACCTGGCAAGCCATGTGAATCACATGCTCGGTGCGCAGATCACGCCACACCAGTTGGCGTAAATCGTAGCTACTTTCCAATGCATGTTTTTGCTGTCGCTGACGCACCCGCTGGCGCGTCAGCAAACGATTTGCCTGCCCTAATTCCAGCAAATTTTGTACCGTCGCCAGTAGTCGTTGATCATCCCAAGGTTTCGCCAAATAATCGGCAGCACCGGCTTTCACCAGACCAACTGCGGCGTCCAGATGCGTCCACGCCGTCAGTAAAATCACTGGTAAATCGGGATACGCATCACGAATTTGTTGAAACAGCGCCACACCTTCCGCACCGGATGTCGTGTCGCTACTGAAATTCATATCTTGTATGACCAGATCAATCGGCCGCTGCGCCAATAGGCTCAAGCCCTGCTCGGGTGTCAGCGCGCTCACGCAGTCGATCTCGTGCAAAGACAATAAAACCCCCAGCGCCAGGGCAACCGAGCGATTATCGTCAATTACAAGAACAGTAGGCATACGCAAATTCGCAATCAGATCAGAAACAATGACGGACAATGATAAACGATCTGCAATAAGGTTTGCGAATGATCTGTCGTCAAAGCAAGCTCTAGGTCAGCAAAGCCAAGCAGGCTAAACCATAGCATCAAATAAAGGAACAAGATCATCATCACTCCCCCCATTCAGGCAGTACGCGTCGCAGTTGCTGGGGGAATATTCGCGCCACGACGCGCCGGGTCAATCACTGCCAGCACACCCAGCAACCAGAAAATCATGGGGGCAATCAACAAATACGACAAAGGCAGCTTGCTTAATTCAAATTGACTCACCAAGATCTGATTCAGTGCCACCGCCAGTAGCACGCCGAGCGCAATGCCAACGCTGGAAATGATTAAATTTTCAGTGATGAAATACCACAAAATATCAATCTTGCGTGCGCCCAAGGCTCGACGTACACCAATCTGTTTGGTACGCTGTGCTACCCACAAAGTGCTCATGCCAACGATGCCGCTAGCGGTTACCAGTAATAACAATACTGACACTGCGACCAACATCCAAGCCAGAGATTTATCGGCATGATAACGTCGCTCTCGATCACTTTCCAAAGCATCCGCTTCTATTGTGGCTGGATTACTAGCAGACTTTTTCAACACCTCTTGCGCGGCCAGCATTACCCGGTCACGCTGACCTGCCTCGGTACGAATCACAAAATTGGAAGAACGATTCAAGTTTCTGACGGGTGAGATAACCGTATAATTGGATTCCGCTGCATTTTCTGCTGAAGGTGTAATTAGAGTTTCGACCACACCAATAATCTGTGCCTCATCAGCATCATTGCCCGTACCAAAAAGAATGGGCTTCCCAATTACGCTTGGGGCGTCTGGATACATCAGTTTGGCTAATGCTTGACTCACAATCACCACTTTTGGATTGGCTCGCTTAGCTTGGCTATCATCCCGATCAACCACATCATCCAGCGTCAAATCACGCCCTGCAAGCAAACGTAGACCCAAGATTTTCACCAAAGAGTCCGGCGATTCATAGAATCCAGCGGTAGCGGTTGATTGGGTTTGTTTGCGATTGGTCGCAATGCCAGTGCGTGAGTCGGAGTTTCCAAACGGCGTTTGATTGGTAGACGCCACACTCACTACGCCAGGCAATGCCGTTAATAACTGTTTTTGCAATGCCTTGCGCGCTTTATTTTGCTGCGAGTTAAATGCGTCAATTGGTCGATACGCCAAGCGAAATACATTTTGCTCAGTGCTGATTCCACTTGGACGCACTGCCGCAGTCAGGCGTAAATTCACGATGTACATCATGTTGCATAAAACCGCCAAGCTGATGGCGACCTGTAAAATCACCAGTAAAGGTGCCGTTTTATTGCGTAACAATGCCGAAAAGATAGGGCGAATAGTCATGATCAAATTCCTTTTGGCATGTCATTGAGATTTCAATTGAATCGCGGGTGTCACTTGGCAGGCGCGCCAGGTAGGTAACAAGCCCGCCAATATGCTGGCCGAAACCGCAAGCAGAAAAGTCGCCGCTAACATGGTGAAATCCATTTTTGCCAACGTCGCCATTTCCTTTGATTGCAAAGAAATCAGCCACAAGCCCGCAAAGCTCAACAGCAAACCAGTGACACCACCCGCCAGCCCGACCACGCCAGTTTCAATCAAAAACTGCCTAAATATTTCTGCCCGGCTAGCGCCAAGCGCACGCCGCACACCAACTTCCGTCGCACGTTTAGAAAATTTGGCGAGCAATAAGCCGGAAGTATTCACCAGACACAGCAGCAAAAATCCAAAAGCCAGCCAGACCGATAATTTGGCATCATCTTTCACAATATGCAAATAACTCATCCACTCCATGACATTGAAAAGTTGACTGGGTACTGGTCGCTGGAAACGCCCTAATTTTTTTTGCACTGCGAGATAATTATCTAAATAGCGGTTCAGCGCTGTGCGCTCTGAAACAGAATTGACTTCAAACCAAAATTGCAACCACACGCACTCGGAATCCAGAATGCCTTGAAACCCAGCACCGGTTGGGCCAGTACACCACATTTTTCCATTGGGACCAAATTGATTGGCAATTGCCGTGCTAAACGGCACATAGACCGCATCACTCCCGACAAACCCTGCGCCGTCGCCAATCACCAAGTGCGTATAACGCGGCAACGGATTCCATGCACCAACCACACCAATCACTTCATACTCATTGCCATCGATACGTAAACGTTTACCAATCGCCGTTTCTTTGCCAAATAGTTTTTCACTTTGCGCGCTACTCAGTACCACCACTCGCGCTGCGTTTTTCTCTTCGGTTTCTGTCCAGCCGCGTCCCTGCGCCATCGGCACGTCAAACATCGAGAAATAATCGTTGCTCACTGCCAATCCATTCACTTGCGTGACGTTTAAATCGGCGCGAGTTGGCTCAATACCGACAAAGATACCGTACAGCGCTACACGTTTGCTGCCTTGCTGACTCGCCAAAAGGTTTTTAACATCTTTGTAGGTCAGTTGATCATTTTCTCCCACCACACCTGGTACATAATCTTCTAGTGGCGCATTGTCCAGCACCGGTACTAACAGACGATCACTCTTGTGCGGTATCGGGTTACCCGACATGACATGCAAGATCGTCAGGGTAGAGACGCTGGCAGCAACGCCTATCGCCAAGGTGAGGATAATCAGTGCCGTCAGAATAGGATTACGCCGCAGATTGCGCAAACCCAACCAGAAATAATAAGAAAACATCGAAGTAGGCGTCATGATTTTCACCTAGCTTTATGCCGACACGGATTGTTGGGTAGGAAAAGCATTACTAGCATCCCCTGCTTCATACAAAGACGGCGCATGACGCACTAGATCAGACACCTGCCCATCGATAATGTGCACATTGCGCTGTGCGCGCACTGCTAGTTCCGGGTCGTGCGTGACCATTAAAATCGTGGTGCCTTTGGCGTTAATTTCTTCGAGTAATTCCATCACACTGCGCGCCATTTGACTGTCCAGATTACCGGTTGGCTCATCCGCCAGCAACAATCGGGGCGAACCTGCCAGAGCGCGGGCAATCGCCACCCTTTGTTGCTGACCGCCTGATAATTCAGCCGGGTAATGTTTCATGCGCGAGGCCAGACCCACCTGACTCAAGGCTTCTTCAATCCGACGTTTGCGCTCGGCAGCAGCGATGCCGCGATAACGCAGCGGCACATCAACGTTATCAAACAAATTCAAGTCAGGAATCAGGTTAAAGCCCTGAAAGATGAAACCTAATTTTTCGTTACGCAAGCGTGAACGTTGATCATCACTGAGCCCTTTCACGTTCACACCATCGAGAAAAAAATCACCGCCAGTAAACTCTTCCAGCAAACCAGCAATGTTGAGGAAAGTGGTTTTCCCTGAGCCAGAAGGGCCAGTCACAGTAACAAATTCGCCTTCTTTGACATGCATCTCAAAGCCACGCAGTGCGTGGGTTTCAATCATGTGTGTGCGATACACTTTACTCAAATTTTTCATGTGCAACATGGCTTTTCTCCGACATTGATTGCATTAATTATTCAGCGACACGCTGACGGCGTTTTCAAACAAATCACTGCCCGCGATCACCACTTGATCGCCGACTTTTAAACCTTCCAGAATTTCGACAGCGGCGATGCTAGTGGCACCCATTTTGATAGCGTGACGACGTGCCACACCAGCTTCCACCAGATACACATAACGCCCGCCTTCGCTTTCCACAAACGGGCCGCGTGGCAAAATCAAGACGTTGGGTTTTTCTTCGATCAACAGGCGCGCACTGACGCGCTGGCTTTGCCGCAATCCGGCAGGCTGCTCACCACTAAAACGCACTCTGGCCAGTACCTGGTTATTCACGACTTCGGGAGAAATTGCCGAAATACGCCCAGTGACTTTTTTATCGTTGAGTATCAACTCAGCATTTAAACCAATGCCAAGATCGGCAACATAGGTTTCTGGAATCGCCAACTCGACTTCGAGCTGCGATAAATCGACCAAGGTCATCAAGGCAGTATTGGCAGCGACCACGCTACGATTGGCCACCGATAAGGTGCCCACCACGCCATCGACTGGTGCGCGCAGCTTAAGTTCATCGACTTTTCTTTGGGCGTTATCACGCACCAGTTTTTGTTGTTGTAACTGGCTGATTTTGGTTTTCAGATTCAAATCGACATCTTCGACATCCAAGCCTGCGGCTTGCTCAGCATGTTTGGCGCGAATCTCGGCAGACTTTAACGCGTCTTGCGCTTTTAAAAAATCGATCTTGGCGACGATGCCGATGGCACCAACTTTTTCAATGCGTTGGTAAGTGCGCTCGGCAGAGACGCGCTCAATCTCCGCTTGATCAGCATCACGCCGCGCCAACAATTTTTGTTTGCGCGCCAAAATCTTTTGCCGTGCGACTTCGGCTTCAAGTTGCTCGAACAATGCCTGTTCGCGTTGCAATTGATTACTGAGATCAGGCGACTCCAGTTCGGCGACGATCTGGCCCTTTTTGATCATGTCGCCTGCATTGACTTTGAGAGTCACAGTGCTGGGTGCGGTGGAATACAAGGTTGGGCTAATCGCCGCCACCAGCCGTCCATTAACCGAGACATCGCGCACCAGATTGCCACGACTGACAGCGGCAATCTTCACGCGTGACAGACTGATGGATTGTGAACTGTTGCGCCAATGAATAAGCAAGACGCCAACGCCAATCAGCAGTGCCAGCACAACACCAGTTATGACGTATGGCTTTTTAGTTCGCCACGCGGGAACGGCTTGAATAACGCTGTCTTGGGCGGAAGTATCGCGGATCATGGCTTATCTCAAAAAATCAATCTTCCCTTTGCTTTTGCAGAAAGCGTGCCAAGCTGCTAGCTTGATTAAGTGATTGATTTATTGAGATAAAATTTTTTTATCGTACTGTCCGATGGCGTGCAATAGTGTCCACTTATGTCCACCTGTGTTCACCTGTGTCCACCTGTGTCCACTTGCCTACGCCGCTGACTGCTTAGTCGGTATGCGCAGCTAAGCGTTTTTAATTTTATCGATGATTTTACAAAAAACGGGGAGTATAGTTAAAAATAATACACTTACCGCAATAAATACGGGCGTATAAAAAATTACAGTAGGGAGTATATGTATTTCAATCAACTCCCTTACCGGCTGAAGCGCACCACAAGGTGAACCACTCTTCTCGGCTAAGCTTGATGCCAGTAGCAGCCACTGCCGCTTGGATTGCCGCGATTTTACCCGAACCAGTGAGCACCAGTGGCTGCGATGGGTGTTGCAACACCCAGGCAAGTGCCACGGTAGATGCAGCGAGCCGCCTGTCATCGGCAATTTTTTGCAAAGCTTGTTGCACCCTGCGACTACGCTCATCCTGCGCATGAAATAGCGCTCCGCCCGCCAAGGCTGACCAGATCATCGGTGCGATGCGCAGTCGCTGACATTGGTCGAGCGTGCCATCATGCAAGGGTTCCATGTGCAGCAGAGACAGTTCCACCTGATTGGTCACCAACGGGAAACGCGAAGCTAATAACTCAAATTGCGCTGGCGTGAAATTTGAGACGCCGAAATGTTTAACCTTGCCCGCTTGCTGCAAAGATAAAAACGCCTCGGCGATTTCATCGGCATCCATCAAAGGATCAGGGCGGTGAATCAGGAGCAGATCAATCGCATCAATCTGCATGGCACGCAAAGAGTGCTCGGCTGACGCAATGATATGCGCAGCGCTGGTATCGTAATGCTGAATCCCATGTGCCGGGCGCTGCGATGACACCAGCTTGATGCCGCATTTGGTGACGATTTGCAGCCGTTCGCGTAACGAGGGCTGTAAGGCCAGTGCTTGCCCCAGCAAGGTTTCACTTTGATAATCGCCATAAATATCGGCTTGGTCTATCGTGCTTACACCCAGTTCCAAGGCTTGCTGCAAAAAACCTAAGCGCTGCGCAGGCGACATATTCCAGTCTGCCAGACGCCACAAACCTAGAACGATGCGGGAAAACTGTGGGCCATTCAATAATGGCGCGATCTGAATCTGTGCTGTCTTCATCGATCAAGCCGCCTGCACTTGGGCAATTGTCGCCAAGACGTTCGCTGTCTTGGTATAACCACCTGCCACCATGTGCAAGGCATTGTTATGCAACAGCAGCAAGGCAGGGAAGCCGCGCACGCCCCAACGCTGAGTCTGCTCGAAATCTTCACGGGTCTCAGCCTTGGTCATCGGTGCATTGAGGGTTTCCAAAAAACTCGCTTCATCAAAATGTGCTGCGCCATCTTGATTCAATGCTTTGGTGGCGACCCGTGCCAACACTTGTAGATCAGTCACATCTTCGCCTTCGGCATAAAACGCATGCTGAATCGCGTGAAACACCGACAAAGTGGGGTAGCCTGGCAAGTCGTCAGTGAGGGTGCGGGTGGCGATCACGGCACGGCAAGACGGTTCAGTGTCGTACACAAAACCGGCTTGCGTCATGCCAAGATCGGAAAACGGCAAACCACTCGCCTCGGCCACGTGATGCCAATGCACATGCGTGCTAGCACGCTTTTCGTCATTCATTGGCTCGGTGTTATAGGCGCGCAAACCGCCCATGATTAAATCCAGCTTGGCCTCCGGCAAAGCTGCCAGCACACCTTGCAATTCAGGGCCAAAGCCATAACACCACGAACACATCGGGTCGGCTACATATACTAAATGGGTCATCTTATTCTCCTCAATCAATTCTTCTTTGCATCATCATCGACGCAATTTAGGCTGGGTACAATGCACCCAATACCCGTAATCCCTGCGCGCCTGTCACCTCTGGCAGATTGCCCGGCAGGCGCAACACAAATCGTTGTGCCAGCCAAGCAAAGGCCAGCGCTTCGACATGCATCGCCGCGACGCCTAGCACATCGGTTGCCGCAATCATGACCGAATTATTGAAGGTCTGCTTTTGATGTGCTGAAAATTCTAAGCGCAGCATTTGCATCAAGCATTGATTCAACGCGCCACCACCGCAAACATAGATCTCGCTCACATCAGCGGCATCATGCCGAATCGCTTCTGCGATGCTGCGCGCTGTGAATTGGCATAAAGTCGCCTGCACATCCACCGCGGCAAGCTGCGAGAAGCCTTGCAATTTTTGCTGTAGCCACGGCAGATGAAATAAATCACGTCCTGTGCTTTTTGGTGCAGCTTGCCGCAGGAAAGGTTCATCCAACAGTGCTGTCAATAACGCTGCATTGGGCGTTCCTTGCTGCGCCCAAGCACCATCATGATCGTAATTCTGTTGTTGATGCAGACCAATCCAGGCATCCATCAACACATTGCCGGGGCCGGTATCAAAGCCTGTGGTTTTACCATCGGCATGCAAAATGCTGATGTTACTCATGCCGCCAATATTCAGCACCACGCGACAAGCACCGGCGCGGCCAAACACGGCACGATGAAATGCTGGCACTAAGGGCGCGCCTTGCCCGCCAGCGGCCACATCACGGCTGCGAAAATCGGCAATCACATCGATCCCGCAAAGCTCGGCCAACAAAGCGGGCTGGTTGGTTTGTCGGGTAAAACCCAGCTCTGGTCGATGGCGTATGGTTTGCCCGTGTACACCAACCGCACGAATATGCGCTTTCGGGTCGTGCTGCTGAAGTTTGTTTTTTAAGGTTTGCACACAGCTTGCATAAAGCGCAGCCAAACGATTAGCCAATAACGCTTCGCGCTCAATCTCATTCTCGCCAGCGCTTTGCAAAGCCAAGGCAGCGGCGCGCACCTCGTCGGGGAAGGCTTGATGCGCAGCGGCCAACATCTGCATCGGTGCACCATGCGCGGACGACTGTGTTGGCAATTGCACCAATACGCCATCCACGCCATCAAGACTGGTACCGGACATCAAGCCGATATACCAATGTTTGCTATCTTGATCTGTCATGTCTTGATCGATCATGTCTTGCTCTGTCATGTTGGCATTCCCGATAAAAAAAGCCGAATCATCGTTCGGCTTTTCATGATACATCGACACAGCAATTTTATTTTGATTGGGCTTATTTTCAACTTAGTTTCAACTCAGTTTCAACTTAGTTTCAAGCTACTTTGTCGCCAATTTAGCCAACGCGACTTGCCGCTCAGGTCGTAATAAATCGAAACGATGCGTCATCTCTGCGGCCATGAGTTTGAATTTCGGTAATTCATTGGCAGCCAATGGTGCCGCATTAGGAATGCTGATCGACATAGGATCACGCGGCTGATTACTGACCCGGAATTCATAATGCAAGTGCGGCCCAGTGGCCCAACCAGTCGAGCCAACATAGCCAATCACTTCACCCTGATGCACTTTAGTGCCCTTGCGCATGCCTGTCGCAAAGCGGCTCATGTGCGCATACGCGGTGGTGTAATTCGACCAATGTTTCACGATCACCAAATTGCCATAGCCATTTTGCTGACCTGCAAAATCAATCACACCATCGGCAGAGGCACGAATTGGCGTGCCAGTCACTGCCGCAAAATCAACACCAGTATGCTGTTTCCATTTGCCAGAGATAGGATGCAAGCGCATCGCGAAACCTGACGATACCCGAGTAAATTCCAGCGGGGACTTCAAAAAGGCTTTTTTCAGTGACTTACCATCAAAACTATAATAACCACCGTTGCCACTGGCATCATCAAACCAGACTGACTGGTACAGCTTACCAACGTTACTGAATTCACCCGCCAGCACACGTCCGGTTTTCACCATTTCACCGTTTTGCCAAAAAGTTTCATACACCACGTTGAAATGATCGCCGCGCTGTAAATAACGAAAATCGACATTGGTTTCAAACATGCTGACAATTTGTGTGGCGATATTGTCAGGAATCTGCGCATCATCAGTCGCCGCAAACAAAGACGAATGAATCTCACCCGATTTCATTTCGATACGCCGTTCCAGATTGGCGGTACCTTCCTGGGCATGCAGTTTTCCATCACTACCACGGCTTACCGTGATATTTTTGATTGGTTTGTCGCTACCATCCTGCAAACTGGCTTGCAACCATTCAAGTTCGCCCTGTTCATCGGTCTGCGCACGCAAGGTCTTGCCAGCTCGTACTTGCAACACGGTGCGCGCCAATGGATCTGATTTCACGAAATCACTGGCTTCCTTGTCATCGATGCCTAAACGCAGAAACAAAGTGCCCAAGGTATCACCGCGCTGCACTCGCTCCTCTTTAATGAAGTGCTGACTTTCGTTCGCCAGTTGCGCGACTTGCTCGTCCAAGCTTGGTAACACGATGGCTTGCGTCACTACTTTGACGGGAATATCTGCGGCATCCGGCGCCATCGGCGCGACACCGACTGCGCCTACTGCGCAAACGGCGAGAAATAAAGCGGAAAAAGAAATGAGGCGCGATTTGCGCATGTTGCCTAACAACGATTTGCTGCCAGAAGCTAACTGATTGAATTTATCTAGTGGATGCATGCAATAAGTTTAAAATTCGTTGATTAGAATGACATCGGCCTGCCGCGCTGTATTAGCAAAAACAGCGGCTTTGTACTTATTTTGTACTCAATGTCAATGATGTTTGGCGCTGGGGGTTGCGGGTTGCGCAGACCGTACCCAAACAAAGCGTCGATTATGTCTTGACGCTGCGCTTTCAGCCAGAAGTGTTACAAAATAACCGTGGATCGTCATTCTGGCAATATCAAAAAATTATTTTTGACGAATTTTATTGCGTCGCTTTGTCTAAAAAAATCAGCAACGACCAGCAGAACGCACCGTAGGAATTCACTTGACAAGGTAAAATACACAAAACTGCGCATTTTTTGCGCTCTGCAAAATAAGTAGGACTTACGCAAAATTGCGTTGGCTAGGCGCAAAGCCGCAGACAGTACATACAGTACGGCAAGGCAAAGCAACAACGCCAACGTCTGTTTTGCGTAAGCCCTACTATGATTAAAACGATTTTTATCTCATGACGACTACAATCAAAACGGCTTCGGCACCACAATCCACAACCAGCAACTTACCGCTTTCCGATGCAGTGCAACACGCGCTGGCTGTCACCAAACGCGGGGTTGATGAACTCTTGATCGAAGCAGAATTTGCGCAAAAACTAGCGCGTGCCGAGCAAACTGGCAAACCGCTGCGCATTAAGTTAGGCCTAGACCCGACCGCGCCTGATTTGCATCTTGGGCATACCGTGGTATTAAATAAAATGCGCCAATTGCAGGATCTTGGTCATACCGTGATTTTTTTGATTGGTGATTTCACCTCCATGATCGGTGACCCATCTGGCCGTAACGTGACGCGCCCACCGCTCACCCGCGAGCAAATCGAACTCAACGCGCAAACCTATTTCAAACAGGCGGCTTTGGTGCTGGATGCCAGCAAAACCGAAATTCGCTATAACTCAGAATGGTCTGACCCGCTTGGCGCGCGCGGCATGATTCAGTTAGCCTCGAAATACACCGTGGCGCGCATGATGGAACGTGATGATTTCACCAAACGCTTTAAAGCCGGTACGCCGATTTCTGTGCATGAATTTTTATACCCTTTAATGCAAGGGTACGATTCGGTTGCGCTGCATTCTGATCTTGAATTGGGAGGCACCGATCAAAAATTCAATCTGCTGGTCGGGCGCGAGCTACAGAAAGATTATGGTCAAGAGCCGCAATGTATTTTGACCATGCCTTTGCTCGAAGGTTTGGATGGCGTTGAAAAAATGTCAAAATCCAAAAACAATTACATCGCGATTACCGAACCAGCCAATACCATGTTCGCCAAAATCATGAGTATTTCGGATGAGATGATGTGGCGCTATTACGAGCTGCTGTCGTTCTGTTCGCTGGAGCAAATCGCGCAATACAAAAAGGCCGTCAGCGAAGGACAAAATCCGCGCGATATCAAAGTCGCGCTGGCGCAAGAAATCGTCACGCGCTTTCACAACAAGCAAGCGGCTGAAGATGCACTGGCTGATTTTGTGAATCGTTCCAAAGGCGGCATTCCTGATGATCTGCCCGAAGTCAGCCTGCATGGCGCGCCAACTGGCATTGCACAGATTCTGAAGCAGGCAAATTTATGTGCATCTACCTCGGAAGCGATGCGCATGATTGATCAAGGTGGTGTGCGCATTGATGGCGTAGTCATCAGTGACAAACAATTGCAAATGGCGACAGGTAGTTTTGTGCTGCAAGTCGGCAAACGAAAATTCGCTAAAGTCACCTTGCTGGCATGATCGCTTTACTGCAAAGAGTTAGTCAGGCGCAAGTCGTGGTCGATGGTGTGCAAATCGGTGCGATTGATCGTGGCTTGCTGGTATTACTGTGTGCCGAACGCGGTGACACGCCACAACAGGCCGATGCCTTGCTTAGCAAATTATTGGCGTATCGTGTATTTGCCGACGAGGCCGGCAAAATGAATCGCAGCGTCACCGATTTGCAGGCAGGTTTGCTACTGGTGCCGCAATTTACACTAGCCGCCGATACCCGCTCTGGCACCCGCCCTTCTTTCACTCCGGCCGCTGCGCCTGCATTAGCATCTGAATTGTTTGATTACTTCGTACAACGTGCAAGAGCGCAACATGGGCAAGTAGAAACGGGGCACTTCGGTGCTGACATGAAAGTATCACTCACCAACGATGGCCCAGTCACTTTTTGGCTGCAAGTTGAGCCACCGAAAACCACTAACGCACAATGACTGAAATTCTCCTGATTCGCCACGGTGAAACCGCTTGGAACGCAGAACGACGCTTACAAGGGCATCTGGATATTGCGCTCAACGCCGCCGGTTTGCAGCAAGCGAGATTACTTGGTTTGGCATTAAAAAATGAAAAACTCGATGCCATCATCGCCAGCGATTTACAGCGCGCCAAGCAAACTGCCGATAGCATCGCGGGCTGGCACAATCAGCCAGTCAAACAAGACACCCAACTGCGCGAACGCTGCTTCGGTGGTTTTCAGGGCTTGCTATATAGTGAGCTGGAAACCCGCTATCCAGTTGAGTTTGCCGCTTGGCAAATGCGGGACCCAGATGCGCAATTCCCGGCGGATGCCTCAGCGGATCAGGGCGAAAGCCTGCGCACTTTTCATCAGCGTTGCATCAGCATTATTCGTTACTATGCCCAACAATATGCGGGCAAAACCATCGCCCTAGTAGCACACGGTGGCGTGCTTGAATCGGCGTATCGAGAGGCAAAGCAGTTACCTCTGAATACGCGGCGCGAAGTCGGTATTTTGAATGCCAGCATCAACCGTTTCACTGTCAGTGCGGATCAATTCCGATTAAATCTTTGGGGTGATATTGCTCATCTCAGCACCAATCTGGACGCCAATCTGGACGCCAGTTTGGACATCCATTTGGGTCACACAAAACAAGATGGTCAGCCTGTACTAGACGAAATTTGAGCGCTCTCAAGCTCCCGCGCACCAGGCAAAAATTTGGCAATCGTGGCGAGTAAATCGTCTTCAATCACTGGCTTGCCCAAGAATGCATCGCAGCCAGACCAAGCGGCGCGGAATTTATCCAACATCGATGATTTGCTGGTTAACATCACCACCGCCGTTTTTTTGGTAGCTTGATTACCCTTGATCTGTTTACAAACTTCGTAACCATCAATACCGGGCATCATGATATCGAGAAAAATACAGGTATACGATTTGGCTTTTGCCATCGCCACCGCTTGCTCGCCATTTTCAGCATAATCAACATCAAACTGAAACGGTGCTAATTTGATGCGCATAAAAGCCCGCACCGTAGCGCTGTCATCGACCACCAATACGGTTTCCTTCGGATGCAGAATCGTGACCTGATGATTCAATACCGCTGACGCCAAATGATCAACTTCGCGCCGGAAAGTACGCCCATCCCAGCCGCTCTCCCCGTGTTGCTCACGTGCCGCACGCTGAGTGCGTTGCAAGCGCTCACGCAATGCCTGCCGCATCACCTCATCCAATTGCTCAAACAGGCGTATCCAATGAATCGGCTTTTTAACAAATGGCCAAGCAACATCGACTTCTTCACGCCCCACGACCACCGCGGGAGCCAGTGGATTCGGCGTTTTTTTAGCTTGTGCTTGCGCAGTGGAACCCTGCACGGTTTGTAACGCTTCAGGGTTGTCCGCATTAATCAAATAAATATCCGGGCGCTGCACATTGATATTCGTATTGGCTGATGTATCAGGCGTTACATAACAGATCGCGCGACGGCTGCTGAGTCGAAAGGTCGAAGCCAGCAGACTTTGCTCCGCCTCTGAAAAACCTATCATGGCAAAAACAAACTGTTGGGGTTCGATTGGCGCTGAATTAGGGGTGATTTCAACCATAGCATGCCCGGTAAAAAATACATCCATCGAAACTGCAATGTTGAGCGTGATTCATTTTCTTTAGAACTGACGCAAAATTATCCGAAAAAGGTTCTGCAATGATATTCAGGCGGTTTTGCGGTTTTGCGGTTTTGCGGTTTTGCGTCAGCCCTATTCTTGATGAATTCAATATACGGCATAGCTATATAAAGAGCAAAAATAAATTAGGAATGACGCCACATACGACCACAATTGCGGTTAGCCAAATTTGATAACAGCAATCAACATAAATGATTTAAAAGATTGACAATCTGCATCAATGCATTAATACATCAAGATGCACTATTTTAAGAAACCTGACTGCGTACAGCGATGGATGCAAACTCTATGCATTTTGGTTTAAATATAGAAAAAAATATTCTTCGCATTCGTGGCGAATATGCCTAATATTTAGGCATATTTTCAGGTAGAATGGCGCCTCTACAAAAATCTCCCCATTGTTCTGACCATGCAAATCGGCCCTTACGCGCTAAGTAATAATCTATTTGTCGCGCCCATGGCCGGGGTGACTGATCGCCCGTTTCGTCAGCTATGCAAAGAGTTGGGGGCTGGTTATGCGGTATCTGAAATGGCCGCCTCGAATCCCAAGCTATGGGCAACCGAAAAATCGACACGGCGTACCAATCACGAAGGGGAAATGGAGCCAAAAGCGGTGCAAATCGCTGGTGCCGATCCGCAAATGCTGGCCGATTGTGCACGCCATAATGTCGAACGTGGCGCACAGATTATCGACATCAATATGGGTTGCCCGGTGAAAAAGGTGTGCAATGCTTGGTGCGGCTCAGCCTTATTGCAAGATGAAAAGTTAGTCGCCACGATTCTCGATGCGGTGGTTGCCGCAGTCGATGTACCGGTCACCTTAAAGTTTAGAACCGGCTGGGATCGCGCCCATAAAAATGCCTTAAACATTGCCCGCATTGCCGAATCAGCCGGGATTGCGATGCTGACCTTGCATGGCCGCACACGTGCTGACGGTTACAAGGGCGAAGCCGAATACGAAACCATTGCTGCAGTGAAAGCGGCGGTATCGATTCCCGTGGTGGCCAATGGCGATATCACCTCACCAGAAAAAGCCCGTCATGTTTTAAAAGTGACCGGTGCCGACGCCATCATGATAGGTCGTGCGGCGCAAGGTCGCCCTTGGATCTTCCGCGAGATTGATTATTTTTTGCAAACCGGCCAACACTTGCCGCCACCACTGGTAGCCGAAGTCAGCCAATTGATGGATGCCCATTTGCGTGCGCACTACGCGTTTTACGGTGAATTCATGGGCGTGCGCACAGCGCGCAAACATATTGGCTGGTATGTACAAGATCTCATCGGTGGTGAGGCATTCCGGCAGGAAATGAATCTATTAACCGATTGTGAAGCACAACTGGAAGCAGTAAAAAAATTTTTTGCCGACCAGCAAAATCAGCAAGGCCAGCGATTACAATACCGCCCCGCAGAAGAAAAGTTAGCCGCCTAAATTTATAAAGCGGACACACCATAAGTGTGTCAGCCAAGTAGTTAGGTTCTTCAGTACGGATTAATCCAACATCCTTATAAAAACAAAAGTATGAGTAAAGATAGTATTCAAGAAGCCGTTCTCAAAAATCTGGAAAAATATTTCCGCGATTTAGGCGAAGAACAAGCCTCCAATATTTACGACATGGTGGTGCTCGCAGTCGAAAAACCGATGTTAGAAATGGTCATGACGCGGGCTGACAGTAATCAATCGCAAGCGGCAGATATGCTAGGCATTAACCGCAACACTTTACGTAAAAAATTACAGCAGCATGGTTTGCTGTAAGCCATCGTCACTCTGATCGATTCACCTACCCTATTTTCTACCATGATCAAACAAGCCCTGATTTCCGTTTCTGATAAAACTGGCGTGCTCGACTTCGCGCGTGAATTATCCGCCTTGGGCGTGCGCCTTTTATCAACCGGCGGCACCGCAAAACTGCTGGCCGAGAATGGCTTGCCAGTCACCGAAGTGGCCGACTACACGGGCTTTCCTGAAATGCTGGATGGCCGCGTCAAAACGCTCCATCCGAAAGTGCACGGTGGCATTCTGGCGCGGCGCGATTTGCCAGCGCACCAAGCCGCATTGACAGATCACAATATTCCGACCATCGATATGGTGGTGGTCAATTTGTATCCCTTTCAGCAAACGGTTGCCAAACAACAATGTACCTTTGAAGACGCGATTGAAAACATCGACATTGGTGGTCCGACCATGCTGCGTTCCGCCGCAAAAAATCATCGCGATGTGGTGGTGATTGTTGATCCACAAGATTATGGCGTGGTGCTGGCGGAAATGAAGGCGCAACAATTAAGCGTGAGTGCTGAACAAAAATTACGCTTAGCAAAAAAAGTCTTTGCGCACACCGCCCAATACGATAGTGCAATCACCAATTACCTGACCAGTCTGGATCTGGCAACACACGGTGCCGAGCAAGCCCATGCCGCACGCAGCGATTATCCGCAAGTATTGAACCTGCATTTCGAGCAGGTACAGGAAATGCGCTATGGCGAAAACCCGCATCAATCAGCGGCTTTTTATCGTGATCTGCAAAGCGTAGATGGCGCGCTCGCCAACTATACGCAATTACAAGGCAAAGAGCTGTCATACAACAATATCGCCGATGCCGATGCCGCTTGGGAATGTGTGAAGTCACTGCACACCAGCAATCCAGCTTTAGCGGCTTGCGTGATTGTGAAACATGCCAATCCGTGTGGCGTCGCGCTCGGTGCTAATCCGCTGGAAGCCTACAGCAAAGCGCTGCAAACCGACCCAACCTCGGCCTTCGGCGGCATCATCGCCTTTGATCAGCATTTGGATGCAAAAGCGGCTGAAGCGGTGGCGAAGCAGTTTGTCGAAGTCTTGATTGCGCCTTCGTTCAGTGCTGAAGCCTTGCAGATTTTTTCCGCAAAACAAAACGTGCGCTTGCTACAAATTGCCTTACCCGTCTCCACTACCGCAGGCAATCGCTATGACTTCAAACGAGTTGGCGGTGGCTTGCTAGTGCAAGCGCCAGACACTAAAAATGTGCTGGAAAGTGAATTGCGGGTGGTCTCAAAACGCCAGCCCACAGCGCAACAAATGGCCGACATGATGTTTGCCTGGCGCGTAGCTAAATACGTGAAATCCAACGCCATCGTGTTCTGCGCGAACGGCATGACCTTGGGCGTCGGTGCCGGGCAAATGAGCCGCATTGATTCGGCACGTATCGCCGCCATTAAGGCACAGAATGCGGGTCTGAGTTTACAGAATTCGGCAGTCGCGTCGGATGCTTTCTTCCCGTTCCGTGATGGGCTAGATGTGGTGGTCGATGCGGGTGCCAGTTGCGTAATTCACCCCGGTGGCTCAATGCGCGATCAAGAAGTGATCGATGCCGCTAACGAGCGCGATGTGGTGATGGTGTACACCGGTGTACGTCATTTCCGCCATTAATTTTTCATCGACAGCACTGACAATGAAGCCGACTTCATTGTCAGGCGCTTGCATACGCTATCTTCTCTGTACCACTGTTGGCGGTGCGCCATGATCATTCTCGGCATTGACCCTGGCTTACGCACCACGGGCTTTGGTGTAATACGCAAACAAGGTAGCAAGCTGGCCTACATTGCCTCGGGCACCATCAAGACCAGCGAAGCTTCATTGCCTGAGCGCTTAAAAACCATATTGTCGGGCGTTGGTGAAATCATCCAAACTTACCGACCCGATTGCGCAGCGATTGAAAAGGTGTTTGTTAACGTTAACCCGCAATCGACCTTATTACTCGGTCAAGCGCGTGGTGCGGCAATTTGTGCCTTGGTTAGCGCCGATTTGGCGGTGGCTGAATACACCGCGCTGCAAGTCAAACAAGGTGTGGTGGGGCACGGTAAAGCGAAAAAAGAACAAGTGCAAGATATGGTGCAGCGCCTGTTGCAACTCTCCGGCACGCCCAGCAGCGACGCTGCCGATGCGCTCGGCGTGGCGATCTGCCATGCACACAGTGGTGACACTTTAAACACGCTCGGCGGCATCGCGCCAGAACTAGCCAAAAAAGGCTTGCGGGTACGCCGTGGTCGTTTGATTGGCTAATTAAAAACCATATACTGCCATT
>OFSE01000011.1_pt1 | contig 60790 bp, 56 predicted proteins | sample 1543261 | NCBI WGS metagenome assembly OFSE01 (sample SAMN07774225, study PRJEB24372) | wastewater metagenome | isolation source: Exp Tend VB 50WW | collected 2016-02 | reverse complement strand
CCTGGAAATCACTCATTAGTTATCAGAGTTTGTGGGGTTGATATTGGTATTGCAATTTGTGAAGATATTTGGCACAAGGAAACTCTCGAGAGTTTGACTGACAATATTCGTTCTGCTGAGCTCAATGGACAACCAAGGGTCAGCGAACTATTGGTTCTCAACTTTTCGTATTACTGCGCGGACAAACTACCGTCTCGGCATTCAAACGCACAGCTTATTGCCACTAATGCTGACATTAACGTGTATTACTGCAATGCCATTGGTCTTGGCGACATTAGCAAGAACATCCTGGTGTATGACGGTGCGAGTTTTGTTGTCTACTCTGACGGTGGTCGCCTTGACGCGCCCAGATACACTTCCGGTGTCTATCATAATGGCAACATGTGGCCTGCTCCGTACCCCTCATGGGAAGAGGAAACCATGGAGTCTTTGGTTTACGCCGTGCGCTATGCTTGGGAAGAATTTGGACTCAAGTGTGCGCAAGTACACCTGTCTGGCGGCGTAGACAGCAGTGTGGTCGCTGTAATCGCCGTAGAGGCACTTGGAAAGAAGAATGTGACATTCGTTACCAACCCAGGCGAACACACGTCTAAAACGACTCTCAAGCTGGCAAAGCAGGTTGCTCATGGACTCGATGTGCCATTGACAGTATTGCCTGTCAAGACCATGGAAAGCGCACTTGGCAAAGTGTTCGCGAAGATTGGCGACGTCGCATCAATCACCAAGTCGACAATCTCTGCTGTTGGTCGCACAGTTGTTGGTCTTGCGATGACCAACCAGCAATTTGCAGACGGTAAGCCAACTGGAATTTTAGCAACAGGCAATCACACCGAGAACTATCTTGGTTGGTGTAATTTCCATGATATTGGAAGCATTGGCGTCATGCAACCCATTGGAGACTTGACAAAGACTGAACTCTTTGCGCTTTGTCGATATATCAACTCCATGAATGAAACCAACTTGATTCCAAGAGAGTTGATTGATGGCCGTGTTAAGCCGATGGCAGAGCTGGCTGACACAGACGTGGACCCATTCGACTACTATCTATGTTCTGGTATTTGCGCCGAAATGCTCCGTGCTCGAGCGACGCCTCGTCAGCTTCTTGAGCAGTTCGACTCAAAAACCCTAAATCCGACTTCGTTCCCTGGCCCAGAGGTATACGAGTACAGTCGTGCGTTATTTGCGTCTACTTGTGAGGACGTAGCGCGACGTGCGCAACGCTCGGTATACAAGTCTGCACAGCATGCTCCTGTGTTGGTGTTAAGCAAGCGGACTCGAGGTTTCAGCGCAAGAGAAACACTTATCAATCACTACAAGTGGAGCTCGGCTCGACCCACCGGCAGAAGTGCTAGTGTAAGCGACCAAGACTCAAATAGGTCCATCCTTGTTGTTTGAGCTTTTCCGAGTCCATGGCGTTGCGTGCATCCAGAAACACAGGATTGCGCATTTGCTCAAAGATGTCGCTGGTGTCGGTGTTCATGAATTCTGGCCATTCGGTAAGAAGACATATTGCATCGGCACCATCTGCTGAATCATAAATGTTTTTCGATTGCTTGATAAGCCCGGTTTCTAGAGTTGCCACAGGGTCATATGCAGTGACATTCGCGTCTCTTTCAAGCAATAGATTGATGAATTTGATAGCCTGAGAATCACGGGTGTCGTCTGTTCCTGGTTTGAATGACAGCCCCCACACTGTAATGTTCCTTCCTTGAAGACCGCAAAGTTCCTCTTCTATCAAACTCATGTACAGTTTTGGCATATATCGGTTAATGTCTCGTACCGACTTCAATATGCCACAGTCGATGAATGCACTGTCAGACATGTGTATAGCAGCACTGACGTCTTTGGGGAAGCAAGAGCCGCCATAACCAATGCCGGCGTTTAAGAATTCGTGACCAATTCGATGGTCACTACCCATTCCCTTGGTGACTTCGGTGACATCAGCACCATAGTATTCAGACATTTGGGCAAGCCAGTTCACGAAGCTAATTTTGGTGGCCAGGAACGAATTGCTCGCGTATTTGATGAGTTCTGCGGATTCAACCGAGCACACCTCAATCGGTGCCTCAAGTTTGTCATACACTTTTGTCATCGCCATGATTGCATTGAGGCTTTTTGCACCAATGATAATTCGGTCAGGGTGCAGTGTGTTTTGCAATGCGCGGCCTTCTTGTAGGAATTCTGGGTTGCTAACCACCTCGCAAGGCATTCCTGGTCTGATTTGTTTGATGTGTTCTTGTGCCCATTTTGCGGTGCCGACAGGAACCGTCGACTTGTTGACAATGATTTTGGGCTCGTTTAGCGCATGTATGACATCGGTGAGTACCTCTTGGTATTGAGTCATGTCAACGCTTCCGTCTTCGTTTTGCGGTGTACCAACACAAATGAAAATGATGTCGCTGCTTTTAACTCCGTGCGCAAGGTCTTGTGTGAATCTGATAGTGTGCGATTTAAGCGCCTTATTCATCAAAGGCTCAAGGCCAGGTTCATAAATACACGGCTTACCGGTGCTGAGCGATTTCACTTTATCTGCATTTTGGTCGACACAAATGACGTAATGTCCCTGGTTGGCCAACACGACGCCAGTTACAAGACCAACATAACCAGTACCCAAAACGCAAATATTCATTTAGACCGAAGACCATGGCAGCTTCTGAGGTTGTGGAACTGGTGTGAGTACCGTATAGCCACCTTCAGAATAAATGGTGTAGCTGCCATTGTGACCATTTGGTGTAACAGGGGTTTCTGGCGAGAACAACCCGCCGATTTCAGCGCCGTCGACTGTTTGTGACTGACCGTCTGATGTTACTATTCGGACTGATTTTCCGGCCAGTAACTGTTGAAGTTCGCCAATAGTAAAATGAGGTGCGTTTTCCACACCCCATTTATACAATTCGGCTTATTGTGCCACTAGTGCGTTCTGCCAATTCTTTACCGATTCAGAATATTTGCAGAACGGGCAATCTGGATTTGATTCTGGTGGCCCGGTTTGCATCAGCAATTCCGCCACATCGTGCAGCATTTGCCTAAACCATTTCTTGTCCATTTCCAGTTCAGTCCATGTGATTTTTCCGTTCAACTGTGCTTCTACACCATCGACGTTGAACACTTGTGGTTCGTACACCAAAAGACCGAGTCGTGTTACAGGCGAGAATGAAATGGCATTTTCGGCCGCTTTGCTGAATGCGAATGCATAAGAGTGTAGCTGTGCTGCGTAAATGAGCAAGTGCTCTGGTTTTGGCATGCTTGTTTTGTAGTCTACGATAACATAACCCTTAGAGTCCAAGTCTTCTGCAATACCGTCCGTCTTGCCGTGAACAAACACCTGTGCTCCCAGGTCTTCAAATTGAATTGCCTCAGAAGTACATGTCATGTTCTTGCCAATGATTTTGATATTTGGCAGGCCTGGGTCAATTTCTGACAGAGTTTTGCCCTGGAAAAACGACTGCATTCCGCCATCAATTGTGTTGAAGATTTTTGCCATTGGTGTAAACGGTCTTGGCACAGACTGCGAATACTTGAGCCAATAGCATCGTTTGCACTCCTTCCACAGAAATGCGAAGTCGCTAGGTGATAGTTTGAAAGTTTTCATTGTGTTCTGCTCATTTAACCACCCTTCAACAATTTGCTTGTGTTCTGGGCGGGCCAGGTTGTATACTGGCACGTTGTATTCGCTTGCTATGCGAATCGCTTGACCAGTTCCACCTGTCTTTTTTGTAGTCTCACTCTTAGTTATCGCACCATCGGGCGTCCAACACACAACAAATTCAACTGGACTTTGTAAATCCGGACCCAGCACTTGATGTACGTTTCTGGAGTGCAACTTCTGCACAAAATCACCGAGATACATCCATCCTGGGTGCATTTTGCTGGCTATCTCCATCGCAGGGGGCCAGTCTGGAACAACGTATGGTTCTTTCCGGGGCCGGCGATTCCAGCCAACTGCAGGAAGGAAAATAACCATGTTTCCGTTGTTTGACTTACAGCCGTTCTCAAATGCGGTGTCTGCACCGTCTGCGCCCCCAGAGTACAAAGTGTATCCCTCTGCGGCCAAATGTGCCGCGACGCGCTCCATGAGTGCGATAATATCTGCCGGCGTTTGTCGCGAACCTATTCCGGCGTATTGCACTGAATCACCATTTGACAAAAATTTAGAAACTCATCATATGTTAGGTCGTTTTTCATTCTATTGATTACCCAAGAAGTCCATACTATATTATCGCGCACATATCCAAGATGTGGAATCAATCTATCCACAGATGGGAATTCTCTGGCCGGGCAATGTTGGATGGTTACCTGTGCAGACAATTTTAATGGTGTTTGAGTGTAATAACACAATCCTGATTGTTTGTACCATTGAGCTATCAGGTGTTCACCATCAATGTCAAAATCAACACCAATAACCTTAGACCTGTGTCTTAATTGTGCAACCAATCTCGGTGCGTATGTTTCAATATCCTCTTTGACCTTGAGTCTGTAAGCACGATTCCTTATGTTTGTGCAGGTTTTACAAGAACTGTCTTTTCGATGCCCTGGTCGAGATTTGCCCTTGCTGGAGAACTCAGATAATGATTTAATCTCATTGCAAGAAGCACATCGACGCAATCCTTGCGGGTGTAATATGTATCTGTTTTCTGACCTCAAATCGAAATTCATTCTTTGATGAAACTGATTGTTGTGTGCAAATACTGGCATAATAGAGCATAATTATTAAAATCCCTGCATACGACCTGCATCACACACACCATGTTTACATTTATTGATTTGTTTTCAGGAATAGGCGGTTTCAGAATCGCACTCGAGTCTTTGGGCGGAAAATGCGTAGGAAGTTCGGAAATTGCCGGTCCTGCAATTAAAGTCTACAATGATAATTGGTCCGAAGACGATAATGTCGGGGACATAACCAAGATTTCCTCTCTTCCAGAGCATGATATCATGGTCGGTGGCGTGCCTTGTCAGAGTTGGTCAATTGCCGGAAAGATGAAGGGGTTTGAAGACCCTCGTGGTCAACTATGGGGCGATGTCATTAGGTTACTGAACAAGAATCAACCCAAGGCGTTCATATTTGAGAACGTCAAGGGCTTAGCAGACCCACGAAACACAGTTGAGCGAGAATTCTTGATTGAGCAGATGAATCTTGCCGGTTACGACGTTAGATACAAGCTATTGAATGCATATGACTATGGTGTGCCACAAAACAGAGAGCGCATATTCATCGTCGGAGCAAAAGACCTGAGCGATTTTCAGTGGCCTCAAGAGTGTCGCTCGCAAACAATGCTGCTAGACTATATGGACGGCATGGAACACCTAAGGGCGCATGCTGTACGCAACAGCGACCCAGAAATCAATCAAGCCACCACTGGCAACAGATTGACACTGCATGGTGAAAGAAACGAGTTTTTCATCTTCAATGATGTTAGAGATGGTGAAACGGTTATCCACTCATGGGACCTTAAGGGTTTATCTCATAGAGAGTGTGAAATCTGCAATACGATATTGAAGAACCGAAGAAGTAGCAAATATGGTCCAAAAGACGGCAATCCGCTATCATACCAAGACCTTTTGGTGCTGATTCCTAATCTGATGGAAGTCGAACTAGTCAAGCTGCAGAACGCTGGTGTATTGGTAAGATTCGACCAAAGCAAATACGACTTTAAGAACAGGCGACAATTATCAGGAATTGATGGGGTATATCGCATCTTCTTGCCCAATGCACGATTCTTTTCAACGTTGACCGCATCGGGGACTCCAGATTTGATTGCAACCACTCTGATATCAGCCAGCACTGACGAGGAGTATCGTCGCAAATTCATTGAAGAGATATACGATGCCAAGGCATACAGAAGACCCACCGCTCGAGAATATGCAAGAATTCAGGGTTTTCCAGACACACATCGCTTGCATCCATCTGCCAGCGCGAATACAAAGCTGATTGGAAATGCTGTGCCACCGCCTTTAGTAAAGCAAGTGGCACAACAATTGGTCAAAGTGCTCAGATAGGCCAGCCTTCTCCGAGCCTGAGATACTCACCGATGTTCTTGTTGAACTCATTGATTGACTTGTAGTATTCAAATCGCTTCTTGTACCACACCACAATCGGTTCCTGGTTCATTTGCATCAGCGCATAGTTGAGCAAAATTCTACCAGTGCGGCCATTGCCATCAGCAAACGGGTGGATAAACTCAAACGAGTGATGAATACCCCATGCGATTTCCAAGGCATGCTCTGGCGTACCGTCAAACGATGCGAGTTCTTCTTTGACCTTCGGTGACCATCGTTCTCGCATTAGGTAATCAACAAACATATGTCTTGGGCATTTGTGACCACCAACCTCGAGTTCTTCCTTCCGATAGTTACCAGAGAGGGACTGCGTCTCATACCAGTCAATCCCGCGTGTCAGAGCACGATGGATGTCTTTGGCAATATCGCCATAAAACGGCTGAGAGACAAGCTCTTTCGCCAGTTCAAATGCATTGACAGAGTTGTCGTACATCAATTGCCCAGGCTTGGTGGCCGGCAAGAGACCAACACGCATGTCTCTGTCTTGGTATTGTGGGTCAATCAAACACGACTGTGTAACAAATGTGTGCAAATCAAACCCGTTTTTTCTCGCGAATGTCATGATTCTAGACATAATACCATATCTGGTGAAATCTGTATAAGACAAACAAGAACCAGGAGGTTACTTCGACAAACATGAACACTAAAGACAAAATCATCACACCACCTGCAATCAATGCTGAGTTCAAAGATTCAGGCAACGGCTCCAATGAACTCGTTATTTCAGACGAGCAGTATACTCAACTTAGCGAGGTAACCAATGCCGAGCAAGTTGCCAAGTTGCGATGCTGGGACATCCAAGAATACATTGACGGTGTTGAGGCACAAAAAGCCCAGCTTGACGCCGCTCTTAGCAGTGCCAGTGGGCAGCTTGAAGAGGCTAAGTCAAATCTGATTCAGGCACGAACTCAACTGAAATCAACATTTGATGTCATCTTCGGACCGCTGGGTCTTGAAAACAAGATGGTTTCGGTTTCACAATCGTCACCACACGTTGTCACGGTTGTCGACCCGCAAGCTGCGGCGGCGGAGGCGGCAAGCGAAGAATCGTCAGATTAACGAGTCGAGTGTAACAAAAAACGGGACTGCTTACTCAGTCCCGTTTTTTGTTACCTGGTGACAAGTGCAAACGGATATGTATTGCTTGAGCACAAAAGCGCTGGCGGTTTTGAAGTCTTGTCAATGCTTGCGTCCATGAACGTCATTGTCAAAACCACATCAGTGTCTTCAACAAACAAAAATGAGGCCAGGCTGTTAAGAAGTGTGTCGTCTAACTTCCACATCATTGGGCTATCGTTTAACTCTCGGACTAAACGATACATTTTCCAGAAAAGCTCAATATTGTCATCGTCTGGACTGAACTTATTGTCTGTGAATTGAATTAACATTCTAACTCCCGGTGTGTTATTATTCAGACTATTCAAACACACTCCCTATTTGTTGTTGCGATATTCTTCGTATGGATGGCGCATTCGCCTAATGGCAATCTCCACTCTTGGGTTTTCAGGACATTTACCGCCGAACCAATGGTGGTCAAGTTCGTTGTGCCAGTGAATGAACTTGTCATTCAATATCACCCCCCAGAACTGTAGTACGTCACCAATGGCCTGCAAGTACCCCGCGTGGTCGCCAACCTGCCATGTATCCGTGTATACTCGCACATTGATTGCAACACCAAAGTCCATGGGTGTTTTACCAATCAGTTCCCAGGCCTCTCTGCATTCTCTTTCTGCGCACTTTTCAAAGTATGCATACTGCGGACTGGGTAAAACCCGAGGCATTCCGCCCTTAAACACGGCTTGCTGGTGCGTCTTTTTTGTGACTGGTTTGTAGTTGATTGTGAACTGACACAGTAGTTCGCCGTCAGGTTTGGTTTCATCTTCTGTAACAACACGCGGCGCAGAAGCAACTTCTGCCTCATACTGTTTCATGAATTCTTTTTGCTTTGTGGTTCCGCGCCTGAGACTCCAGTCTTTGTGTGGCACCGGCCGCTGTATTTTTTTAGCCATGTTTGGCTTTGTACAGTTATGGTCTGCGGTCTTCGTCTGTTACCAGTGTGCTTGAATTCAAGAACGCCTCAAACGAAACCGTTGCAGTCGTAAGTGCGCCTGCACTCATCGAGCGGTTTAGGTTGTTTGACACGTATGCACGACCAAAGCGGATAATGTCCCAGTTAGAGCTGTTTCCTACTTTGATTTCAAATTGCTTGGCGCGATATGTCTGACTTGCCTTGACTGCGTTGAGAACCCCAGCGGATTGCTTGGGCATAAATCCGCGACCGCTGGTCGAGGTTAAAAATGCCTCAAACTGCGTAGGAGCAATCAAGAAGGTTATGGTTCCAGAACAGCTATATCCAGAAATTCCGAAGTATGGATACTGGTCGGTGCCAATCAGATAGTTTTGATTGATTACCGGCTTGAAGTTGACATCCATGTTGGTAACCTGAAAATCCCCAGAAAAATAGTTCGCAGAGATGTGCAATGTGACATCATAATGCCTGGCTGTACGTGCTGCATAGGATACATCGCCCGCTACATAGTCTGGAATGAAAGCACCTCTGCTGTCTGAGATAAAACTCATTGAAACATTGACGCCCTGGTCGTTCATTTTGATTCCGCCAGAATCTAGTAAGTACAACGGTGCGTTGGATGGCGGTATAGGTGACCCTAACAATCCCGAGTTGCTTGCGGCGATTGGTGTCTGTATGGTGCGCATGGCATACGCGAGCAGTCCAAAAGCGGACTCAACTTTCATGTTATTTGAGTTGTTCTCGTCGCTGCAGTTGCCTATTGGGTTTTCAATGATGAGTACTGGACTGGACACAGTGTATTTCCAATACATGCCACCGATGTCCATAACCCTCACACCGATATCACCTTGAATTAGTGGTTTTGGTGATGCACTTTGAACCTGGTCCTCTGCCCAAGACTCGAAAATATACGCGATGCTTGGATTCAAAACATTGCGTAGAATATACCAATTTGATATGTATTCTGAAGGTAATACGGGCATGGCTTAGCTCAATCGTTCGAATATCTTGTACAAGTCGATTGTCGGAGAAACAAAAAAATGGACATGACTTATAACAACCTACGCGGTATTGAGCAATTTAAGAACAAATTGGCTTCATCACTGCAAAAGCGCAATCTTTCTAAAATCGACATTGACAAATGCATTTCAAAAGCTATTGACTTGTTTGGAGACAAAATTGGTGTAATGCCAGTCGGCGGCGTCATTTCAGCCGTTGCTGCGGTTTCTGCAATTGAAAAGCACCTAAATGACAATCCAGTACACGATATTTTGGATGCTATCGGCTCATTCAGTATTGACGAAGCAACGGCAGCGTCAGCACCATCTGGTTCTTTGCGATTGGAGCTAGACGATGTTAGATGCGAAGGAAAAATGGATGACGCTGAGCTGGACGATACAGCACAAGAAATTCACGAGTCTGTTGAAGACAGTGATAATCTAATCACTGTTATGGCATACGATGAACACGGTCGACCGCTCAAGGAATTCCAGGTAAGTAGCATTGACATGATTGATTACATGGAAGAAGAAGACCTGACCGATGAAGGCAGAAGAAGCCGAGGGTTCTTGCCGGCTGACTTTGATTCTACAGATGTTTTGTCTGCAACACCGGCGACAAGCGAGGGCAAGACTCGAAATATTGGCAACTACGGACATGAAACAGACGGCAGTATTTACATTCAGTGCCCAGGTTGCTCTAGTAAAGATGTGATTCCGGTTGGCGCAGGAACATACATGTGTCTGACATGTGAGCCGTCAAACATTTTTGACGTTGATTTGTTGCTTGACGACATCAACCCAGAGATGAACTAATCTTCAACAATTGCCCTGTATACCCAGTCTGTGGTATGGGCTTCGACCTTGTCCATCCTCGAGCATAATTTCTCGAGCATGGACAAGATTTCAGATTGCTGTGCCTTGATTTCTTTAAGATGTCTGCTGGTTGATTCAAACATCGCGGCAAGAACAAAAATTGCGTCATTGATATCGCCATTGGAGCTGCTTGCTTTTTCTACGATATTTTGTAGTTCTTCGGCTTTCACGAACCTGATTATACACTTAGTGACACAGACTTGTACCAGTCCAAATACGAATCTGGTATTCCATGTAGCTGAGTACCATATGAGTAGTGAACTGCCAATGCCGTGCCACAAATCGCTTTGGTCATTTGTTTAACTTCTGGCAGTCTGACCGACATCTCTAGCTCCTCGTTTTTGTTGACAAAATCGCGGCCGTCTTGGTACATGTCTTTGCCAAACCACGAAATCAAATTGATGCAAATTCTAGTGTTCTGCCAATCAATCCACTGGTTAAAGTGGTATTTGTGCAACTCACCACTCTCAAAGTATCTTCTAAAGCAATCATGCGCCTCACAAGCAACCTCTGGGTTTGCCATTGAGTCTCCGCATGATGATTCGTATGTTAGCGACGCTGAATTACGCGACATAACGCCCATGGCCTGATGTAAATACGAACATATGTTGTTGTTGACAATATTGGCGTATACCAAGAAGTGCTCTGGATTGTCCATTCTGAACTGCACCAACTTTGACAAACAATCATGTGACATCCAACATACGTCATCGTCTATACGCACATATAAGACGTCCGGGTCACAACAAAATCTCATGAAGTGCCTGATGCTTCCTGAGCCCTCAACACCACCGCAAGGAATGGGTTGAACACTGAATTTGTCATTGTGTTCATTGGCGAACTTGTGCATGAACTCAATGTCTTCTTGGTTGTTGGTGTTTTCCCATATCTCGAATTCATCAATGCCGTCTTGTTGTAATAGGTACGGGAACAGAATCTTCATAAACCGGGTTCTGCCAGCCGGTATGACACCTACAACTTTCATGTTGTATTATGCCTATTGTTCGATGTCTAGGTTGAGTGGATTGTTTGAATGCATCATCAAAGATTGATTCTGCATTGTGTCAAAGTTGGCCAGGGCACCTTGCAATCCGTTGTTTTTTGGCTGAGAGCTCGAGGTCTGCGCTTGTTGCATTTGTTGTATTTGTGAGGCAAGGTTGGCAATCCGGCGATAGATGTCTTGAATGTACTGTTGTGTGGTTAGACCCACAGGTGCCACCTGTGATATACGAACCATGCGTAGGTCGATATCGTCTACTTCCTTTGACAGTCCATATTTGTCTGCCAACTGCGCTATTCTATAGTACACTTCTAACAACGTCTCACCTGAATTCTGGCATGATTATTCTGTAGTTCTAGGTTCGGGGCATGAATGATGTGCTCGATGATTTTGCTCAAATGCTCCCTGGCATCAATGTTCTCAACAGGAATCTTTGATTTCAACAAGTATAACTCCTCTACGAGTGAGTCTCTATCAACTTTAACTAATGTCATGTCCGTTCCTAGTGTTGTATTATGAGTGAAGATTTCGAAGACCTTGACATACCGGCAACTGGCGCAATCATTCTGAATGGTGCCGGCGCCGTGCGCTCTTATGGCAAAACAGTACATGCTTGGATTGCAAGGATGCCATATGTCAACGACGGTGGCATTGTTTTTGATAGCGGTGTTGCCACTAAAATCAGCGTGTCAATGAACGCGCCACTGTACATCGAAAATGAGATTCTCGGCCGAATTGTCAACGGTTCGCGCTCGAGTGATGGGCATTACGTCGTGCGCTCAGAGGCTGAGGAATTACCAAAATGGATGCTTCGAAATGATTGCGGATATGCGTTGCCAGAATATGAGCCCAAAACCCTAAAGTGCTCTCGATGTGGCATCGTTCACAGGCGTCATTCTACGCCTTGTGAGTGCATATTTTTGGCTCCGTCGCTGATTTTAAGTGAGATTTGGGTTGTTGGTCTGCGAATTTACAAGCGCAGATGCGATGATTATATCAAGGCAGAGCGCGAGCGATTGTTAGACTGGATGTTTGCACCAGTGATGCCGACAACGCCTCTCTTCATGCCAGGATTTAAGCATGCAAGAACAACCGAGATATCTGAAGAAAGTACAAATACGGAACTTTCAGAGCCATCGTGACACTGAGGTACATCTTGTGCCCGGTATCAACCTTATTGTCGGCACAAGTGATATTGGTAAATCTGCGTTTATGAGAGCCTTAAATCTGGCGATGCACAACGAGGTGCCAAACCGAGAGTTTGTTACCTACGGAGAAAAAGATGCAACTGTAATCTTGGAATTTAGCGATGGAACCGTGGTTGAAAGGGTTAAGGGTTCTACCAAGAATGCATATTACGCCACTTTGCCAGATGGAACTCGAATTGAAAAAGAAAAGCTGGGCAATACAACCAACATACCTGAAGAAATCTACAAAGCACTTGGTTCGCCGCCGATTGACAAAAAGCACGGACCACTTGCATACGCAGACCAACACAGTCCGCTATTTCTCGTATCTTTGACTCCAACCGAGTTGCCGCGTTGCATTAGTGAACTAACTGGACTTGATGATTACGAGACTGCGGCATTAGACTTAGCCAAAAACGCACGCCGATTTGACCGAAAAGTCAAAGAAGTCAAAGACAGAATTACTTCAATTGAGGCCGAACTAGAACAATATCAAGGTCTTGATGCAGAGATTCAAGCATATGACGAAATGTCTAAACTCATTGATGAGGGCGAAGCAGCGCGCATTGATGCAGAAGATGCAGAGAACAGGTTGCAAGAATACAACTTGATTCTAGAACAAGGGCGACAAATCATTGCCGACATCAACGAAGCCAAGAAGGTTTTGGTTGTTGAACCAGATTTTAATTCAGCAAAGGAACTCGAGTCTGAGATTGACAGAATGCTCGACGCTCTGTCAGAGCACAGTGAAATTGAAGAGCAGATTGACCAACTCAAAATCGAGATATCGAACACAGGAAAGATACTTGAGTCTGGTTTGCAGTCACTTATTGACGAGGCGAAAGATGCCGGCGCACTATTGACTAATGCTAGACGAGTTTTGACCGAATACAACAGCATATTGGCTGAAGGTCTCAAAACCAAAGCTGAAATATCAGAAGCCGAGGAAACATTGGCACGCCTTATCAAAGAACAAGAACAAACGATTGAAGAGTTTACAGCGGCAGGCTTGCTGTGCCCTGAGTGTAAGCAACCAATAGCAGGTGTGGCATGAGCAAGATAATTCGAGGCATGGTCGTTGGAGACTTACACAATGACAACAGGCAACCCAAAATGCGCAAAGACGATTACTGTCTTGCGTGCTTGGAAGAGCTGAATGAAATCGTTGATATTGGAGAACAGAACAAAGTTGACTACATTCTGTTCTTGGGCGATATATTCCATCGCATGGACCCATCCGGTTCATGTCGCAATGGTGTAATCAAAGCGTTGCAACGAAGCACAAGGCGAAAGTTGATTGTTGTGGGCAACCATGACATTAGCAACAGTTTCTCTAACTTGATGCAGAGTGCTTTGGGTACATTGATTATCGACGGTCACTTGGAATTTCAGGAATATTTCCCAGAGTTTGGTCTGGGAATGTTGCACTACAAAGAGGGGATTCACCAACAAATATATGATGGCGCAGCTACAAAGTACCCCGCGCTTATCTGGGCTGCACACGCATACATTGTCCCAAGTCAGTTCTTTGATGCAGAGCATGTCATCTTTGACGACATGCCCCTGAATCCAGAATGCAAGCTGGTTACAGTTGGACACCTGCATACGCCAATGGAACTACAGAGAGAAGACAAGGTCAACTTGATTAACCCAGGAAGTATTGGTAGACCAAAGGCCAGCGCAGAGCACCTTGGACGCCAGCCTAGTGTACTGTTGCTCAAATACACCATTGATGGAAACGGAGAAGACTTACAACACAAGTACGTGGAACTGTCATGTTCTCAACCTCCAGAAAATGTCTTTTACTTAGAAGAGGCCAAAGAACAGCGCGTGAACAAGAAGCGTGCCAAGGAGTTTGTTCGCCAAGTGGCGCAACTTAGCGCATGGACACAGGGAGAAGACAAATATCTTTCTTTGCGCAACAGTGGTAAGCAGAAAGAGGTTCCAGATGAGATAATTGATATTGCCGAAGCGGCTTTACGAGCAGCCAATGAAGGCCATGCAATGATTAACGACTGAGGTTACAAATGAACGAATCAGAAATACAACAATTCGAAGAATGCAAATCTAAACTAGACGCACTTGGAAAATCCATTGACAAGGCGCAGACCACCGTGGCTGTTTTAACCAAGCAAATGGACACACTCAAGGTTAGGCGAAAGCAAATAGAAGAGTCTTGCGCCAGCGACCTTGGTGTGCCAATCAAAGAGTTACAGAACATGGTTTCTGAGAAATTCAACAGCTATGTGAAACTCACCAATCAAGCGTCAGAAATGTTTGAGAAAATCAATCAAGAACAGGACTTAGATGGAAAATCTAACTAAGGATATTGCACGCAAGGTTGACTCTTGGGGCAAGCGTTTGGCTGAGCGAAAAGGCGCAAGAGACCAGTTGGTTCGCAATTTAGAGCGCGAACAGACTGAGCAAAACACCCTGTCCGAAGACCAGCAGAGGTACAAAAAAGCCCATACGTTCATGATGTCTGAACTGAGTGAAAGAAGGGCACTAGCAATCTCGAGTATTGAAGAGATTGCCACCAGTGGATTGCGCATGGTGTACGACAATAGCTACGGGCTTAAGTTTGACACATTCGATGAAAAGCGGTCTGAAGAGGGAATTGCAACGTACAAAATGGAGATTCGCGTAAATGGCGTATTTGACGGTCAAGAGCGCAGTTTCATACTTCAGGGTGGCAAGGGCGGCGGCCTACACGATGGTATTGCATTGATTTTAAGAGATGCGTCTCTGACTTGGAAACGATACAATGGATTTATGATGTTTGACGAGGCGTATAAGTTCATGAGTAGAGACGACAAGATTGACAACGTTGCTTCATTGTTGAGACAAACAGCAGACTTAAACAATCGACAGTACATTTTCTCGACTCATATGCAGGATTCATTTGCGCCTGTTGCCGACAACATTATCCGTTTTTCACAGCAAGACGGGGTCGTCAAGTGCGAGTATCTTTCACCGCACGACATTGTAGAAATAGAGGAAGAATATGGCAACGAAGAAGACGATGAGTGAAGACGAAAAAGTGTTGCATGCACTAGTTGATGAAATCATGACAATGCCAATACCACAACCAACTTCACTGAGCAATCCATTAGCAAACAACAAGCGCAAGGTCAAAATGTCCGAGCATGGTACCATTTCAAGACCTGACAATGTCGAAGACTGGAACGTTCGCCATTTGCTTGATTACTTTGCTGAGCGATACAAACAGGAGCTCGGAAAGCAATATCGAAAGGCTTTCCAGGCTGACCAACATGTATTTCACCAAGTCACTGCATTTATGTCTTCCAATGGTTTAGACAAAATGGAATGGTCTAAGAAATTGGTCGACTGGGGTTTTGACAACTTAGAGCGCGTTATTTTGCATCAAAAGCACATTTCTCCGCAGTCGCTTTTGCGAATGGTGAACTACTTTATGCAAGAAGAAGTAATGCCATTGGTTGAAGATGACAAGATTGAGCGAGACAAATACGACGAGTCACTGATTGATGAAATCAATGCTGCGGTCGAGGCCGGAAAGCGAATGGAAATCTTCAGCCGGCATGGTATTCCTGTTGGCGTCACATACCTTGTAAACTGTAAGAAATACGACGAAGAGCAAACCGTTGAATCATTCTCAAAGTTCCTGAAAGACTTACAAAAGACAGAGGAAGGCAGGGTGAGAATTAGGCGCATGATTATGGCGTCAATTCTTGGTTCGCCTTACCCCAAAGAGTTTCGACTACTAGATTGGCGCAAGCATTTTTCATTTGTGTGTGATGCGTTCTACGCAGAATCGTGGTGGAGAGACGTTGATTACAGCGGCAAGCCAATGAGCAAATATTACGCATTGCTCGAGGAGAATGAATGAGCCTTCACCAAGACGCGCAACATGAACTGGACTGTCAGATTTGCAGTAACAGACCTTTGATTTATGTCTGTACATACGAAGAGCAACGTGTGGTTGACGCAATCAGAGAGGTCTGTACTTCTAGGTCAGACTCAAAGAATTGGAATCTTGTTAGCTGGGACCTTGGTGCCCAGCTAAATGTAATTGCCGGAGATATTGCGTTGCCGAACGGCGGTGTACCAGACCAACTGTCGGTGCTCCAGTGGTTCAATGAATTAGACAGCACACAAACCTATACAGTTCTGATACTCAAGGACTTTCACAAGTTAATGGGCGCAGATGGACACCCTGGCCAGGCCGAATATCGAGTTATACGATTGTTGAGAAACATGGTGCAGAGCATGATTGGTGAATACAAATGTATCGTTATCATGGCACCGGCTCTGTTCTTACCAAAAGAGCTTGAGCGAACTTGCGCTGTAATTGATTGGCCATTGCCAGAAGAAGAAGACATCAAAGATAAAGTTACTAATCTACTGAGTGCTGCAGGCGAAAAGCCAGAGATTGCATCTAGGTTCAAAACCGAGTACACCAACGAAGGCATGCAAGAGTCAGTACATGCATTCAAGGGTTTAACCCTTGAGCAAATTCAACTGCTCTCAACATACTTGATGCTGACAACAGACGAACTGAATGCGACAAATATCTCTAGCCACAAGCGTGATGCAATACGCAAATCAACAGCACTAGAATGGATTCCCACCAACGAAAACATGGACGCCATAGGCGGTATGAAAGGCATCAAAGAGTGGCTTAATCGGCGCAAAGAGGCATTTGGAGACGAAGCACGACAATATGGTCTTCCGTATCCAAAAGGCGCATTACTGGTTGGAATTCAGGGTTGTGGAAAGAGTTCACTCGCCAAGGCTGTTGCAGCCACGTTCAAGCAACCATTATTGAGGCTTGACTTTGGTCGCCTTTACAACAGCCTTCTCGGTTCTACAGAAGAGAACGTTCGTAATGCGATTAAGATTGCAGAATCTATCGCGCCTTGTGTTTTATGGGCAGACGAACTGGAAAAGGGTGTATCTGGCGCATCACACGGTATTAGTGACGGTGGCACAAGTTCGCGTGTTTTTGCAACATTTTTGACCTGGATGCAAGAAAAAACCGCGCCAGTGTTTCTTGTTGCCACAGCTAATGATGTGTCACAATTACCACCAGAAATGTTGCGCAAGGGGCGTTTCGATGAAATCTTCTTTGTGGACTTGCCGGATGTTAATGAGCGCGAAGAGATATTCAAGATTCATCTTCGACGGGCGGGAGTGTCGCTAGAAGACCTGGATAAGTCAGAACTGCTCGGTACCACAGAGGGCTTCACTGGTGCCGAAATTGAAGCGGTGATTATTGAGGCGATGCACGATGCGTTTCTTGACGGTCAACGAAAGGTGCAAACCAATGACCTGTTATTGGCCGCATCAGAAACTGTACCATTGTCTCAAACCATGAATGAGCGCATTACAGCCTTGAGAAATTGGGCGCAAACCAGAGCGCGTGCAGCCAATAGCGTGCGCAATACCAAATCTCGTGGTAAACTACAGAATGCCCCCATTGTGGTTATGGACGAAGACGATGAGTTGTGAGGTCAAACATGAGTGACGGATTAGACGGTTGGTTGTCAGAAGATATCGACATATCTCGCAGTAGGGTACAAGCACGTCCCGAAGCAGACCCTGATATGTCAGAACGATGGCATCGTGACAGATACAAAGAGTGCCACCTCCCGGCAGAATTTTGGAACCTCACTCTGGACGACAACTGGATTTCCAAGCAAGATGTGCGTGGCCATGACCTAACACCCCAACAGGCACGCAAGAAGCAGTTTGCTGTTGACTTTGTCAGAAAGTACATCAGTGTCATCGCATACGTTTGTCGTGGCAAGGTGCTTAAAATGCAAACCAGGGACGCACAACGCTCTCAAGGGTTTCATTCTGTGATAGTCGTTGGTGGTAGCAGCAGTGGCAAGAGTTTTCTTGCGGCCGAGATTGCCAAGGCCGCGATATTGCGCGGAGAAGATGTGCGATGGTATGACTATTGCGCACTAAGCAACTTGATGTTGAGTCGCAGTTATTCTGTTGAAGAAGAACAACATCAAACGATTAAAGAATTCGAGTCAATGGCATTGATTGTGATTGATGCCGTAGAAACAGACAAGATTGATGACAAGGGGCGTTTGGCGCTAAAAGCACTGGCTCGGGCTCGGCGCAGTTCTGGTCTACCTTGGATTATCACATGCAAGCACGACGTATTGCAGGCTAACGACCACCCATTGTCAGAACTCATCAATTCGCAATACGCGAAGCGATTGGTATTACCGACCAGCAATATCGCATAGGACGATGCGATAACTAACATTGAGTCATTATGGAACAAGGCAAATTAGAGAAAGAGTTTTTGTGTCAGCTTCTGAGTAGTTCAGAGGCGATGATTCGTGCGCAGTCTGCCAATGTTTCCAGCGAGTGGTTCACGTATGCAGAAGAGAACGAAGACCGGTCATATACCCAGGTTTTGTTCTTGTTGGCAGAAGAGTATTTCAAAGAAAGCGACGGGCTTTTGCTCACACTGAAGAATCTTGGAGAGAAAGCAGCCAAACACGGACTAAAAGAGAGTGTCAAGCGAAAGCTGTTTGCGCTTTTTGGCGAAGTCAAAGAGATTGACACTGACGAAAATGACTTTCACCTATTGCTCACAGAACTGAAAGAGCGATTGATGATGCGCATGTATGGCAGTGCCATTACAAAGGCGCACGAAACCATGACAGAGTCTGGTGTAGTAGATGCCAGAACAATACTCCGAGAGCACTTAGACCGCATGGACGAGGTGGACAACGAGGGTTACTTAGGCATCACCGAAATCAATATCGCAGAGTCTTCTGAATTCTTCAAAGAAGAAATCAAGCGAAAGCGAGAAATGGGTGATGACGAGGGCATCTTCTGCGGAATGCACGAGATTGACGATATAACTCAGGGCTGGCGGCCTGGTCAATTCGTGGTCACAGTTGCGCGTTCGTCTGGTGGTAAGTCGATTCTATTGTTGAACTGGAGCGCACACGCACACTTGGTTCAGGGCAAAAACGTTCTGTATTTCTCGCTTGAAATGCCGGCTTGGCAGTGCTATCTCAGGCACCTTTCATATCTCACAAGGCCAAGCAACGAAGCAATAGAAGACGGTATCACACACAAGCAACTCAAGTCAGCCAAGATTACTGATGCACAGATTGATGGTATTGCAGACAAGCTACAAAAGTTGTCTGGTGGTGCGTACTTCCTATATGCCGACATCATGGCAGAACCAACCGCGGCCGCAATTGAAAGAAAGATTCGAATGGTGACTCGAGAAATGGGTCGACCGGACTTGATTGTTGTGGACTATGTTGGTAAGATGACGTCCAACGATGTTCGCAGGAATGCGGCTTTGTGGGAGAGGTCTGCACATGCCGGTGTTGAACTTGACCGAATTGCTAAGAAATACCAAATTGCAATCCTTACCGCAGCGCAGCTAAGTAAATCTAGTATCGGAGAGCACAGAAAGCAGAAACAAGAGGGCAAATCTGCGCTTGTTTCAATGGACCAGGACATGGTGGCTGGTTCACACCAATTGGTTTCAGATGCCTCGTATGTATTTGGATTCGACTCAAACCGAGAAGCAAGCACTATGACGTTCTTCTCTCTGAAGATGCGCGAAGGCGGCTGGTTGGTTCCGTTCCAGGCAAAGGTAAAACCAGAGTACAACTATATCTGTGACCCAACTCACGCAGAAATTCTTGACTTTAGAGAAACCAATGGGTTGTTCACTGGGCTTGCATCGCCAGATGCCGCCGCGGCCGGCGCACACAGCGATTATTCAGCAGAACCATATGTCAAACGCAATGATGACAATACGATTACTGTTGGGGCGCCTGGTGGCAAACAGGACTTTACCGAAGATGACCTGATATTCCCATTTGGTGATGATGAGATATGACGGAAGCACAAAGACTCATACTCTCAGACCTTAAGACAGAGATACTGTCGAGCATCAATATGGTTGAGTATATCGAAGATGAGTACGGTGTATACATGGAGCCGTCTTCAAATGGCTGGTATCAAACCAACTGCTTGATGCCCAAGCACAGAGACAACAATCCGAGTTTTGGCGTCAATCCAGACATAGGAAAGTTTAAGTGCCTGAGTTGCGGCAGCAAGGGTGATTTGATTGAATTAGTTCGAGCGGTTGAAGGCTTGTCGTTTTTTGAGGCACTACAGCGATTGGCAGAATACGCAGGCATCGCATTAGACCAGAGCACCGATGCCCAACTCAACAGGGTAGTTCGCCAAATTACCAGAGATGTCAATGGGTATTTGACAGGAAGCCCGGATGCGATGTACCCAGCACAGATGAGCGAACCCGCATTTATGTGCGCGGTAGCCGCAAGACTTCGTAGATACGAAACAGAAACCCATGACACAACATGGGTAGATGAAAAGTATTCACAGCTTGACGCCATGATAGAAGAACTGGACTATAATGGCTGTGAGAAGTTTTGGAATAGACTCAGTGACGACATTAAACTGCGCAAGCGAGAGCTGGCACAAGGAGCATAATAACACATGGACGACAAGATTCAAACATCACTCAGGCAGGGCGCAGGCATTGTCGCTCAACAGATGTCTCAAGCATTCAACGAAACCGAAGATTTCGAATTCAAGGTAAATCTCAACGGAGAACTTGCAAAGCGCGTGGCTGCGTTGTGCAAGATGATGGAAGTCGCATATGGCACACCAGTGGAAGAGGTGTGCGAGTACATCGTTTCGGTTGGGGTTCAGAACATTCGACAAGGCACAGAACAAACCCAAGAATGAACAAGCATTGGCCTGTTGTTATCTATCCAGAGGTCGCGGCATCTGCACTAAAGGCTAAAGTGCATGCTGCGTATGCGGTGTTTGTAATTGTCAAAGTTTATGACTCGCGCCGAGGTGGCTCGGGGCTTGTCGCTATCAACGAACTTGTAGAGATAGCACAGAAAACCCTTGGTGTTAGTAAAAGCCAGGCATACCGGGTTATTTCAAGTGGAGTTGGTGTTTTTTGGAGGGAACCAAGGCACAAAACTGTTGGACTGTTTTCTCATCTCAGGGCATATTACAATCTTGGCATTGAAATGTTTTCGTCCAAACCAGTTCGGCTCACTGTAGCACAGATTGGATACGATTCAGACAATTACAGCGGCTCTTACATTAAGGATTTGATGGTGGGTTGCGTGGCTTCTTGGGATAGTGGTGGTTCAGCGATTGCAGTTGAAACCATTGCCGAGCTTACTGGTGTTTCAACCAGAACAGTTCGCCGGCAAATCAAGTATATGTCATGTCGTCCTAATGGAATTGTCCTTGATGTTTCAACATGCTACAAGGTAAAGTGCGATAATATCAATCAGATAGAGGCCAATGCGCGTGTTCAGCAATTGAACTCGAATGGCATGGTCAAATATCATTCGGCTCCAAAAGACGGTCAGTACGCGATACTGGAAAGGGTTGGAAACATATACAACCTGGCTGGTGTAGAGAGACTGGGAAGAAAGCGCAGGCATAGGCACTTGAAGCATGTGTCAAACTGGAGAAGAGATTAACATGTGTAATAGCAAACAGAATTTCGTACACCTGCACAACCACACTTGGTATTCAGTCCAAGACGCATTGCCGTCACCAACCGACCTTGCTATGACTGCCAGAAAAGAGGGCTTTCCAGCAGTGGCTATCACAGACCACGGCCGAATGGGCGGGTGTATTGAGTTTTTTGAGGCATGCAACAAGCCGATTGACGGCCTTGACCCAATTAAGCCAATTCTTGGCTGTGAGATGTACGTTGTTCCAGACCGCTTTGACAAAGACATGGTCGTGGACGAATACGGCAACAAGCGACGGAGAAAGACATGGCACTTGACCATGTTGGCTAAGAACCAAACTGGATACCGCAATCTGCTGGCACTAAGTCGCCTCGGAGCAGAACAGGACGCATATCACTACTTCCCACGTATTGACTGGGATGTGATTACAAAGCACAGCGAAGGCGTCATATGTTTAAGTGGGTGCTTGGGTTCCGAGGTTAATCAACAGTTGTCTAGAGAAGACGTTGACGGCGCAAGAGAAACCATGCGTCGATACAAAGAGGTCTTTGGTGAAGACTATTATGGTGAGTTGCAATACCATGGTATTGATTTACAAAAGCACAACTTGCCATTGTTACTTGACTTATGCAAAGAACTAGACATTAAGACTGCGTGTTCTAATGACATCCACTATCTACAGAAAGAACAGTGGGAGCTGCATGACGTTCTGATTCACATGCGCGAATCACTTACCAAGGATAGTGCAGAGGTAAAAGAGAGCGGCAAGCGCGAAGCATACGGCAGCCACGAGTTCTACATGAAAACAGAAGCGCAAATGCGCAAGATGTTCGGTAAGGTCGAAGAGTGTGTCGACAACACTCTGGAAATCGCAGACAAGGTCGAGAATTTCATGAAGGTCAATGTGCCACACATGTTGCCCAGTGCAGAGATTCCAACCAATGACCAGATGTTTAATGATTTCAAGTCAAAGCACTATCCATATCACAAACCAAACGAAGCATACCTTGCCTATTTGGCTATTACTGGACTAAAAGCACTTGGTCTAGTAGACAATCCTGTTTACAAGGCCAGACTGAAGTATGAATTAACTACAGTATGGAACATGGGTGTAACAGACTACTTCTTGATTCAGCGCGAGCTGGCTGAATTTATGAAGCAAGCGCATATTCGATTTGGTATTCGTGGTTCTGGAGTCGCCAGTTTAATCAATTACTGTCTTGGAATCAGTGACATTGACCCGGTGCGATGGAATCTGATGTTTGAGCGATTTTTGAACCCAGGTCGTGGCACCAAATACAAGCTGGAGTTCCCAGAGAAGCCAGCCAAAGAATGGTTTGACGAACATGGAAAACAGCCCCAGCAAGAAGCGTGTGAGCGGATTAAAACCGTTGCAAAGCAAGCGATATCCGAAGACGCCGACCTCAAGCCACTGCAACCGCAGATTCAAAAGGAAATCTGGGCACTAGAGGGTCAAAAACTTGCTTCATATATCTGTGACTTGGCAGACTCGGGATTCAAAACCGACAAAAACGCCCCAAATCTCTGGAGTGCATACTTCTTGGGTATAACGCCAGAGAAGCCAAAGGGTGATATGGTTGTTGGTCAGGTCGCGACGCTACCAGACGTTGACACCGATATTGACGACCGATATCGAGACACTGCTATTGAGTGGGCAAGAAGAAGGTTCGGAGATGAGCATGTAGCAATCGTTGGCAACTGGGGCACATACGCAATCAAGGCCGCTGTTACTGCTTGTTTGAAGAGTTCCAAGAAGTTCCAACAACGATATGGTGAAAAGTCTCATATTGTTGCGCAATCAATCTCAAAGTCTATTGCGGTTCAGCCAGCACACACAGAAGACCCTGAGGAACCGCTGGAGTTTGCACTCAAACAAAATCCAGACTTGCAACAGTATGTTAAACAGTTCCCAGACGAGTTTGATGCCGCACGCAAGTTGATTGGCGTAGTGTCAAATCTTGGTGTTCATGCCTCTGCCGTTGTTATTGCCAGCGAGCCAATCAATTGGCACACGCCTCTCGAGCGCTCAAACAAAGGCATGGTCACAGCATATGACATGAACGATGTTGAAAAGATAGGGATGGTCAAATATGACTTTCTCGGCCTGGCCATGCACCAAAAGATTGAACGTGCTCTGAAGTATATCAAGGAGCGCCATGGCAAAGAGATTGACTTGCGCAACATTCCAATGGACGACAAGAAGGTCTTGAATCTATTCAATGAAAAAAAGACCACAACGCTGTTCCAGTTTGGAAGCGATGGTATGAAGGATTCTTTGAGCAAGGTGCAAGTTAGTGATGTCGAAGACCTGATTGCTGTTGTGTCTTTGTTCAGACCAGGCCCGCTTCAGTTCATTCCCGACTACGCATCATACAAGCGAAACCCTAACACTGTACGTTATCCACATGAAATCATCAAGCGACACCTTGGTGTTACATATGGCATCCCGGTGTACCAGGAACAGGTCATGCTTGTCTGTAGAGATATGGCTAACTTCGACCACGATGAGGTCGACAGCATGCGCAAAGCTGTGTCAAAGAAGAATCCTGTAGCTTTTGAGAAATGCTGTAAGCTCTTCAAAGACAAAGCAACTAAGGCTGGCATTGACGGTAAAGTCGTTGACATGACGCTGGAAAGCTGGAAAGGATTTGCTGGATACGCTTTTAACCGAGCGCATGCCGCATCATATGCTATTTTGGCTTACCGTGGTGCTTACTTGAGAGCGTACTACCCGGTTGAATGGCTTGCGGCGTGTATTCAGACAGACATTACAGGCAACAAACAAGACAGGGTTGGTGACCACATTCACGAGTGTGATTCAGAGCGGCCGCGAATTGTGGTGTCCGGACCAGATGTCAATACATCTAAACTTGAAGTGTCCATTACTGAAAAGGATATCATAGTGTTGCCGCTTACGTATATTAAGGGCATTGGTGCCAATGGGTGTGAATTCATGGATGGCGCTCCGTATGCAGACATCAAGGATTTCATCATACGCGGTGAACCATCAAGGACGATGCTTCGAAACCTGGCTGAAGCCGGCGCACTTAGAAGTTTGCCTGATTACAAGGGCGGCGACATTGACAGATTCATGGAGCGCGTTGAACCATACTATGCAGAACTAGACAGTATAAAACGAGAGGCAAAGAAGGCTGAGAAACAGCGATATACTTCAATGTCACCGTTGCAAAAGACAAGCACTGCGACTGCGCGGCCTGTTCGTCCTGCCGGTAAGCCGTTTAGGCCAAAATCCAAGCCGTCAATCTTGGATAGTTTTGAGTGATATTATGAGCGAATCAGAAACCGAAGTCGTTATTGAAGTTGAAATCCCACAAGATTTCAAATCGTTGATTCATGTAGATTCAACAGCTCTCATAGCCCACATCATGAGCCTGGATGGAGTTCACGACTTCAACGAAGAGTTTATGATGTGGCAAGAGTATTTGTCTCGTTTGGAACAATATGACGACGATACAATTAGTGAAAAGCTGCGGGACGTAGACCTTACCAATCTAATGCCGCCAGAGCGCAGCAATAGCGCAGAAAACGCATATCAGGCATATTACCGCCTTGTTGAAACCCAGAGATACCTTTACAGTCTTCAAAAACCGGTGTCAAACAGGGTTGAAATGCTCAAAGACGCCATCAAATCATTAAGGTCTGCTGCGCGTGGAATGTTTAAGGGTACAGATAAAGACAAAGAAGCCCATTCCGACAGAATGGTGCGCAATTTCACAGCCGAACTTAGCAGAGCAAAGTGCCTGCTTGGTTCAATCAATGCATCTATTGAGACTGTTGAGTTTGCGGCCATGCAGGCTTCCAGAGTTATCAAGGAAAAAGAGTTTGAACTCAAGGTTAACGGCTCGTATACTTCGCAGGGCCAATCAAGCATCTACAACAGGCATTTACAAGCTGAAGAAGAAGATGATGACAGCCCAGTTCCATCAAAATATCGCAGACAATCGTGAATTTCCTGGCACGATGTGCGATAAGTAGATTGTAGGCGAAAAAAGTCTACAAAGTCGGCAAGTCGAAGGGATTTCTTCGGAAAATCTTGTATAAGACTAACGGCACGAAATAGACAGACGAGGAAATGCGGATGAATTCCAAAAGCCATTTCCACACTGCACATAGCCAGGAGAAAACATGTCATACAGTAACACAAACCAACGCATTGCCCAGGGTCAAATGGGCGGCAACAATCGCAACAGCCTGAAAGACGGCTACGTCGACCTTAAGGTCAGCAAGGATGCCACCGAAAAAGAAGTTTGCATCCGTCTCATTGGTCTCCCCTACGCATTTACTCAGCATCAAGCTAAGACATACAATGAGGAGCTCAAAAAGCGAGTGGATTTTCCATTCCCCGACCACGAAGAGAAGCAGAAGTTCTCAAGAAACTGGCTCAGTCCTGACACCAAGGACGACCGTTATCCAGATGTCAACCCATGGGCTGAAGCCGGATATTCGGGTTCTCTTCGATATGCACAAAACGTGCTGGTGAGAAACCCTGACGGTTCGTTCAGTGTCAAGATTCTTGAGAAGGGCAAGATGCTCTTCGACCAATTCACAGACATCGAGAAGATGAACATGCGTCGCAATGAGCAACGCAAGAACAACAACTTGGTGACATGTCTTGGTGGAGAAGTCACCCACGACATTTACGTGCTTGCTCAGTTCAACCCCAAGAAACCGTTGATTCCAGACCTTAAGGTGTCTCTCGAGACTGAAACCTGTGAAATCACAGACGAAGAAATCGAGGCATTGAAGAAAATCGGATACCCAACCGAAGAGGAACTCGAGGAACTGTTTGCTCGCGAACCATTCCTCGAAGAATTGCCTCGCTGGTTCTGGTATGGATACCAGCTTCATCGCATCTATAAGCCAGACCTGTTCCCAGGTTCTGAAGAGGTAACTGGTCGTGCAACCACATCTCGTGGTGAACTCGACATGAGCGATGCCACGAACGATGATGATGAAGAGGAAGCGAAGCCAGCGGCACGTTCTACTCGTTCGTCTTCGACGGCAACTGCCGTGGCTACAAAGCCGGCTCCTAAGACCCCAGCGGCCAAAGCAGCAAAGGCTGAGGAAACAACAGAGGACGAGAGTGCCTTTGATTCCGAAGAACCCAGCGAAGACGACTGGTAATCTCGACACAAATCTAAGGGTGCCTGTTTCGACACGGCACCCTTACTTGCCCAAAATGCACCAAAATTATGTCAAAAAATAACACAAAAACAGAAAGCCAAGACTTGGCAAAACGCATAGAGGAGCGGAGAAAGGTCGTTGAGGCTCGCCAGAAGAAATACGGAATCCCAAAGAGCACACTGTTAGTTGGCGGAGAGCACGAGAAATACGATTTCGTACCGCTTGGTATTTCAGAAATCGACTCTAAGCTCAAGACCAAATCTATTACCGGAGAAGAACACTTTGGGCTCTTGCGCGGTACTATTGTAGAGTTTTGCGGACCATCTATGTCTGGTAAAACCTATGCCGCATATCATTTAGCCAAAGAACATCAGAAACTCGGTCTTAGGGTGCTCTTTGTCGATATTGAGCGCGGTTACTATGAGCCACGGGCAGTACAGCTCGGGGTAAATATTGAAGACCCAGACCTTTGGGAAGTCCAGAAAGTCACGTTTGCCGCAGGTACAGTTGGCGACTATGTCGTTGAGTGTGTCAACAGCGGTGACTACGGACTCATTATTGTTGACTCAATTGCCACTCTTATCCCAGATGCTGACTTTGACAAGTCTCTAGAAGACAACGCCAAAGTGGGTGCTCACGCCATGTTCATGGGTCAGTTTTTGAGAAAGCTGGTCTCGAGCAAAATGGAAGAGAACTTGACCACCGTGGTGCTAATCAATCAGTTCAGAACAGGTTCTGGCGCAATGCCTAACAGTTTCACAGACAAATCGTCTGGTGGTAAAGCTGTGGAGTACTGGTCTCGTATCAGACTATGGTTTGCTCGAATTGGTGGAAAAGACGGATGGGTAATGGATGGCAAAGGCAACCGCGTTGGCGGTCGTTCTCGATGCACCATCTATAAAACCAAAACAGGTGGTCAAGACGAAATCGCAGAATTCCCTGTGTATTTTGTTCCTGCTGACAATGACTTGGTGGGAGAGTTCCTGCACAGAACAATCAACAACAAGGACTTCGAGGGCATTGTAACACACACTGCGCCTCGTGGAAGCCGTGAGAAGCTATTCCGATATGTTGATGAGACTACTGGCGAACTTATTGCCACTCCAGACAAGTATGAGTTCTGTATTGCAATGATGCACGCTGGTCCGCCTGAAAAGCGACCGCGCACTGATAAATCAGACACCATGTTTGAGTACATGTGCGCCAGGTTGAAACTCAAGGAAGACCAGATTGAGGCACTTGTAGAGCGCATCAAAAACCCACCTGCTGATGATAATGACTCAGGTCTTGAAAGTGAACCAGACTAATGTCAATGGACAATCAATGATGGCGTCTTTCTGCCAGTCGCTGTCCCGTTCTCAGAGCGGGATGGCATATCTGGCAGAAAGAAACATCCCCGAGTCACTTGTTGAACAAGGAATGCTCGGTTACATACCTCCATATTCAAATCATTGGTTTCCATTGTTGAAGGGTAGACTAGTTACTCCTATTTGCGACGCCGCTGGTAACATCAAAGCACTAGCAGGAAGACAGTTGCCCTTTGCACGAGACTCTGTTGTTAAGGCATATCGAGAATATAACTCAAGCAAACAAGCACAAGAACTAATTGACAAATGGGACCGCGCAAAGTGGATAAACGAGCCATATCCAAAGCGCAAATTGCTTTACAACCTGCACCGCGCCAAAGAGTTTGCACGAGAGCGCGGATACATCAATCTGGTAGAGGGTTACCTAGACGCAGGAGTTTTGTCGTGCAAACACATGGAAAACACAGCAGCTTTGTGCGGAATCTCGTTAACAGAGCACCATGCTGCGATAATATCTAGATACTGCGATACCGTCGTGCTTCTTTATGATGGCGACCAAGCGGGTGTAGACGCAGGGACTGAATCCAGACGGGTTGCAGAACAATATGACTTGAAATGTCATGCAGTGTTGTTGCCAACCGGGTGGGACCCGGACGATTTTGTAGTGAAAAAGGGCGGCAAGAATTTGCGCCGAGCTATTGAGGGAATGATAGAAAGAAATGAGTACGAACTCGAAATCAAAATCTGAAGCAAAATTGCCGACTGAGTGGATTTACAAAGATGCCGACTACGGCACCACGTTGCGACTTGCACGAGACCTAAGAATGGTTCGGCCAGTTGCTGAAATCCTTGCCGGCAGGGGTTTTGAAGACGCACACCAGGTGCGTGAGTTCACCGAGTTTAACATCAGCCAGTTGCGCAATCCGATGTTATTACCGGATATGAAGCCAGCCTTGGAGCGACTTGAGGCGGCTCTAGATGCTGGAGAAAGCATATTTGTTTGGGGAGATTATGATGTTGACGGAATCACCTCAACTGCCATTATCATCCACGGCATCAGAATGCTAGGCGGCGAGGTTCATTATTACATCCCGCATCGCATCAAGGACGGTTATGATATCAAGCCAAAGGCGGTTGATATGGCATTAAGCAATAACTGCGGGTTGTTGATGTCTGTTGACTGTGGAATCAAGGCACTAGAAGTTGGTGAATACGCCAAAGAGAAAGGAATGGACTTGATTATCACAGACCACCACCATGCACGCACAGACGGACTTATTCCTGAGTGCATAGCTGTAATCAATCCAAACCGAATTGACGCAACATATCCATTCAAAGGCATGGCTGGTTGCGGTATTGCGTTCAAGCTAATCGCACAGTTAGCAAAACGAAGAAAGTTTAGCGTACAGAAGATTTGCACTGAACTTCTAGAGTATGTTGCGCTTGGAACCATCGCAGACGTTGCACCAATGCTAGATGAGAACCGATACATGGTTCACACCGGGCTGACGCTCATGGGCGATACTCAAAAGGCTGGTATGCGTGCGTTGTTGGATGAAGCCAATGTCAAGAACAGCGTAGACACCATGGCGGTTGGATTCAGACTTGGCCCGCGGCTCAATGCAATGGGTAGGATTGGCGATGCCACAGACTCACTGCATTTGATTCTTGAACAAAACCCACATCATGCCAGGCGGCTCGCAGAACAAGCCAGTCGTCTCAACAAGAATAGACAGGGTATGCAAGAGCAACAGTTGCGCGAAGCAATTGCGCTGGTAGAAGAATCACAATTGGACAATGACATTATTGTTGTGTCAAGCAATAATTGGCACCCTGGCGTTGTTGGCCTTATTGCAAGCCAATTAACACAGACATTTGGTCGACCAGCGATGGTTGGTGTTGATATGCCAAATGGAGAAACCAAAGGTTCATGTCGTTCATATAGAGATTTCCATATTCTCAATGCAATGGAATCTGATGGTGTTCGCGAACTGTTTATCAAGTATGGCGGCCACGCCATGGCCGCTGGGTTTGCAATCAAGACCGAAAAGATGCCAGAACTTATGGCTAATATCAATCAATACGCTAATGGTCAAATCCCAGAAGAGAAGGCCAGAGTGATTGAAATTGATGCCGAGGTTATGTTCAATGAAATCAACAACGCCTTGTATCTAGATTCCAAAAGACTGGAACCATATGGAAACGGGCATCCTTCTCCAATATTTGGCTGTGTTGAGGCATTGGTTCACAAGATTGATACCATTGGTGAAAAGCACCTTAAGCTGATATTCAAAGAGCCCAATGGAAACCAAACCATTCAAGCAAGATGGTGGGGCAATGGTCCAAGGGTTAACGAGTTTCCAGTAGGCAGCAAGGTCACAATTGCATTCAAATTAGAGCATAGTGACTTCGGTGGTCAAGATTACTTACAAATGACTGTTGAAGACATGAAATTGTTGTAGTTTTTTAGGTCTCTGTATAAGCTATCTCCGCAGACACTATTAAAGTGTAGGCGACGCACGGTCGCGTTTGGAGATATCAGTGGCAACAAAAACAAAAAGCAACAAGGAGACTGTTGCTTCAGCATATTATGACCATGCTGAACTAGAGTCTGAAATCCTAGCATATCAGCAATCTCTTGTGGACAAAGACACGATGTCACAGGAGCGTCATTTCAAGAACATTTGTGAGATTTACAAGCCGCACGAGTACATACCAAAGTGGTACTCCCACTACAAGCATCTTTATGACTCACTAGAAGACTTCGAACAAGATTATATGCGCGTGTTTTGCACCACGCTTGCGGCATGGAAGCCACGCCATTTGCGCAAGCCGTCAAGATACGGTGGTAAAGGCCACTTCCAGAATTTCTTCTGGGGCGCACTGTCTCATGCATACATTAACGGGGTCAAATCCGAGGCCGCTGCTAAACGAAATCTACAACAACAATGCCCAATATGCGGTGACTGGTGCAATCCTTTGTCGACCCACTTGCTCAATAACCACATCGACATTTTATGGGAGCGATTGAATGAAATGGGTTACTCGATGACAGAACTGACTGGATGCCCGTTCTGTCGCTCGTTTAAGTTACCAAAACGCCAGGGACTCAACGACGCTGAGTACAGAGAAAAGATTACTACAACTCTACGAAAGCACATGTCATCAATGCACAGCTCTGTATTGTTCGAGACATTCCATGAAAAATTCCCAGAACACCTTACAGTAAGTGCTAAGGCAGTATCTGTTTATATCCACGATTCAGATAACGAGGAAGACGCAAATGCATACGATGGATTTGAGTCTAAGCCAGGAATGGACAATCTGATGTCACTTAATTTGACACCATTACAGATATTGATTATTGAGCGCATTCTAAATGAGGGGTTAGTGCATTTGCACTATGACGCGCATTATGAATGTACAGAAGAAGAATTCCAAGATGCATTGAGTGGCCTGCAAGATGCGTTGGTTATCGCAGGCATTGACACGGGTGTATAAACATGAAAACAATGACAAAAAATCCTGAAGAAATCATTTCAGAAACTGAAGCAGCCACGGCAGTTGAGCCGGGACCCGGAAAAGACCCACAGGTCATCAGAGTTCGCGCCGGCGACCCGAGAAGCGATGACCCCGACAAGAGACCGACAAACCCAGAAGGTCTATCTCGAAGCATATTGCATGTCCTGAAAAAGCACGACTACGTGCAAGTGTACTCAGTGGGACCCAAGGCACTGAACATTACCATGGCTGGATATCGAGGTGCCAAAGAGCGATTCACCAAGGTCTTAGACGGCTGGGTTTTGGTTTGTTCTCAGTCAGAATATGTGGCCGACATTGGTGGCAAAACCACTCTTGGAATCTGCACTCGAATCTATCCAATTCCTATCAAATTTGCACAATAAATTGAGAGCAAAACAGAAGGACTATATCTCCCAATCGGATAAAAGACTGATAAGCCACTAGACCACTTGAAACAGCGACCGAACATCGGTTGTAGGTGGTCAAAGATGGCGGAAAACGTATTCTTCAGCGAATAGCTGAGGGGTTATCGAGAGCACAAAAAATGCGCCAGCTACCCAAAGAACTTCAATCAATTGATTGCCCTGACTTGCAGCGAGCAATCAAGGAATGTGTCGAGGTAGCCGCTTCCAATTGGGGCATGGATGCAAGCGAAGCATCTGATATAGTGATTGACCGCCTCAAGAGCAACCTAGTGTCTCGAAAGTCCCTGGTTTCCGCACGTCGATATCTGAGAGAAATCCCAGAGCAAGACTACGGAGACTATTAACCCGTGGTCCGAATTGCGCAAATACGCGATTCGGACCATTTTTCGTGTATCAACGCGGCTTTAGGTGCGATAAGTAAAAGAACACAACGCAATCTAACAGGCTCGCAATGGAGCAAAAAGAAGTGATAAAAACAATGCCTACAGAATCTGAATCGTCCACCCAGCCCGCCGCACAGCTACCTGTGCCGCAATTTACCGCAGCGCAAGTCATTGCTAGTAGCATCGAATATTTCGATGGAGACGAAATGGCCGCAACCACGTTTGCCAACAAATATGCACTGCAAACAAGCCTCGGCGGCCTTACACCATATTGCGAACTAAATCCTAACGATATGCACGACCGCATAGCTAGAGAACTGCATCGTATAGAAAGCAAGTACCCCAATCCGAGAAAGTACAAAGAGTTTCGAGAAGCACTTCAGGGGTTTGAGAAAATTGTTCCCCAGGGCTCTCCAATGTACGGAATTGGCAATCCGTATGCTATTGTGTCGTTGTCAAACTGCGTTGTTGTCGAAAGTCCAGAAGACAATATGTCGTCAATTTTTGAATCTGGAAAGGAACTAGCAAATCTCTACAAACGACGTGCTGGTGTGGGTTTGTCTCTTGATACGTTGCGCCCGGAGAACGCGCCGGTTAGCAATGCAGCGAAAGCGTCAACTGGTGCATGGTCATTTGCAGATTTCTATTCAAACGTTACTAGAATGGTTGGTCAAGCCGGCAGACGCGGCGCATTGATGTTAACCATGAACATGTTGCACCCAGACGTACACAAGTTCATTGGAATGAAGCAAGACATCAGCAATGTCACCGGAGCCAATGTTTCAGTAATGCTTGGCGACTCATTCATGAATGCGGCAACAACGCCGGGCGCCGAATGGATTACTAGGTGGTCTCAAGACAAGAATATTCAGATGACTGATGAAGAAGTTGAAGCATTGCTTGCGCTTGGTGGCGAGTGGGTTTATGCAGAAGTCAAAGTGCCGGTATTACGCGACACTGATGAATCACACCCAGTATTGAAAACATGGACATGGAAATCATCTCACCCAGATTTTCCAAGGCTCACCTCATTTAGAAAGTTTGTGGCCGCTGAACTATGGGAGTTTCTTAATCGTTGCGCAAGGAACACCGCAGAACCCGGATTGCTTTTCTGGGACAACTACGGCAGAGAACTTCCTGCTAACTATTACCCAGGGTTCAAGAGCACATCTACCAATCCTTGTAGCGAAATCGCATTGAGTCCATATGACTCTTGTCGATTGACTTCTTTGAACCTTAAGGGCTTCGTCAAGAATCCATTTACGCCAGATGCGTACTTTGATTTTGAAGAGTTTTCTCACTACGTTCACCTTGGTATGAGGGTCATGGACAACATTGTTGACCTTGAAATCGAATGCCTGCAGAATATCATTAACATGATTGCCGAAGAGGATGAGAAAATCCTTTGGGGTAAGTTGCTCAATGCGGCCCAGAGTGGTCGTAGAACCGGTCTTGGAACCCATGCGCTTGGTGACGCATTGGCATGCCTGTGCTTAAGATATGACAGCGATGAAGCAATTGCGCAAGTCAACAGCATTTACAACTGCTTGAGAGACAGCGCATATCGAGAAAGTGTCAATCTTGCCAAAGAACGCGGTTGCTTCCCGGTTTATGACTGGGAAACAGAGAAGAGTTGTCCGTTTATTCAAAGACTGCCAAGTGATATCACTGAAGAAATGAAGCAATTCGGCCGCCGAAACATTAGTTTGTTGACTAATGCACCAACTGGCAGTGTGTCCATTGTGTCGCGCACGAGTTCAGGTATTGAGCCAACATTTAGGCACTTCTATGTACGACGACAGAAAATCAATCCAAACGACGCTGATGCTCGAGTTGATTTCAAGGATGCAAGCGGTGATTCGTGGCAGCACTTTGATGTGTTTGAGCGCAATATGCGAGAATTCTTTGAGTTCAATCCAGATATCAAGGCTCAGTGGGATGAGATTTATCACAAGTCGCCACACAAGGAGTTTTCTGACAACATGCAATTCTGGACAGATGAGTTGAACAAAATCTTGCCAGATTACTTTGTCTATGCAGAAATGATTGACCCGCTTCAGAGAGTTAGATTGCAGGGTGTACTTCAGTCATACATTGACCATGGTGTTTCATCCACAATCAACATGAACAAAGATGTCACATCGGATTACGTTCGTCAAATCTATGAAGAGGCATGGCGATGTGGTCTAAAAGGCGTTACCGTCTACAGAGATAAGTCACGAAGTGGAGTTTTGGTTACAAGTACTGATTCCAAGGCTCCGACTGGCATTATTGAACATGATGCGCCTAAGCGGCCGGAAATCCTTCCGTGTCACATTGAGCGTGCTACGGTCGAGGGTGAAAAGTGGACTATCTTTGTTGGACTGCTTGATGGTAAGCCCTATGAGATTTTTGGCGGGCTGGCTGAGAATATTGAGATTCCAAAGAAGTACACCACTGGGTACATCCGTAAGCGAAAGTGTGAAAAGCGCGAAAACACTGACGAAACCTCAAAGAGAAAAGCGTGTTATGACCTTATCGCCGGCGATGATGACGACCCGTTGATTGTCAAGGATGTTGTTATCAACTTCAATGATGACAAATACGGATGGGGAACCAGGATGCTCTCAACAATGTTGCGTCACGGCGTGCCACTTAGGTACATTGTCGAACAACTTCGCCGTAGCTATGCCACTTCACTGCACTCATTTAACAAAGCCATGGCTAGAGTTTTGGCAAAATACGATGAATCAGATGGTACTGGCGAAATTGAAAAACCAGACAATTGCAGAACAGGAAACTGTGAGTAACCAACAAGAGTGCCGGATTGCTCCGGCACTCTTGTTTTGAACTTGTATAAACGCACCATGGCTCACAAAACAATCAAAGCAGTCATTGTAGACGCTATGTTCGCAGAAGCGTATGTAGACACACCGAGGGGCGAACAATTTGTAGGTTCTATCGAACTGCAAATCAGAGACATCGCATCAGACGACATCTATATCAAGAAGCTCACCGAAGCGGATTTGTGTGAAATCTCTGGTATTGACAAGGCATTCTCACCACTTGAAATCATCAAAGTTGCCGAGCACTTGCGAAGGTTCACTCAACCAATTGAATTGGATGTAGATGACAGGACTCATTTGATTAGCAATGCGATGATTAAGGGCGGTGTTGCAACAGAAGAGGCACCCCCAACACCCGTGCGTAAAAAGCCACCTGTAGCAAAACCGAATTTTGGATTCAACCCAGAAAAGGCAGGTGAGGCAATGGCATCTCGCAAACGAAAACCAAAACCTCAGGCATAATAAGGTATGCCCAAATCTGAAACCACATATCGAGAGTCTGTTAACCTATACGCACTTGCACGTCAATTGCAAGAACGGTATTACATGCATCTCGGGTACATCGACATGGATGCGATATATTTCGCTGACAAAATCGGAGATAAGCCTCAAAAGTCTCCGGTGATTGACGTAAGCGGAGTTCGAAGCCAGTGGGTGCGCCAAATTCTTAGCCACACATCAAACAACAAGCTGTACTGTATTGCGGCCTGGTTCACCGAATGGAGCGAACTGCCGTACAATCAGCAAGAGTGGTTGATGTTTGACACGCTGTATTCTATCGGTGTGGAAAATGACGGTAAGATGCGCGGCAAAGATGTATTTGAGCACGGAATCATTGCAGATTTTCTTGGCGTATATTGGCGCAAAGACCTCGAAGTTCCGTCATTGCTCAACTCTCCAGACCCGTTGCCGATTCCACCCCCTCCGTCACTCCACGAAGACGAAGGCAGCACTCTCTAATCAAGAAGACACAAATCGCTCAAGACATCGGGTATGATATACACAGACCGGTGTCTTGAGTTTTTCAATATGTCTACCACATCACTTTACAACAAATACAGACCGTATCAGTTCGGTCAAGTCAAGCAAGCCTTCGCGTCGCGCGTATTGCGCTCACAAGTACTGGCGGACAAGTATCCTAATGCATACTTGCTTCAGGGACCCGCAGGTACTGGAAAAACCACCCTGGCCAGGATTATGGCGGCCGCGATGTTGTGCGACAACCGGAATAATGATGGTGAACCATGCGGTGAATGTCAGTCATGCAAGCTCACTCGTGGCGGTAAGAACCGCGATGTCATGGAAGAGAACTGTGCAGACAATAGTGGTATTGATGACATTCGCTCAATTATTGACGAGCGTTTACGCATTGCGCCTTCGATTGGCAAGTACAGAATCTTCATCTTAGATGAGGTACAGCGACTGTCTCGAGACGCACAAGGCGCAATGCTTAAGCACCTAGAAGAACCTCCGGCATACGTCAAGTTCTTCTTATGCACAACAGACCCAGAAAAACTGCTACCTGCCTTACAAACTCGTTGTCAGCGACATGTGCTCAAGCCGGTCTCTGAGGATGACCTGGTTGATTTGCTCAAAGATGTGAGCGACCAAGAAGGGATTGTGTATGACAATGATGGCCTGCGCATGATTGCTGAATCGTCTCAGGGCAGTGCTAGACAGGCTTTAGTGTATCTAGAACACGCTGCGACCATTGAGTCTGCTACAACCGAAGCAGTAGGTCAGGTTCTCGGACGCGGGCCAGTTGGATTTTGCCGAGACCTGTTGAATCATGTGATTGATTGTGAAGATGTCGCTATTCTGCAAATGCTAGATGTAGTCAAGACAGAAGGTTTAGACCGCGTTGCAATTGCATCTGAGTGCTTGAGATTGTTAATGTCGGTGCAACGTGCCAAAACACTTGGTGAGTCGCTGGACAGCAACCCCATTCTTGAGCCACTGGCCCAGAAGTACAAAAAGGGCTCAATTAACGCCGTGGCTCAATACCTGGTCGAGTCTTTGACGCACATGCGCGGTGGTGGTGTTATTGATGACGCCGTGTTGCAGATGAACCTGTTGCGTGCGTCTGAGTTTGTGCGCGTTAAACGCGCTGAAGCCGCCACAAAGAACAAATAGTCCCCATAGATAGGACGCAGGCACTCATGTTGAGAAAAACTCATCATGAGTGCCTGCGATTTTATGAGCGACCTGGGCAAATCATACAACGTTACTAAAGCATATGAGCAAACAGTTGTATGGATGAATTCAGTTGAGATTAGCTTTCTTTATGGTCGAACACCCAATGTTGTTTACATTGACAGCATTGTAGCCAAACAGCCTGGTCAGAAAATGGGCACCATGGCAATCAAAGAACTCACATACTACGCAGACAAACACAACGTAGTGCTTTGGCTTGAGGTCAAACCAATTCCGCATATGTATGGCAATCGGCCGGCATTGACCGAAGACAAGCTGGTTGAAATATACAAGCGATTTGGCTTCCATCAGATTAGTTTCGGAAATCGAACCGAACTAGGCGGATTTATAGACATGCTCAGGCAACCAAAATCCGCGAAAACCCCCAACTTTTGAAGTTTTGTGTACAAGTGTTATTACGCAGCAATGCGTATGGCCCGAAAAACACAGACGATGCCGCCTGCTCTGCGCAGCCGAAGATAAATATTGACGACACTCCGGGCCAAGAGTGGGGTTTATTTGAATTACGACGAAACGCGTCTGATGTTATTGGTCAATAGAGCTCGTGGTGGCGACGAAAGTGCGTTCAACGAGTTGATGCGCATTTTTGAACCTGAATTGCGCATGATTGCACAGCGACTTTATATTGCTGGCTCGGATATCAATGACGTATTGCAAGAAACATACATAGGACTTTGGCGTGCTGTAGTAGATTATCGAGACGACGCAGGAACGTCATTCCACAACTTCGCCATAAATGTTTGTTGCAAACGCAGGGTTTACACTGCTATTAAGGCGAGTAATGGCAAGAAGTTCAAAATTCACAATACGGCCGAAAGTCTTGACAGACCCATAGTCACAGATGATGACGACGGTAGCCAGACATTAGCAGATTTCATTGTTGACCACAATCCGTCTCCGTTAGACATGATTATCAACAAGTCAGAGTACGTGGACAATGTTTCAGAACTCCACTCCAAGATGACAAGCATGGAGCAAACCGTATTTGACAGCTTTACCAAAGACAACACCTACGAAGAGATTGGCAAAGAACTGGACATCAAGCCAAAAGCCGCAGACAATGCACTTATGCGCATCAGAAAGAAGGCCACCAAAATTTACACAGAGTACAATTCAGAAGAACCCAAGGCTACAAAAAAGCCGAGACGAAAAAACAAGTCGAAATAGCCACCCGAGATGCGATAATCCATATTGGATATCAGGTATATTGAATCTCGGAGAAATCATCAGTGAAGTTTTTCATTCAACGTAGCATCGTTTTACCACTACTGGCCCAGGCACTTGAAACATGCAGTGCCGCAAGCAAACAACACTCTTACACCGACTTCCTTATTGAACTTGGCGAAGGAAAGTTGCGTGTAACCAGCATCAACAACTATGCACAGCAATCAATTGTTGTTGACGTCAAAAACATGGACGGAGATGCAACCGCGTCTTTCACTGTTACTGGCAAGAATCTGGTCGACCTACTTCGACAGACACACGACGAAGAACTCGAGTGTACGTACAGCGAAAAGAAACACGCTCTGAAAATTGCCTCTACCACACGCAAAATGGAGTATGTGTTTGTAACTGGAAACCCAGAAGAGTTTCAACCAATCACATTTCAGCCCGGAAAGAAAACATTCTCTATACCAGGCGTTGTTCTTGCCCAAGCATTTGGGTACACATACCCATCAACTAACAAAGAGAGTTCACAACGACCATTTACAGCAGTCAAGCTCATTATCAACAGTGACAAGCTCGTTGCTGAGTCAACAGACCGTAACCGAATCGCTATCTATGATTGCGAAATCCAAGACACCGGGACCGAAAACTTTGAGGTTCTTATCCCCAGAGAGGTTGCAGAGTCAGTATCAAAGATTGTTTCGGGTATCGAGAGCGTAACCGTTCGTCCATGCAACCGACATGTAGTGTTTGAATGGGAAGACACCGAGTTCGTAACATCACTTGAGACCGACGAACAAAATGAATTCATTTCACTGAAAGATTTCTTCGATAACCCAGTTGTCGCCTCGTGCCACATCAGTCGCGAAGACCTGATTCGCTCAATGAAGCTGGCCGCGCTATTAGACTCAGACGCTGAAATCTATGTTTCGTGTGGCCCCGACGGTCTTGAACTCAGGACTGTCGAGAACGAAATCGGAGCCGGCGTTGATACCTTGCCTGCCAAGGATATTGAGGGAGAGTCAATGTGCTGTCTACCGCTCAAACATCTGCAAAAGGCGGTAGAATCATGTGATGAAGCGTGGATTACCGTTCATTGGTCTCAGCTTGAGAATGGTGAAATTGGTTGTGGAATCGAAGATGGCAATGGTTCTTTGAGGTTCTACGTATTTCCTGTTAGAAGCAAGGATTATGAAGAAGAAATCGAAAACTGATGCCATTGGCATATGGTCTAAAGTCTACGTTATTGAGGGCGAACCCACTGGGTGCGCCCTTGCTTTAGAAGAACTCAAAGACACTCTCAAAAGCAAAGTGGCGCGCGCGTCTGACGTGGACACACTTAAGTCTACTTGTCAGGCATTTCAGTTTGGCGGAACTGGCACTATTGTATTGGTACAATCTCCCAAGGCCGAAATGCTTGCGGCAATGCTGGACATTGCCAACTCGCCAGGTGCGCGGTGTACCGCATTGATAGCGTACTATCCTGGCGCATATGCTGACCGTCGAACATCGTTCATCTCTGAAGCCAATAAACGAAATCGTACTTATGAATACGCATATCACATTGTTAATGAACCAGAAGAACTTCGCAAACAACTGACAGACTGGGAGTCTCGGTCTGGTGTTAAGATTGCTGTAAAGGCCAAGCCATGGCTTGTAGAACATGCACCGGTTAAGAAAGCAGACGTCAGAGGTCCAAAAGGCGCAAAAGAAGAGCTTGTATATGACATACCATCGCTAGAGTCAGACCTCAATAAGCTGGCAGCGCTGGCAACCGCAGAGGGCAGGGACATCTTGTCGGTTGATGACTTAGAGATGGGTATTTACACCGCATCAATAGATAGTCAATGGGATTATTGTGATGCCTTTATTCTAGGTAACGAGGGTATCTTGAAGATGGAACTCCCAGAACAAAATTACGTTGGTGCCACAAGAATGCTTGCGTCACAGTGTCAATTTGCGGCTCAGGTAAAGGCGTATGGAGATAGGGCGATTGACAATTCTGACGCCGTGGCAATGCACATTGGTGGTGCAGAAATGGCAGCAAAATATACTTTCCTTGGTGGAACAAGCGAAGGGTACAAGAAAGCACACCCATTTAGGGTCAAAATGGCCGCACGCAAGTTCAAAAATGTTTCGTTACAGCGCATAGTAAGTTTGATAGAATTGTGTGATGCCGCAACCAAAGACATGCTTAGTGGTCACGCCCACCAAACGGTATACAATATGATGATACTGGCATCGTTGAATCAAATGCAATACTGCAAGTTCGCCAAATAATGTATAAACTCACTGAGGCTTTCAGTGAGAACAAGGCACTACGAATACATAGACGAGTTGGTTGTACGCGCAAAAAATGGCGACGATAATGCCTTGTTGTTGATTATTGACTTCTATCAACCACTACTCAAAACATCAATCAAGTACTGCGTCTCAAGATATCCTGTTGCCGCATGCTATACCGAAGACATTGAGGCTGACTTGTATCTCATCATGCGCGAATTAGTTAGGCAATATGATGCCGAACTGTCGTTCTTTTCGTATTTTCTGTCAACTCGTATTGACTTCGTTCTGCAAACCCATGTGCGCAAAAGCTATCTCGACAGTAGTGTTGGAGGGAGAAGACCAAAGGAAATCTTCATTGAAGATATGCCAGAAGACTGGGAGCCATTCGTAGACCAAGACCCTGTTGGTAAAATCATTGCAAGTGCAGACCTTTCTTCTGCGCTTTTGAAACTCGAAGACAAGTATAGGACAGCAGTGCAGTTGTACTTTTTTGAGGGTATGAATCAACAACAAGCGGCCGATTATCTGTCCATAACACAGTCTTCGTTTTCCAAAAGGCTCAACAAGGCCATAGAGCAACTGAGAGATTTTATGTCCGATTTCGAAAAAACCCTTATCACAAAGGAATAATATCGGTCTCGGCATAATACTATAGAATTAGGCTTCTCATATGTGTCATTATCGGCACTGCTTAGTACGCGCGTGTATTAGGTCATTTTGTGATGGGGCCACACGAGGACAATACAGTGGCCACTCAGTCTGAAGAATTTCTTTACAATTGGAACAACCAACTAGCTTCGGGTACTCAGCGCGAGCGACAAACCCTATTGATACGCGAGGCACAATCATTACGAAAGGCAGGCTATGAGCAACGAGAAGCCCTTGATATGCTCTTGGCCGACCATCAAGATGTTGTCGCCGTCGAAGGTGCAATTGGATATGTATTTGCCGACGCAAAACCCGAAAATGTGAAAGAGGTGTCCGCAGAGGCGGTCGTACCAACTTCATACAAAGACATCGCGCCAATCATCGAAAACCGATTGGCAGAAATGGGCCCAGAAAAGTTCATTAGCGCATTGTGCGATGCTGCATACCCAATCGTCCGTACTTCACAGCGCGGTCGAGAATCACTGGTTCGCCTGGCTGATTCGGCACTAAGCATGCGTCACGCAATGAGTTCGCTGCATGACACACTGGCTCCTTATTTCGAGACCGCCATGCTTGACTCTGTCTTATTGGCAAACAAGCTGGAAACCCGAGTCGCTGAAAAGCAAACGGGTGTCTACGATTGTGAAACCAAGAAAGGTTCAGTAACAGTAGACATTCGACAAGCCTCTAGCACTAGCGACAGATTCGTAGGTGGAAATTTCTCTGAATTTGGATTAGCCTGCGAATACATGGTCAAGGTAGCTGACCATATTTCTCCGCACGAAAGGCTGAGAAAAGCTGTAAATTCAAAGTAAGCTGCTACCAGCTTACTTTACAAGTAACGTATGGCCGAAAACAAAGACAAAAAGGTCGTTAGTTCAATAGTAGTACCGGGGATGCGAAAAGCATTTCGTGACTTGCCGGTCGAACAGCGAAAATATATTCAAGATTTGAAGGGAGACGAGCAACCCTTTCATCCTTTGCCGCCCGACCCATATGAGGGCGTCACCTATGTTACATTTCATGAACCCAAGTGTTCGATTTGCTCATCGCCGTACAAAACCCAGCTTGAACACGTGTTTCTCGCCAATGGCGAAAGTCCAAGTGCGGTTTCACAGTATTTCTGGCATTACTACGGCGTGATGGTTAACCCCGCTGCAATCAAGCAGCACATGAATAAGCACTGTGTGCTCAACGAGATAACCACCTCTGGTTTGGCACAGCTTCAGAAACGAGCCGAGGAATTTGACTGGTGGCGCTTGCGTAGAAGCGAACTGGTAATCACAGGGTTATTGTCGCAGATTGACCGTATTGAAGGCATACGTACAAAGGGTAATCCAGACCTAGAACTGAAGAAATCAGCAGAAATGCGTGCGCTGCTTGCATCGTATTCAACAGCGCAAAAACAGTTTGAAGAAGAAGCCAATGAGGTCATTAGTGTTCGTCATGTCTTAGCAGACATCATGAATCTATTGACTGATGAATCTAGTAAAGAAATCATTCGCAAATACGTAAATGACCTCAGAACCAAAATTCGAGGTGATATGTCGTAATGGCAAAAGACAAAAAACAAGACAGTTTACAGCAGAAAGAAGACTTGTTGCGAGAACTTACAGAGTTCAGCCAAGTTTTTAACACCGATGCTGAGATTGCAGAAGAAGAAACACTCTTTACGTTTACTTCTCAGGCGCGTAGTGAAACGCCGGCACCACCAGAGCCGGCCAAGTCTCCAAAAAACCCGTATGGGCTTCATGACATTATTACGTTCTGTGAGCATCCATATTTTCTTGGGCAGACCCTTACACCAATGCAGAAAATCATTCTGAAGGCATGGTGCATGGGTTCAGAGGGCAACCAGCACTTGCACCTAACCAATGAAATCACGTCTGATTGTTCTGGGTGTGCATGGGATTATGTTCGAGCCAAAGAAGAAGAGCTTTCAAAGATTACACTGGGGGAAGGTGTTTACAAACTGCCGCCCGGCAAGGTTCCATCAGAGAACTCACCATGCTTGAGCTGTATTCGGTTTTGCGCTGTGGCACGCGCCAAGCGATTTGAGCAACTGAAATACGAGGCGATTAACGATTTTGAACTCGAGGACGTAAAACAACGAGAAGAGGCTGAACTGGTCGACCGGTTTGAAAGTGAAATGATGCTCCTTGAAAGAGAAGGCATTCCACAAAAGACCAGAGACCAAATTGTCAGAAAACTCGGCAGAACATTTACTGAAATGATTCTTGTTATGGGCCGACGAAGTGGTAAGAGCTATCTGGTTGCCATTCTGGCACTGTATGCCGTTTATCGCTTGATTAAAATGGAGCACCCACAAAAAGCCTACGGATTGATGGACTTCGACATTATCACTGTTCTAAACGTCGCTAAGTCAGAAGACCAGGCCAAGGGTGCCGTATTTGAGAAAATCTTCTCACTGGTCCTTACGTCTCCGTTTTTCGGACCGTTTGTCGCCCACTACACGCAAACTACGCTGCACTTTATGACACCAAGAGACTTGGAAGAGCATGAGCGCAGAAAGCGTCGTGGTATTACCGAAAAGAAGGGAACCATACACCTGATATCGGGTCACTCTAACTCAAGTTCGCTTGTTGGTAAAACCGTTGTCGTTCTGATTATTGACGAGATGGCCGAAATGGCCGGCAAGAAGGGCGATGATGGTAAGGACAAGGAGCTGTATGAAAAGCTCAAGAAATCGCTTGCTACATTTGGTTCAGATGGCAAAACTATTCTACTGTCCAACCCTCTGTATGAAACCGGTGAGTTCTATCGTTTGTATGAAACATCTTTCTCTCGAGACCACGTTTTGATGTTTCAGGTACCGACAGAGATATGCAACCCTACTGTTGAAAAGTCTTATCTTGAACAAGAACGCAAGGACAGCCCGGAATCATACTCAATGCACTTCGAGGCACAGTTCGCATCAAGTAGTAAAGACCCGTTCTTACCACCAGATGTTGTCGCCGCTTCATTCTTTAGGCTCGATAACATAGGTCGTACAGAAATAGGTAAGCCTGGTGTGAGTTATTTTGCACATCTTGACCCGGCATATAACTCAGATATGTATGTTCTGGCGCTAGTACACGCAGAACCAATGAAGGATGAGAAAGACAAAGACGGTCGACCACTTATGGAGGTTATAGTAGACCATATTCATATTTGGCGGCCAAAAGATAAACATAACCCAATCAATCCAGAGACAGTAAATCAGTATGTTGTTGACCTTTCGAAGCGATTTAACATAGTTCAGGTTACATACGACCATTGGAATAGTGAGTCGTCTATTTGGGTACTTAAAAGCCACGGAATCAATGCCGATAAGCGTGTCTTCTCACCAGGATACCAAGACATGATTTTCCAAAACCTCAAAGACTTAATGATGGGAGAGCGAATACACTTTTACGGCCTGGATACTTGGACACAAGACAAAGAAGGCGTTCTGTGCTTGCAAGAAATCACCGAAGCGAAAAAGCAATTCACCTATCTCGAAAAAGTCATTAAGCACAACCGACCGAAGATACAAGCCCCCTATGGAATCAACGATGACATTGTAGATGCTGTCAGCGCGGCCGCGTTTGAGTGCATTAACACCAAGCAATATAAGTCAATCGCGAGACCTCGTGGTGTTAGAATGCCAAGAGCATTTTAATCGTAGGTGCATCACAGTGTATTGCTTAAATTAGACTCTGATGAGTGAGTTTGCTCGATATCTGGATGCCGAACTAAATCGTTTCTTGTCACGAGAAGCGCAATTTGGTGGGCGAGGCGGTCATCCACAGTCATGGATGACTGGGTTTGGCAATACATCATTGGGTCACGAGCGACGCACTGGTCCAGGCGGACAAAACAATTTTGCGCCCAATATGAGTCTAGACAGTATTATGGGCAGGACTCGTCGCAACACAGAAGACGCAGACCTACCAGATATTAACATGGAAAGGTGGCTAGAAGGCTCACACACGGATGTAGAGGGCGATAGGCGAGGATATGACCTGAGTCCAGAAGAAAGACAGCTACAAAGCCTGAGAGAAAAGATTCGAAGACGAGAACTGTTTTTGCAATCCGAAAGAAACCCAGAAGCAAAGTTGGATGTTCCAAAGAAATTCAAGGATGGTAGCAATCAAGAGCAACATCAAACGATTGAGTCTACGCTTGAACATAGGCACGAAAACGACGGAAAAGAATACAGCGACCAAGCCGCGCCGCAAATACAGCCCACGCGGACGTTTGGTTATGCCAACACGTATCAACGCATGTTGAGGCTTGCAACCAAGTCGATATTTGACCAGAACAACAACACTCGCGAAGTAAAGCGCACGCACACCAGCACAGAGGCCACGCCGGTTATCACATCAAATGAAGAGGGCGACCCAATGAGTGCAGAAGAGGTGTCTAAAAAGATGCCCGCGCTTGGCAAAATGACCACCACTGTAAACCCAGGAGGAATCCCAACATCTAAGTCTGATTTTGAGCGTGCATTAGATGAATTGGCTCTCGATGATGCTGGAAAAGCAGATTTGGGTATGCAAAACAAGGACAATACATGGGGCGAGCGAACCTTGACATTCGACTTGCCGGCAGCAGATGAAGTTGGCGACCACTCAGGAAGCAAACTGCTAAACAAGGATATGTTCAAGGATGACAACGGCGCATTTGATGAAGATGGGTTCGATGGAGACCTAGATGCATTTCTTGATAAAGAGCCCGATGAGGCGGTTACCACACTCGAGGAACAACTGGAAAAAACCAGACCAAAACGCAAGTTCCGACCACAAGACTCAGACCAGGTTGATGGATTCAGTGAAACGGAAGCCAAGCATTTGACAAATCCGAATTTCCCGAATGTTCCGTGGGGATTGTCAGACTACTATAATGGCGGAGCATTTGCCGACCACGGCGTTCCGCTTCCTAAAATCTAGCGTGTATAACCCGCCATATGGAGCCAAGAAAGTATGACTTTCTGATTGTTGGCGCAGGGTTATTCGGTTCTACATTTGCGCGACATGCAACAGATAGCGGAAAAAAGGTTCTCGTTATAGATAAACGAGAACACATTGCTGGCAATTGTTACGATGAAGATGTCGATGGCATATATGTGGGCAAATACGGCCCCCACTTTTTTCACACACCAGAAAGCTCAACATGGGCTTTCGTCAATAGGTTCAGCGATTTCAACAATGTACGCGCTAAACCGAAAGTCAATTACCAAGGCAAGATTTACAGCTTTCCAATCAATCTGATGACATTTTGTCAAGTATGGGGTGTCACTACTCCTGCTGAAGCCAGAGCGAGAATTGAGGCAGAACGAGTTCAAATTGAAAACCCGTCAAATTTCGAAGAGTTCGTGTTGTCGAAAGTTGGTCGACAAATCTACGAAATGTTCTTCGAGGGATACACCACAAAACAATGGGGCAGGCACCCATCAGAACTCCCGGCATCTATTGCAAAAAGAATTCCCATTCGATTTACCTACGATGACAACTACTTTCCAGACAGCCATGTGTATCAGGGGATTCCGTCCTTAGGATACACTAATATGTTCAAAAACATGCTAGATGGAATTGAGGTCGAACTTGGGGTTGATTATCTTGCCAACAGAAAATCATTGAGTAAAATGGCAAAACAGGTCCTATACACTGGACCGTTGGATGCCTTGTATCACTACAGATTTGGTAAGCTCGAATACCGTAGTTTGAGATTTGAAACCGAAAGGGTTATTGGTGATTTTCAAGGGAACACTGTAATTAACTACACTGACGTTAATACGCCATACACAAGAATCACTGAGTGGAAACATAAATATGACATTCAGTGCGAGCATTCATATATCACTCGAGAGTATCCAGCAACATATGAAGAGACACGCGAGGCTTACTATCCAATCAACGATGATACAAATAATGAACTGCACAAGAGATATCAACAATTGGCAGATGCGGATTTGTTGCTGACTGGTGGACGAAATGCAGATTACCGATATTATGATATGAACATGGTTATTCCAGCAGCCAGTCGACTGGCTGAAAAGGTAATTGGTGTAGGTAAACACGGATTCGGTGTGTAAGTAATGATTGTGGACGCTGAAACCCTGTCACAAATGACCAGGCTTGCCAGTGCATATGACATGCACGGTCAATACGAGGCTGCAGATATTTTGGATGCAGTTCTTGTTCGCGTTGCACAGGCCACTGGGCCATTCAATATGAACACACCGATGGAGGGTCGTATGCAAAAATATGACCGCTACCACAAAAAAGAACTGGATGATGTTGAGCAAGACCGTCAAAAACACCCCAGATTAAGACCAACAGACTACGTTGACGATGGCACCACAGATGAAGACATCGGCAAAGATGAAGCAGTACCAACTGTGCCCCAGCGCAAGAAATTCAAAAAACCAGACAGTGACACCATTTTTAGCATGGACGACACCGACCCCAAGAAGGGTGGCAATCCGTTCCGAATGCACGATAAAGGTACTGCTGGATGGGGCTTTATCACCTATGCACCGGATAGTGCTGGCATGTCTGGACTAGACAAATTCACCTGGGAAAACAAGCGCGGCATCTACGACAATGCATCGGATAGATACAAACTCTTGTTGCCGCAGACTTAATGTGGAAACTTTCAAAAAATCGTAGGTGCTGCGAATACAAATTCCTAAGGGCATAACAGCACCCCGCGAGGTAAAACATTATGCCCACACCAATTGGTCTAGTATCACAACAATCAGCTTGGAATTACTTGACTCAAGGCGACGACAACTTTAGTCTTTCTGACATTCAAAAGAATCTGCTTGAAATGAGCGGTATTCCTGTTCGCGAAGCGTCTAAGACTGACCCAAGAATTGTTGTTGCGCTTGAGATGATTCTCAAGAACGAATCACAAGATTTAACTGCGCTTGCAGAAGCAGTCGGCAAACCACGACACGTATACAACGTGCCTAGCGAAATAAGTGACTATGAATTGATTGGTCTCAAGACTGCTGGATTAGTCCAAGGTCATGGTCGAGCCGTCAGCATCACCGACAAAGGCAAGGAAGCCATTCGCATGTATTGGTTGAACTCAAGCAACAAGTACAAGGACTCTAAGTCAGCCGAGTTCGTACATCCATGGAACAAGCAAGCATCGGATAGCGCAGACAACATCAGGACCGCGTCTATTAACCGACGAAAGTTTGCCGATAGCAACTATCGCAAATTCCAAAGCGAGGAATAACATGAAGTCTACACTCCACGCACAGGCAAAAGAAATTGCTAAGGTAATGCATCGCATTGCCGCGTGGAGCAACGACTACCCAGAGCTCAAAAAGAAGAGCGCGAACCTTATCAAGTTGCCACCAGTGTTTCTTGGCGGAGACAATGGTTCACCTGCCGATGGCAGAAAGAACCTTGAGGCAATGATAAAGGTCTTGGCAGATTATCAGCTTAGCGGGTTGACGCTCAACGAATTGCCCCAAAGATACGCGTCTTATGGCGGGACTGTCAAAGGCGACGAAATAGGAACCAGACGAATTCATAACTGGATGCACCAAGTTGCATTCGGGATTCGCGCGGCGATGATTGAAATGAACGATGACGAAGGTGACGAGGCCATAAGAGTGGCATCAAACGTTGCTGAGGTTCTCGACCAATCTCCGCTTGTCTTTGTAGCAAGAGAGGGCAATGAATACCGGCCGCTGCGATACGCTTCTCGAGACGCCAAAGAACGATGGCTATGCGAAGAAGTAGTGCAGCAAAGACTCGGTACAAACTACAACAGTTATGGCGCACAAATCACCGATGATGAATGGTGCCAAAACGGAGTTGGTATGCAGTATCGAGTGGCACACTCGTCACTCAAAAGCAGCATCGAAAAATTGGTGAAACAGGCTCAAAAACTAGACCAACTTGGTCAATACACAGAGGCCGACACCATAGATGAGGCTTTGTCTAAGATTCAACGAGGAAGCAATGTCTTAGACACATTCAACGACACACAGGAAGCAAATTAACGTGAACATTAAGAATCTGCTTGGTAAGTTAAGCATTGGTCGCGCCGGAGTATCCACCGGTGCTGGTAACATTGTGCGCACAGGTGCGCCAGAAGACGCATTTCGTTCTGGCGTCGCAGAGTTTGTTCGCAAGGCACAAACCGAAGAACCAATCGCGGCTGGAATGGGTGCTCAAACAAGCCCCAAGCGACGCATGACACATCCAGTCATGTTGGTGTCTCGTTTTAAGTATCCATACGTCAAGACCAAATCTGTACCAGGTGAAGAAGGTGAAAAACCAACCAAGGTTGAAACCGGTGAATTAGGGTGGAAAACGACCCCAAACAAAGATGTTGCTGACGAAGCCGTTAATGGCCTTTATGCCTATGTGTTGTATCTTTATGAAGACACGGCAACTGGTCAAGATTTAGTCCTTGGTCAGCCAATTGAAGAGCAACTTGCAAAATCTAAAGCAACACAACAGCCATTGCTGGACGCTAGTATCCAACCCACTCACGTGGATACTCCAGATTGGTACAAAGCTCAAAAATCTCAAAAGTCTAAGCCAAAGCGAGTCAAGAAGTCAGAACCAGAAGATACCCTGAAAAGATTTGCCGCCGCTGGTGAAGCCGGCGATATTGATGCGCAGACCAACGATTATTCTTCAGACCGCGAAATTGAATCTGCTGAATCGCGATACAAATTCAAGGGCAAGATTGTTCGATTTACCACCGACCCATCGAATCCAGAAGGCCAGGCTGCTAAATTTGGGGCCCATGTTGTCCCTGCGTCTAGCATGGGATATCGTGCGTATGAAGTCATGCCAAGTGCAGTGGCTGAAGATTTGTATGTAGAGCCAGACGGAGAAGACCCATCCAAGGTACCAACCTGGACTAAGTCCATTAAAATTCCGACAGAAGAATCGCCATCCGCATATGGAACAAGTTTTAGGTACCGATTCTCCAATGGAGAACCCATTCCAACACTTAATGGCAACAAACATGTTTTGTCAGAACTGTTAAGCGTCAATGGTGAAAAAGCACCCAAAGACCCAGGCATGAATGCCGATTTCAACATCTATGAATTCATGACTGCAAATGACCTTTGGGGGCAAATGGATAACTCAGGTCGACTGCCATCAGCAATCAAAACACAAATCGCAGATGCCGAATCAGAAATTCAATCAGCGCCAGAACTTGAGCACTTCACTCTTGGCGGCGGCTCGCTTGTTAATCTTGGTGGCAAAAAGGATTCTATCATGTCAGAAGAGAACCTTCTGGCTAGGGCGCTGTATCATTTGCGCAATCCATCAATGTTCACTTATGTTAACACAGATGGAACCGAAGCATTTCGCCCTCGCGTAGCTGATGAACCAAACATTGCGCCATTAGCAACCCTAGACAAGCAATTACACGCCGCGCGACAGGCATATCGAGAACTATACGAACAACTCAGTCCAGCAGAAAGAAAAGCCAGTCCAGAACTTGCGGAGGCCGCAGACCGAGCAAACAAAACAGGCATCAAGTTTGTTGATTTGATGGCGGCTAAATATCCGTCCAAATTGCGCGAATTCGCACTCAAACAACCATATGTTGGTCACGCGCCTTCCGGCGAGCACAATAAACCTGGAGGAAAACACGAAAGTGCATATTCTCTAAGCCCAACATCTCATTTGTCAGACCAGGGCAAAACACTTGCGACTTATGAATCAGGTGGAGGATTGCAAAAACTCAATGATGACGACAGAAAGCTATATGCGCTTGTCAAATCATTTGAACGAAATGCAGACAATGCGTTGAATAATCAGGCGCGAACACTACATAGTCAAAAGCACGCCAAATTAGTTGACGAACCCTCAGGTTCCGGGGATACATACAAGATTCCAACACCGCGACACACCGGTGGAGAGTGGTCTGACCAAGCAAGTAAGTCACTTGACTTTATGGAGAACCATTGGCTGCAAAATCATTTGTTGAGTACAGAAGACAGAGAAGCAATCTCTGAACTGAAAAACAGACTAGCAGAAGCCGGTAAGCAATATAGTTGGGGGCAGGTTGCGACTGCATATCTTAAAAATCAAGAACGGCTAAAGGTCAAGAAATACACTCAAGGCGCTAGTATGTTGGCGTCTACAGACCATTTCTTGCAACAAGGACCGTTTACATTTGAAGTACCAGTAGATGGTGGAGAAGACGGAGACACAGAGTTTGTTACTCTGCATAAGTTTGTGCCACAATCGGAGACTGCAGAGAAGCTGAAACACGAGGTTTTGAAGCAGCATCTGTTTAGCAAACAGGAAGTAGACCTTGCTGAACAAATGGCGGGCAAGGAACCATTTGAAGACGAAGACGATGCACTGTTTTCAATATGGGCAAACTGGCTTTTGAGAACCAAACGGTCTCAGGCGGCCGAACGCGCCAAAAAGGCATTGGCTGTTCAAGAAGCAAAAGAAAAATCTAAGTCAGAAAACGCCAAAGGCAAGCCAAATGGCTGGCCGTATGCTCTAACATCTCAAAAGTTTAGTGACGAGGAGCGAGCAGAATTTGCTGGCAACCTTGAGGAATTTGTCAATGATATTAAGTACAAAGCAGGAGCGGTAATTGACCATGAGCGTAAAGTGGTCTATATCAATCCAGATGGTTCTCAGGTCAAACTGCCAAACTCATTGCCTGTGCAACTGCCGGCTGGTGCCAAAATGCCAATGCCGACATCGAGGCTAAAAAGAATCAAGGACAAAGATGTACTAGCGCAATACGGCATCGTGTCAATTAAAAATGTGCTATACAGTACTGCAAACAGTCAGCCTGTTGCAGTACAAGATGATGCGTTAGTCATTGGTGACGATATAGTCCCGTTGGAATCCTTGCGCGAAATGACAGATAGTGAAATTTTAGACAACTATCGACTGTTTCAGCGCAACGGCAAGTATTATTCTGTTTCTGAAAAAGACAGGGTGACTGGTCCTATTACAGAAGTTTTGGCCCGCGGCGGAGAGAAAATTGCGTTGCCGACCGAAACACTTGATGAAAACGGACTACAATTGCTTATCAAATACACTGAGCAAACTACGGGGCAAAAACTTCGTGGCGGGCAAGTACACACATATGAATCTGATGATGATAAAATCAAGATGAGTGGCGTGTACTCCGAAATGCTTAACAACGGTGCTTCGCCAAAAAATGCATACGAGCAGGCCAAAAAGGCTGTTATGCGTGAAAAGCTCAATAGCGTTGCTGTGCAATGTCTTTCTGGTAGAGAACAAGCAAATCCAACATACATGCACGCAGCTAAGCACTGGGCTCCAAGAATGATTGAAACAATACAATCACTAGGAGACAAGGACGCATTAGAGCTTATAGCCGAAAACTACGGCGGGTTTGATAACTTATTGATGGCAGCAAAATCTGGCGAACTTGACGCTGATGACGCTAAAAGTCTTGTAGATACGTACAATGTTGTTACCGGAACAACACCACAACAAGGTGCGTACATCAAGCCGATAATGCAAGATGCTTTACTGCATGGATATCAAAAAGATTCAACGCCTGGATTGCCCAACAACAAGTTCTGGCATATGATGATGTCTAATGCAGGTCGTAGATTCCTGGACAGAAAGATTGACAGCGAATCCGGTAATGATTTGGCAAGCCAAGCAATGCTTCATTTGATTGAAAAGCCAGAATCACCACTTGAAGGGTATGATTTGCATAGGATTTTACCAAAGTCATCGGTGGCATTGTTAGAAAAAACACTTAAGCCAGAAGAACGGTTAATGCAACGCGCAAACGCGCGATATAAAACAGGAAAGCGCACAGTCGTTGAAGAATGGCAGGCAAAGCCTTTGCCAAGATTGTTATTCGACCACATTGATTGGATGGTAACGCCTGGTATTTTCCCTCAAGAAATAATTGACCAGGCTCGAGAGCTGGCGGGCACTGAATTGGTTAAACAAGAACGTCTCAAGATGTTTCCTGATGATATCAGTAAGGTGTTTCCTGGTGCAACCGCCGAAGAGGGTTCTCAAGAGGCTCTTGAAGCAAAGGTCGGCCAAGACCCAATAAAACGAAGGTTCCTCAATCAGCTTAATTATGCCACTGCTTTGGCTATTGTTCTACAACGTCAGGCGTCACAATCAGAGAAGCATCCGCAACAAGACATCTGGGATATCATCATGGATGAACCAGGTCTTGACCCAGCTTCTCCACAGTGGAATGCCAAGCATAAACTCGCCCAACACGAAGCACAAATACAAAAAACCTCTGATTCTGTGCAAGAACAAGCGAAATTAAGAGAGCAACTTTCAATCAAGAGCATGTTCGATGTGCCAGATGATGTGCCAGTTGTCCAAATTAGCAATGAAGAAGCAGACGCGATTATTGACCAACCAATGGTTAATGCGCTCACTACGTCATTGTTGCAGTCAGAAGATAGAGACAAGATTAGTGTTTTGGGCAAAGCAAATCGCGCCATGTATAACGAGGCCACTAGTTCAAAGAGTGGTCATGCCAGGGGCGTTGTATATCCCAAGAATTCAGTGGCTGTTACAAGCACAACGCCATTGATGATAACAGACGAAGAGGGCAGAGAGCGCGATGTTACTGGATACACACCAGAAGAGTATGAGGGTGTTCACAACGAGGGTGAGGCACCGCTCTATAGTGATGAAAAGGGATTGCCAAAAGAACTTTTGGCAATGATTAACAAAAACACCAAAAACATACTTCAGGGCACTGACAACGAAGAGGGTCTGACGTTTTTGGGTGAGTTTAGACAAAAACTCAACAAAGACTTGATGGGTGAAAACCAGGGTCACATCAATCGTGCTCAAAGGGCTGAGGCAATGTACACCATGATATACAACCTGGTGTCTAAGTCAAAGAAAAGCCTGTCTGACAATGAAAAGAGGTTGGCGAGGGCCGAGGCAAACAATGCCAATAGAACCACTATCAACTCGCTCAAAGCCGAGATTGAAAATGATACAAATATCTTGTCTATGATTGAGTCATACGATGTGTTTGAGCATCTGTCCAAGATGGTTCATTGGGGTCGAGAGTTCAGCAAAGTCGTCAACAAACTTGAGGATTTGGGTCTACAGGAGAGAGAAATTACATCTCATCTTCTTGACAGATACCCAAGCGCTCAGCAAAACATGATGGCTGCGGCAAGGATGTATGAACCAGATAGTGCAGACGAGCTTGTTAGTATAGGTAGAGCAAAAACCAAATATCACCAAGAGATAAAGGACGCGGCACTGGCGTATGACCAATCTGCTAAGGAATTGTGGAACTTTCTCACGAGGACGACATACATGGACAAGCGCAATATCGCAAAGCTCGAAGCCATGGGCATGGGTCTGAACATTAGCCAATCCGGCGCAGAGCAAGAATCAAGGCTGACTCAAGATGACCGCGATGAAGTCTCGAATATGGTATTTGACAAACTTGACAAAGAAGCCAGGTGGTTTGAGAACCCAAGCAATAGAATCCCAGCATATCAAGGGTCTGCACTCGGTGTTGAACAACCCAAAAAGGGTGAAGCAACAGTGCCAATTGACTCATTGACACTGCCAGGTGACAAGAAAGAAATACCTAACGGAATTAACCCCGTAGACCTGTACAAATTCTTGTCGCGTCGAGGTGTGCTTTTTGCACTTGAAATGAGCAAACTGGATAAAATTTCCGGCAGACAAAAAACTGCTGGTGCGCAAGGAAAATACACTCAAGACTTTACTCAGCCAAAAGATATGGCGTGGTTTGTGCATAACTGGTTGCAAAACACACACATTCCAGACGGGGTTCTGGTGCCTGGAGCCAATGGTCTCAACACACTTGACACCGCAATTGGTGAGATAGAACGCAGATTCGCCAAGCCTGGTGGTATTTATTGGAGTAATGCTGGTGAATATAACCCATTGCTTGAGCACGCAGATGTGACCGCAATGGGCTATAGCCTGCTTGCAAAATATGTAGACCAATTCGCGAAAAATAGCGCGGACAAATCCAGGGTTAATGAGTTTATTAGCGCCGCATGTGATATGATTCCAAAAGATGTTGAAAACATTCACAACAGCGTTGGTTACGACAAACTCTCGGATGATATCAAGAACAAGGTAGATGACGCCATTAAAGTGGCGGCCAACGCAGGCAAGAACCCTGGGTTGGTGGATAGGCTGAAACAGGAATACGTAAACAAGAAAAATCAATACGTGGGCACTGATAAAGACAACTTCTCTGAAGCCAAAACTGCTGTGTCAATGCAAATCGCAAATCATAATGTCATCAATGAATTAGTGCATATGTCGCCAGATAATCAACTATTTGTCAACAATGGTTCTGAATGGGCGTTTGGTGGTGATTTTGAGACCATCTCGGCTTATATTGCGCACACTATTGCACAAGAAGTTATTGCATCAATTAAACACCTTGAGCGGCCTGGTAACTGGGAATTGGTAGGATTGTCACCAATTCAAATTTACACAAGAATGAAGCCTGGTGATAGGCTTGATGTCAATGATATTGACGCTTACATGTCTCAGAGATTGTCAGAGTTCCAAAAGCTGTTAACATCGCAATGGAAAGTTGAGTCTATCAGCGATATGAACGAAGATGGTGAGCAATCAGGATTTCATCGAGACATCAAGAAAATCATCAACGATGCCGCAGGAACACTTCATAATTTGCTTTACGACAGTATGGGTGGTAGTGGTCAGGATATTCAAGTGCCTTTGTCACATGCTATGCGTGAGTTGCAATCTGACGCACAGTTGGTTAATACAAAATTCCAAGAAGACCTGTATGAAAAAATCAATGACCCAAGCAAAGACTTGCGAGGCGTACATGATGAACACATATTACCGGCACTAAGGGCGGCTAATAAAGACGGTGTCGACTTGGCAACTGCCAAGGCTATACGTAAATGGTCGGCAGGAGAACTGGAGTGGCCGTTGGTTACGCTTGGTGTCAAAAACAATGTGCGTGAGCCAGCAAAGGGCGAGACCCCAGAGGCATATGCACAATATCTGGCAAGTTTGGCCAACGAAGGTAAGAAGAGTGCAGAATCATTGATTGGATATGGTCCGTCATCTGTTAAGCGCATTTCAGCATCTGCACTTCGTAATGATGAGCTCGCGGGCAAAATACACCCCATGCTTTCTCACCAGATTGCACACCGGCTAGATTATTTGAGAAACAGCGATGACTACAACGCCGCCGTCAAAAACAGCGAAAAAGCCCACTTCCAAAATATGAAGAAAAAGGGTCAATATGGTCAATATGCTGATGTACCGCCAGGCAGCAACAAGTTCGTAAACGGAAACATTGGCGTACTTAGCCTAGACGGCTTGCACCCATTGCATTCGTACATATCTGGCGGCTACCAAGTTGGGCGACATGGCAACGCAAAGGACAAAAGGGGTCTAAGACAAGTTGCGCCCGAACCACAACAAGTACCAAATGTACCTGTTCAGGTTCCTGTTGATGACGCAGAAAAGCAGGCTGCAGTCATTGATAAACTTGTGCGATATGCGCTCAAGCTAGATGCAAAGGGTAGATTCGCAGAAGCAGACTTGGTTGACTCGTTAATTCATAAGCTAGAGGTGATGGTGTGAACCAGCGACTAGCAGTTAGATTTGTCGCAGATTGCGATAAAACACGGGCTCGCGGACTAATGTTCGCGAGTCCACTTGACCAAAACGAAATTGCACTATTCGTGTTCCCGCGAGCTGAGCGACATGCGTTTTGGAACAAGAACGTCGAGTTCCCATTGGACTTGGCGTTCCTCGATGAGAATGGTAAGGTTGTCGACTTCAAACATTTGGACGCACAGTCCGAATCAAGTGTCAGACCTGATAGCCCGGCACGCTTCGTAGTAGAGGCTGCAAAGGGCACATTCGACCGTTTGAACGTCGCGATGGGCGACTATCTTCTCTATGAAGGTTCAAACATGACAGTTGTGCGCACGAATCAGCAGGTGAATGCTAGGCATGCGTATAAGATAATCAATTAGGCATCCGTGGAGGATACACAGAAAAATGGCAGACCGCATATTTATCAACAAAGACTCAGGTCAATACAGTGAGCGAGAGCTCAATCGTATTGACTGGAGCCAGGTTCGAGACGGCATGCTCGAGGCTCGAAAGGCTGCGAATGCTGGCAAGAACCTAAACCCGTTCGGTATGGTTACCGGACTACTTGACACTAGACTGGCACAGTTTGAGGGAGATGAGAGTTTCGAATCTCCTGCAATGGGCATGCCAGAAGGGCCAAGCGACGAATCACGCATTCAAATGATTGCTGATGCAGTTGCAAGTGGTCAAGACCTTGACACAGAGGACGCACAGTTTGGTCTCGATAATGTTGAGGCCGTTGCAGCTAAAGCTGGCATGGAACCAGAAGCAGTTGCAAATACGCTTCAAGATTATGTTGGACTCAACATGGACGAGACTCCGGTGGAAGAAGGCGGCGTAGATGAGTTCGCATCGGAAGATGGCGAGCCGGCTATGGAAACCTTCGCCTCTCGTATAGCTAAGAAGAAGTTGCCTGCTGCTTTGGAGAAATTCAAATTCAAGCAAAAGGGCGGCGATAATCCTGAAAAGCACGAGGACAAAGACAAAGAGGAAAAGGAAGAAGAGGACGACGAAGGTGCAGAAGCTATGCTTCGCAAGGGTGACGAGCGCAAGGCTGGTCGCAAAATCGTCTTCACAAACCCCGCTCAATTGAGCGCGGCCGCTGTTGAAGCTGCACGCGCCGCTGGTGACGAAGAGTTGGTTCGTGCAACATTGGCTGCACGTGCCGAACGACGAGTTGCTATTGGTCAACTTGCCGCTGAAGCAACCCTTGAGCAAATCACTCGAGAGGCAAAAAGCAAGCGCCGAGCCGCCACCGCAACCAAGGTGGAAAAACCAAAAGAGGTAAAAGCTAACGTGAAAACAGACAAAACAACAACCGGCGAAGACTTTGTCAAGCCCACAGAACTTAGCACTGGTCAAAAATCGGCGTTCGCAAGCAAGGCTCGTGAACTCGGTTTTCCTGAGAAGTACATCACCGCCTTGTTAGGCACCCGCAACGCAAACACCGTCACCGAAGATGATGTTCGACGCATTGCCGAAGGTCCTGGCAAATACCAAGAAAAGGTAGAGCGCGTGGCTTCTATGATTCGTGAAGCAAAGCTCGATGACGCTAATCGAAGCCGAATCGTCAAGTTCTGGGTTGAAGAACTCGGATACCCGGCTGACTACATCAGCAAGATGGTTGAAGATTACCAAGCGTAACCTTTAACTCCACGATGCTATCTGGGCACAGATTCTGTCAACTGTGCCCAGAACCAAACCAGACAGGCAGGAAAAACAAATGTTGAAAACAAACAGAGTACAAAGGGTTGATGCAGGCAATATGAGCGCATTGGTTGAAGCTGTCAAAAAGCAGATGAGCAACCAAGGCGATGCTTTGAGCAAAGATGCCTCTAAACTATTAGACGGGCGCAATGGCTGTAATGGCTATAGTGCCGATGGCACGGCACAACCCGCCACAATGACTGGTAACGGCATTGTAATCTCAGAATTGTAAGAGGACAGAACAATGAGAAGAGCATTCCAAAAAGTATCGGAGCAAAATCAAGCACCTGATTATGTGTTGAAGCGTTTTGCTGCCACCGAAGATAGTCTTGAAGTAGACCCATATGAGGGTCTGCGACAACGAGCTGCCGAGAACCAACAAAGAATTGCACATGATGAATTGGTGTACGGTCGACCCGAGGCACCAAAGCCAACACGAGAGTGGGAGCAGGAAAGAATTGCAGACACATATCGGCCACGACAAATGAGCCGAAACGCAGATAGCTTTGAGCCAGAAGACCTTAGTCGTCGTTCTGTAAGGCGTGTTGAAACCGCAGAATCACACAATCCGGGCTACCGCCCAATGGAAAGTTACAACAGCGGCGGCAACGAGCTTTACGTTACACGAATGGACGCTGAACGAATGCTATACAACGGCGAATCGTTCTTTGACCCACAGTTGGCAGAAATTACGTCAACAATTGCAGAAAGGGACATGCGAAGGAAAGCTGAACAAGCGATGCGCGACAAGCAGTCGCTGGTTGGCAGTAAGTGGGAGAAGCAGGCCACTGGCCAGGCTCGTCGCGAGCACAAGCGTGTACTTGACCGATGGAGTAATTTTGACGCAGTTAATGGTGGGTTTACCAGAGTGGCTAACGAACGAGAGGCTGCTGGCCGATTTGGCATGGCAGACCCAACAGCAGCACTGCAACGAGACATGCTTCGACAAGAAGCTGTTCAAGAGCGAATGCAAAGAAAAGCGGCCATCAAAGGCATTGACCATGCCACGCCAGCACAGCGAAATTCATGGGAAGACGAAGTGCAATTGATGGCAGGCACAATGCAACAAGACCACTCAATGTCTTGGATTAGCGACTTCTTCAAAGGTAAGTAATTATGGACGGGATGCTTTTGAATTCGCCTGGTGGTTCTGATGGGCTTGTTGATTACGACAAGCTCAAAACCACGTTGCGCGACATACAAAATGCTCCCAGTGAGAAGGCAGCGGTTTTTATTCAACAGCTTCCACAAAGCACCGGAGATGAATTCCTCGATTCCAAAATTGAGGCAGTCAAGTATTTGGCGGGACCTACCGGAAACGTTAAGAGTGAGGGGGATGGCAACATGAGCGATGTTATCAATGAAATACAGATGTACATTGACAATAAGTCTAAAGAACCAAAACCACAAAATGGAGTAGCTATGGCAGACAATGCGTTTAACTGGGTTCGATATTGCCAACAGAAACAAGAGACTGAAACAAGTCCTTCTTCTAAGAAGAAGAAGAAGACTAAGGCAAACCCATTTCGAGTTTTGATGGGTATGGTTGGTAAACTGCTTGACCATGGTGTTCCTAAACCCACTGTTGTACGACACGTAACAAAAAACACTAGCTTTGATGAGCCAACAGTCGACCGTGCTGTAGACATCGTGCGCGAATACAATCGAAAGCAACAACGACACGACAATATTGAGCCAGAAATTGATATGGAAGAAGGCAAAAAGCCAGAAAAGCGCGATGCTGAAGCAACTTTCAATTATGTTAAGTACATAAAGGCACAGAAAGCCGCCAGTGCCGGCGAAAGCAGGGAACTGTACAACGCAGAACCGCAATGGGAAAAGCGTTCAACTGCTGAGTTGTTCTCGCGTCTTGGAT
>OFSE01000010.1_pt1 | contig 62100 bp, 61 predicted proteins | sample 1543261 | NCBI WGS metagenome assembly OFSE01 (sample SAMN07774225, study PRJEB24372) | wastewater metagenome | isolation source: Exp Tend VB 50WW | collected 2016-02 | reverse complement strand
CGCCAGCAGACCAGTTGTCTGCGATGGTGAACCCTTCCTCGGACCCACCGAACTTGTCGTGCAGGCCCATTAGGACGGCTAGCCAGTCGGCATATCCGCAGTCTGGAGAAATGTAGGAGAGCAGTTCCAGCACTTCGGCGGAATCGCTGTCGCTCGGGTTGAATTCGAACCGTGCGTTTGCCTCGGGCTTCGGTCTTTCCTTGCGCGGGGCTGTGCCGAAGGCGCGCGTGATCTGTTCCGCACTTACTGCCGGACGTTCGGCGGGGTCGTATATCTTGATGGTGGTTAGCACATAAAATGTCAGTCAAAGCCTCAGAAGTGATTAAGCATTTGATGAAATTGGGGCAAATGTGCACCATTAACCAAGTGCTGGATCAAGAAACTGCGATGATTTTGGTGGAAGAAATGGGGCATCGTGCCTTCTCTGCCAAGATTGATGATCCTGAAGCGATGTTGACCGATGTGGCCGAACACGCAGAATATGAATCGTTTTCACGCGCACCGGTGGTGACTGTAATGGGTCACGTGGATCATGGTAAAACTTCTTTGCTGGATTACATTCGTCGTGCCAAAGTGGCGTCCGGCGAAGCGGGCGGGATTACCCAGCATATCGGTGCTTATCACGTAGAAACGCCGCGCGGCATGATTACTTTCCTGGATACGCCAGGTCACGAAGCGTTTACTGCAATGCGTGCACGTGGTGCAAAAGCGACTGATATCGTGATTCTGGTGGTGGCCGCTGATGACGGTGTGATGCCACAAACCAAGGAGGCGATTGCCCACGCAAAAGCGGCCGGTGTGCCATTGGTGGTCGCAGTCAACAAAATTGATAAGCCAAGCGCAAATATGGAGCGTGTCACCCAAGAGTTGATCGCTGAAAGCGTAGTGCCAGAAGAATATGGTGGCGAGTCACCATTTGTTCCGGTATCAGCAAAAACAGGACAAGGCATCGATGATCTGCTGGAGCATGTCTTGTTGCAAGCGGAAGTGCTGGAATTGAAAGCACCAAAAGATGCGCCGGCTAAAGGTTTGGTGATTGAATCGCGTCTAGATAAGGGGCGTGGTACGGTGGCAACCATACTGGTACAGTCTGGCACTTTGAAGCGTGGCGATGTGGTGCTGGCTGGCTCATCGTATGGCCGGGTACGGGCGATGCTGGATGAAAATGGCAAGAATATTGCTGAAGCTGGCCCTTCGATTCCGGTCGAAATTCAAGGTTTAACTGAAGTACCTGCGGCGGGTGAAGAGTTGATGGTGATGGTCGATGAGCGTAAAGCACGCGAAATCGCCTTGTTCCGTCAAGGTAAATTCCGTGACGTAAAACTGGCTAAACAGCAAGCCGCCAAGCTGGAAAATATGTTCGAACAGATGGGCGAAGGCGAATTGAAAAACTTGCCTATCATCGTCAAGACCGATGTCCAGGGTTCGCAAGAAGCCTTGGTACAATCATTGGTCAAGTTGTCGAACGCCGAAGTGCGGGTACAAGTGGTACACGCAGCGGTTGGCGGTATTTCTGAATCTGACGTGAACTTGGCGGTAGCCTCTAAAGCGGTGATTATCGGCTTTAATACCCGTGCCGATGCGTCGGCACGTAAGTTGGCCGAATCAAATGGCGTGGATATTCGTTACTACAACATCATTTACGATGCGGTCGATGAAGTGAAGGCGGCATTGTCAGGCATGTTGGCACCAGAGCAGCGTGAAACGGTGATCGGTATGGTTGAGATTCGTCAAGTATTTACGGTCAGCAAAGTTGGCTCAATCGCTGGTTGTCTGGTGGTTGAAGGGACGGTTAAACGGAGTTCTTCAGTACGCTTGTTGCGTAATAATGTGGTCACTTGGTCGGGCGAACTGGATTCCTTGAAGCGTTATAAAGATGATGCGAAAGAAGTCAAAGCCGGTATGGAGTGCGGCTTGTCGCTGAAAGGGTATAACGATATTCAAGTGGGCGACATGCTTGAGGTATTTGAAGTACAGGCGATTGCAAGAACTCTCTAGTAATTTGTCAGTGTATATTTGAAATAGCAGAATGGTAGTATCTGATTTGCATCATTAAAGCTGGCAGGTACTACTATTTTCATTGTTGGTTTTACCTTTGGTATGTATGGCAAAAAATAGTAAATCAATTCCTGCACGTGGCTTGCGTGTTGCCGATCAAATTCAGCGCGATTTATCTGAAATTATCTGGGCGGAACTGAAAGATCCACGGGTTGGTATGATTACCTTAACCGAGGTCAGCCTGACCCCGGATTATGCCCATGCCAAAATTTTCTTCACCAGTTTGGCGGATGATCCTATCGCCATCAAAAACACGCTGGATGGCTTAAACAAAGCGGCGGGTTTCCTACGTAATCAACTGGGTTTGCGCTTGCGCATTCATACATTGCCACAACTGCATTTTGTGCACGATACCTCTACTATGCGCGGTATGGCGATGTCGAAATTGATCGATGAAGCGAATGCTACACGCGCCAAAGACGATGATCTTGGCGATGATGCTGCTTCTACGGACGCTGGCGAAAAATAAATCGCTACGCCGCGATTTATTGATTGTCTGATCAGTTTTATGCACACAAAAAAGCACAATCGTGTCGCTGTAAATGGCGTACTTTTATTGGATAAGCCGGTTACTTGGTCGAGTAACGATGCGCTGATCAAAGCCAAGCGCCTGCTCAATGCATTGAAAGCTGGGCATACTGGCACTTTAGATCCATTCGCCACTGGCGTGTTGCCGTTGTGCTTTGGTGAGGCCACCAAGTTCTCGCAAGATTTACTGGAAGCCGATAAAACCTACGAAACGGTTGTGCATCTGGGTGTCACTACCGACACCGGCGACACCGAAGGCGCTGTGGTGCGCGAAACCGAAGTGCATGTGACTGAGGCGCAGATTCGCTCGGTGCTCGCACAATTTACCGGCGATATTTTGCAAGTGCCGCCTATGTATTCGGCCTTAAAACGCGATGGCAAGCCGCTTTACGAATATGCGCGTGCTGGCGTCACGCTAGAGCGCGCAGCGCGGCCAGTGACGATTCATTTACTCGAATTAATCTCTTACGAAAAGCCTTTTCTGACCTTGCGCGTGCGTTGCAGCAAGGGTACCTATATTCGTGTGTTAGGAGAAGATATTGGTACTGCGTTGGGTTGCGGCGCACATTTGCATGCTTTACGCCGTACCCAGGTTGGCCATCTTGGTTTGGATAATTGCGTTACCTTGGATACCTTAATCGGCTTAGATGATGTGCAGCGTTTGTCTTTGCTGGCACCGGTCGATGCATTGCTATCGAGTTTTCCACGCCTCGATTTGAATGACGAATTGGCGCGCCGATTTTTGCAGGGGCAGCGAATTTCATTACCAAAAGAAGACATCGCGCTTCCCGCAGCGCAAGGACGACTGCGCGTGTATCAGGCATCGAGCGGGCAATTAATTGGTTCCGCCCAATTAACAGATCTAGGTGTGTTGGCACCTGAGCGATTAATTTCGACAGCATCGAAATAAACGGGTTGAACAATATTACCGATTGCTAGCGATAGGCTTGTTGTGAAGACTGAGGTTATACAAACGCCCGTCTTCACCTATCATGCGGGCTGCATCAAACCTACATTAAACCGAGAATTCCATTAGGCGCACCGGAGGTGCTATTTGAGCGCTGACGGCGCATTTTCGGTCAATTTTAACGTTCTTCGTTGCTCATGGCTGGCCATGAGCGCCTCATTCACGTCAAAATTGCCTCGAAAAATGCATCCGTCATCATCTCAAATCCTAATGGAAATTCTCGGCTGAACTTTATATTGAAGGGATTTTATGAAACGTGTCACTGGCATTGGCGGCGTATTTTTTAAATCGGCAGATCCGAAACGTCTATCTGACTGGTACAAAACTCACCTTGGCTTGAATGTGGAAGAGTGGGGTGGCGTCGCTTTTCAATGGGTAAATCCTGACAACCCAAGCGGCACAGGCACCACCATCTGGAGTCCATTTAAAGCGGAAAGTGATTATTTTGCGCCGAGCAATGCATCGTTCATGATCAACTATCGCGTCGCCGATTTGCACGCGCTGTTAGCAGCCTTGCGCGCCGAGGGTTGCCAAGTAGAAGACAAGGTAGATGAATCGGAATACGGCAAATTTGGCTGGGTGATTGACCCGGATGGTAACAAGATCGAATTGTGGGAACCGCCTGCAGGGCAATAAACATTAACCATTAGGCATTACGCCTGATCAGCAGGTCTTTCAACGCCTCGTCTAAAGTAGGAAAGCGCCATGCCCATCCTTCACTTTGCAATCTTTCTGGCACGACGTGCTGACCACCCAGAAATAATTGTGAGACATCACCCAAGAGACGAAGCGCAAACGAAGGAGTAGGCAAACAAAACGGGCGAGAAAGCAATTGCGCAGCACAGCGTCCAAAGCTTTCTTGCGTATGTGCTTGCGGTGCTACTGCATTGTAAATGCCGGTACGGGTCGGATCATCAATGCAATTCAAGATCAAGGCAATCACATCATCCACATGAATCCACGGAAAAGCTTGCTTACCACTACCCAATCGTCCACCGATGCCAAGACGTATCGGCAATAACAGGCCGGGCAGAGCGCCGCCGTGCCCCAGCACCAAACCAAAACGTAAAGTACATAATCGGCTGCCAAGCGCCGTAACTTGTGCTGCCGCGTTTTCCCAATCACCACACAATTGCGCGGCAAAGTCTGTACCTATGCCGCTTTGCTCAGTCAGCGCAACACCAGCATCGTGCAAGCCATAATAACCAACTGCGGATGCTTGTATCCAAACCGTAGGTGGTTTGGCTGTTGCCGCGAGTCGGCGCACAAGGCTTTCAGTGGTACCGATGCGGCTTTTACGCAGGGTTTCGCGGCGCGCCGAAGTCCAGGGTAAAGGCGCAATACGTGCGCCAGCAAGATTAACGACCGCATCGAATTGCGCATCATCAGGCCAGTGCGTTAGCGAAATGCACGCCACACTGGCCCCAAATCGTTGCTGGCATGTGGCAGGATCGCGACTAAGCGCGGTCACATGCACACCACGTTGTTGTAAAGCTTTAACTACTTGAGCACCAATGAAGCCAGTGGCTCCGGTGACTAGTACACGCTGATGAGTGTTGATTATTTCCGCTTGATGGTTGTTCATTGGTAAATTGACCTTACTCAATTATCCTAACAGGTTAGGATTACGCTGCCATACACTGAAACACAGCACCGATGCGAAGCTAACCCAAGCCAGATAGGGCAGCATCAACATTGCCGCAAGACGGTCGTTACGGTAGAACATGAAAGTAGTTGCGGTGATCAACAGCCACAGCAAAACCACCGCCACAAATGCGAGCAAACCAAGATGCCATGAGAAAAACAACCAAGTCCACAAAGCATTCAACCCCAACTGTACAAGATACAATGTGATCGCTGTATTTGCGCTGGTGCCAATGCGAACACTTTTAATTTGCCAGATGCGCCAAACGGCCAGCGCCATGAAGAAATACAGTACTCCCCAAACCGAGGGTTGGCCTGGATTCGTGTAAAAATCATCAAAAATTCTTCTAACCTACTGATTTTTATAGGATTCGCGTCTTGTAATTCATGGGGCGCAATTCCCGATCAAGATCGAGTGTGTAATCACCAAAACGATTGATATGCTCCGTTCGGTATGGTGCGAGTCCGGCTAAAATTTCTTCATTAATTGGCCATCCTTCTTCCTGCATTTCCTTTAGCACCCCCGTCATCGCTTCTACATTATGCAAGATCGCCAAATTGGCAACTAGCTGATTATATTTGACCACTTTGCGCTGTTCATGGCGGACATTCTCAGCAATGATTCCTTGATTGCCAAAAAACAACCATTTAATAAATTGATTAAATTCTTCGCTTTTATTGGTCGCTGCATTGATGGTTTTACGAAGTTCTACGTCACCAATATATTTGAGTAGAAATTCCGTCCGCACTACTCTTCCAAGTTCACGGAATGCAAAATACAGTTTATTTTTTCGACTTGCAGTACCCAAGCGTCGCAAGATAGTCGATGGCGTTATCATGCCTGCTTTGATTGATAAGGCAATGCGTAGCATGTCAGGGAGATGTGTCTCAATTAGCTCCCAGTTAATGTTTTCGCTAAAAAGGCCATTGATGTGTTCGTATTTAACAGCGCGGTCTGGTTTAAAAAATACCAATTTTTTTAGATTGCGAATCCTTGGCATCAATTTAATCCCAAGCAAATAGGCCAACCCAAATACAGGTGCACTCTGTGCGTGAGTATCCCCATGCAGAGTATCAGGCTGAATGTCGGAATCGTTTTTAATCAAACCATCTAAAATATAAATGGCTTCATAGACACCGCACGGAATGAAATGACTGAATAGTGCAATATACATATCCGACACGTGGTAGTAACCGATTCCACCATAACCACCATAACGAATATGATATTCAGATAAGAGGTTCTGCTCATACAAATTCCATTTGGTGCCGTCAGCCGATGCTGTCTTGCCGCTGCCCCAATACTTCGGTAGCAAAAACTTGTTATAAGCATTGATGACCTGGACAATTGATTTTTCAATTCTCTCTTCCGTCATATGGTGCAAATTGAGCCAGGCAACCTGTTTTCTGGATAAGCCTTTCACCGACCGAGCTGTTTGCGTTGGACCTAGATTACAGCCATAACAAAAAAGCGTTGTCACGAAGCGTTTACGAGGATCGTCGATCTTTGATTCAAAGCCTGACAATGGGCCAAACTGTTTATGCAGATCGAGCCAACTCTCCGACTCCACCAAGAGGTCAAGAATATTTTTCTCTTGTAGACGGGACGTTAGCTCTTTATCTATTTGATCAAGAGACTCTGGTTTGGCATCCTTGGTATGTTTCCGAAGAATAATTTCTGTGCCATTAAGATCGGCATGCTCGTTGTCCGGGAACCCACTATCAACACGTGATGCCGTATTAGATAGTATCTGCTTGAGGTCATTTACAAATTCCTTTGCTTTGATGGGAAAATTCAGCATTTCGCCATATTCGACAACTTGTGCTTGATAGGATTCCCAATCAATTAGTTGCAGTCGGTGGTCACTGTATTGGTCACTATTGGCAACAAACAGGTCGCCTGATTTCAACTCCTGCATCACTTCGGTCAATACGCACAATTCAAAATATTTTCGATTGACTTCGGCAGCTTGACCTGTCCGTTGACCAGTCACATGCCGACGCCATTTCTCTGGTACCCACTTGAGATTTATATTCTCGCTGGCAATCGACAGCCATTCTTTGTGACTTTGCCTATTCAGAAGGATGAATCGAATTGCTTCGATCAATGACAAGTCTGCTGTGCTTGACTCCAAATCTAATAATTCCAGGCAATTTAATAATAGAGGTCGTTGAGTCTGATAAGGCGTCAGCATGAACGGTAAATAGTTATTGCCAGCGTAGGCCATATGCTCTTCGCATTCAGCAATTAACTGCTCTGGCTTATCGTGCATTGCCGCCGCAATATTTTTACCGCGATCCTGATCGCTATCACCTTCCTGAAAGGCTTCCAGCACATCACGTAACTGCGAAACCAATTTTTCAGCGCGCTTCTGGTGCGCTAGATAATATTCGCGAAGTTGCTCCTCCGCGCCAAAATGAATCTTGCGCAGTTTGCGTGTGAACATATCGACCGCATCATCTAAGGCTTTACAGAGTTGAGCGTGAAACAGCACAACCATCAGCGCGTACCGCTTGCTATGCTTAATTGCCTTGATATCGCCTGCATCGAGCGCACGTGCTTCGTCAACATACTGGTGATATTTTGCAACTGGAATATGATCAACCGCCGGAAGCTGCGTAACCCAACTCTTTAGCCATTTGACGTGCTCTAGGTAGTGTCGCACCTCCGTATTGGTTGGTTTTTTGGGTTCTCTTTTTAGTTGCTGCCAACCGCTGATGACGTGGCTTGGTTGTACCGTTAGCATGACATCGAATTGCGCTATGACCGCCGAGGGCAATGGATCGGATAAAGTTCGAAAATACTGCTCGTTGACTTGGTTACGTATGCGCTGCGCGATACGATTCAAACCGGCGAATGCTGGCAATTCGTAGCGTTGGCGAATCAGCTCTTCGATAATAACGTTGATGATGTCTGACAAATCTTGCTTGGTCTGAGCGGCATTCGTCGCTGCGACCTGAATGACGAGATCTGTCTCTTTACTACCTGACTTGATTTTTAATTGGATGCGTATGGCATCCATGTAGCGCTGGCGCGTATTGGATTTTTCTAGCGCAAATAATTCTCGTGGCGGTACCGGACGTGCACCAATATGTTTGGTTAAGAATGAAATAATAGATAGTGGTATATCCGCAAGCATCGCGAAATAGCCTAGTCGCTGAAGTGTTTTTAGAAGAACTAATGAATACAAGCGAGTAGCTATCGTTTTGCCAAGCCGTCGTGAAAGCCGTAGTTCTTCTTCGTTAGGGGTATAAATGTCTTCAAGTTCACGTTGCGTCAGTTCCGATTTGAAGCGCGGATACGCCGTCTCATGCAAACTACTCAATCCATTTCCCTCTATGTAGATAAATTTTCACTACGTATCTTGGGGGTTGTAAGCCCAAATCCACGGAATTTTCATATTTCCCGTGAACCGATGAGCTACTCCCAGTCGTCCCCCTCCAAAATTGCTTCTAAGTCAATCAGGTGTTGCTTGTTGAGAAATACGTAATTCCACAGGAAATTCATCCTTCGACAATGGTTGCAAGCTCCAAAAAGTTAAGTTAAAAACGATGTTTTGCGCAGGCCCTGTCTACTTCAGATCAAAAATCTTGCCCGGATTAATGATGTTATTCGGATCAAACACCTGCTTGATCGCCTGCAAGTACGCAATTTCTTCATTTGACCGGGTATATCGCAAATACGGCTTTTTGGTCATGCCGACACCGTGTTCGGCGGAAATGGATCCGTTATATTTTTGCACGGTTTCAAACACAGACTTGTTCACCACCTGACATTTGTCAAAAAACTCGTCCTTGCTTAGGTTGGCCGGCTTGAGAATATTCAGGTGCAAATTACCGTCGCCAATATGGCCAAACCAGACGATAGTAAAGTCCGGGTAGTTGGCCTGCACGATGGCGTCGATATCGGCAATAAACGCCGGCACATGAGTAATTAGCACCGAAATATCGTTTTTGTAAGGAGTAAATTGGGCGATTGTCTCCGAAATATCTTCCCGCAGGCGCCACAGATTCCTGGCCTGGGTTTCGCTCTGGCTTATCACGCCATTTTGCACCCAGCCGGCCTCCATGCACGCTTCAAAGACTTGCATCGCCTGCTCTTCAACGGCGGGCGATAAGGCTTCAAATTCCAGCAACACATAAAATGGCGTTGCATCCGGGAATGGACGGGCGACATTGCCAGCGGCAAGCACGCATTGCAGCGCCAATTCGGAAAAAAACTCGAATGCGGTCAAGTCCAGCTTGGCTTGAAACGCCGCGAGAACATGCATGATCGAATTGAAGTCTGGCATACCAAGTACCAGGACGCGCAAATCGCATGGTTGGCGTTCCAGTTTAATCTCCGCTTCGGTGATCAATCCGAGCGTGCCTTCGGCACCGATAAACAAATGCCGCAAGTCATATCCGGTCGCATTTTTCGCCATGCCCTTGTTCAGGTGCAAAATGTCGCCCTTTCCGGTGACAACGGTCAATCCTAGCACCCAGGCGCGGGTCATGCCATAGCGGATCACCTTGATCCCGCCCGCGTTGGTGGCAATATTGCCACCGATCTGACTGGAACCGGCCGATGCAAAATCAACCGGATAATACAGTCCTTGCTCAATGGCAAACTGCTGTAATTGCCCGGTCAGCACGCCAGCCTGAACCCGGACCATCTGGTCGAGAGGTAAAAACTCGAGCACTTTGTTCATGCGGTCAAAGCTGACCACGACTTCACCATGCGCGGCTACGGCGCCGGCGGACAAGCCGGTACGCCCACCCGAAGGCACCAAGGCAATTTTTTCGGCATTGGCCAGTTTGACAATGGCCTGAACTTCTTCAGTACTGGCTGGAAACACAATGGCACTAGCTGCTGGCGTATAGTGCTTGGTCCAGTCACAACCCCAAATTTTCAGGCTGTCGGCATCGGTTTTGACGTGGGTCTCGCCTACAATGGTTTTTAATTTTTCGATCATGATCTGGTTTTTAGTTAGTACAGTACGCGTGCCCAAATCGTGCCATCAATTTCCTGCAGCTTGTGCAGCGCCACGGCAGAATAGTCGGCATCGACATCCATGACCAGATAACCGACCGCATCATTGGTCATCAGGCTTTGCGCCGCGATATTGAAGCCATTTTCAGCAAAAATGCGGTTAATGGCAGACAATACACCGGGGATGTTTTTGTGAATGTGCAGCAAACGGTGTTTGCCAGCCAGCAGCGGTACTGCCACTTCAGGAAAATTCACGGCAGAGAGCGTGGCGCCGGTATCGGAGTAGCGGACAAATTTCTCGGCCACTTCCAGGCCGATATTGGCCTGTGCTTCCAACGTCGAGCCGCCGATATGCGGCGTTAAAATAATGTTGTCGAATCGACGCAGCGGCGACAGGAATTCTTCATCATTGGCTTTCGGTTCTTTCGGGAACACGTCGATCGCCGCGCCACCGAGTTGTTTGCTTTCCAGCGCCGCAGCCAGCGCGTCGATATCGACGCAATTACCTCGTGCGGCGTTGATAAAGATGCTGCCAGGTTTCATTGTTGCAAACTGTTTGGCAGCCATCATGTTTTCGGTCGAGGCAATTTCAGGCACATGCAGAGTGACGACATCGGCTTGCGCCAACAGCTCGTCTAGTGTGCCTAGCTGACGGGCATTACCTAGAGGTAGTTTGGTGATCGCATCATAATAAATCACCTGCATGCCCAGCGCTTCCGCCAGCACGGATAATTGACTGCCGATGTTGCCATAACCGACAATACCCAGTTTCTTGCCACGGGCTTCAAACGAGCCTTCCGCGGATTTCGACCAGCCGCCGCGATGCACCAGTGCATTTTTCTCTGGAATCCCGCGCAATAGCAGGATGGCTTCGGCCAGCACAAGTTCCGCCACAGAGCGGGTATTGGAATAGGGGGCATTGAAAACAGGAATGCCTTTGGCCATCGCTGCACGCAGATTGACCTGGTTGGTGCCGATACAAAAGCAGCCAATGGCAATCAGTTTATCGGCCGCTTGCAACACCCTTTCATTAATTTTGGTGCGCGAGCGGATGCCGATAAAGTGGACGTTCCTGATTTTTTCGATCAGCGCATCTTCATCGAGCGCAGTGCGCAGGTATTCAATATTGGTGTAGCCGTTGCTGCTCAATACATCGATGGCATTTTTATGTACACCTTCCAGCAACAGAAAACGGATTTTTGATTTATCTAAAGATAATTGACTCATTACAATTCCTTGCATCAGAAAAAATAGGGTAAAACGCAGCGCCGGCTTCTCAAATTGGGGAAAGCCTCGCGTTAATCAAAACCTCGTCGAGCGCGACGAAGGTCGTATTGTGCCGCTCAGTGAGTGGACCCCCGCCGGGAATGACGTCACCATTCTGGTCGTAACCGATAGCCTTGAACTTCCATATCCCGTTAATAAACTTCAGGTTACCCACATGCTCACCCCGGTCAGTCAGGACGCGATAAACGCGCTCATTGAACCTGCTGAGCGTCAGCTTATAAGTAATCACTGTTTATTCCGCATGTGCTCGGCGACTTTGGCAAACGCGGCCGACAACTCTTGGCACAGAACGGTATTTTCTACCTCATCGCGCAGTGCACTATTCATGCACAGCAGCCATTGATCGCGTTCAGACTCGCCGATAGAAAATGGCAGGTGCCGACGGCGCAACATGGGGTGACCGTATTCCTGCACATACAGCGCTGGTCCGCCCATCCATCCACTCAGATATTTGAACAGCTTGTCCTCAGAGTCGCGCAGGTTTTCAGGGTGCAGCTGACGAATGCCATAGGACTCCGGCAGTTCGTCCATGAGCTGGTAGAAGCGCGTGACTAGCGCGCGCACCTTTTCAGCACCCCCGATACGGTTGTAGTGCGTCGTCATATTGACAATCAGGCTGAAAAAGAAGAGCCGCAACCGCAGGTTGAGCTTGCACCCGGATTCTTGATGACGAACTGCGCCCCTTCCAGGTCATCCTTGTAGTCGATTTCTGCGCCGACCAGGTACTGGTAACTCATGGAATCGATGAGCAACTGAACGCCATTTTTAATCATCGTCGTATCATCTTCATTAGCAACTTCGTCAAAAGTGAATCCGTATTGGAACCCTGAGCAACCGCCGCCCTGCACAAATACGCGTAACTTGAGCTCCGTATTTCCTTCCTCTTCAATTAATTGGGCGACTTTTCTGGCGGCGTTATCGCTAAAAATAATCGGTGCTGGCATTTCAATAATTGCATTCATTTGCAACTCCAGGTAAGTATTAAAATTAAACTGCTAATGCTGAGCATATATAGATCATCAGACTACTCCTGCTCTGGCTGCCTGCTCATCGGCATGGTATGAACTGCGCACCATCGGGCCGCACGCAGCGTTCAAAAATCCCATCTTATAAGCTTCTTGCTCATACATCTTGAAGGTGTCTGGGTGCACGTAGCGGCACACCGGCATGTGAGCGCTGGACGGTTGCAGGTACTGCCCGATGGTCAACATGCTGACATCGTGCGCACGCAGATCACGCATCACTTGCAAAATTTCGGTATCGGTCTCACCCAGTCCCGCCATGAGGCCGGACTTGGTCGGTATGTTGGGATGCGCGTGCTTGAAATTTTTTAACAAGTTGAGTGAGTTTTGAAAATCAGCACCGGGGCGTGCCTCTTTGTACAGGCGTGGCACGGTTTCGATGTTGTGGTTCAATACGTCCGGCGGCGCGGTGCTGAGGATGCTGAGCGCCAAGTCCAGCCGGCCAGCAAAATCGGGCGTCAGAATTTCGATGTGCGTGTTGGGTGAGCGTGCGCGGATTTGGCGTATACATGCAACAAAATGGCCAGCACCACCGTCCGGCAAATCATCGCGGTCAACGGAGGTAATCACGACGTAATGGAGTTTCATCAAGGCGATCGTCCCGGCGAGCCGTTCTGGCTCGGTGCTATCGAGCGGGTCGGGGCTGCCGGTACTGACGTTGCAGAACCGGCAGCGCCGCGTGCATTTGTCGCCCATGATCATGAAGGTCGCGGTACCCTTACTCCAACATTCGCCGATGTTAGGACAAGAGGCTTCTTCACACACGGTCACCAGCCGATTGGTGCGCACGATGTCCTTGATCTCGCTGTAACGGCCTGAAGTTGAGGCAGCCTTGGCGCGGATCCAATTTGGCTTGGGCAATCTATCGGCGGCAAGCGTATCGTCACGTTTGGTCTTCTGCGCGCCCCTTTGTTGATCGGGCCGAGTATGGGTCGATGCTGTCTGCGCTAACACAGACACGACATTTCTAAAGCGGATGGTTTCGATCGTCATCGTGTTGCTGTCCTCGCCTTTAAGTTTGTAGATGAGTTTGTAGATGGGCTAGTCATAAGTAACATTACCGTCCGTTCGCCAATGCCAGAAACTCCGTGCGCAAGGCCAGATTAGACAGAAGTTCGCCCAACATGGCTGAGGTGATGGTTTCTTCTCCTTGTGTGCGGATGCCCCGGCTTTCCATGCACAGGTGTCGGCAATGTATGACTACGCCAACTGCTTTCGGCTCCAGATGGTTCATGAAAGCATTGGCAATTTGGACGGTGAGTCGCTCTTGCCCCTGCAATCGCTTGGCGAAGCAATCAACCAGGCGCGTCAGCTTTGATAGGCCGACTATTTTTCCGTCTGGAACATAGCCGATCGTGGCGGTACCAAAAAACGGCGCCAGATGGTGCTCACAATGGCTATAAACCGGAATGCCCCGTACGAGGACCAGCTCGTTGTACCCTTCCGCCCCGTCTTCGAACACTTTCAGTAGCTCAGCCGGGTCTTGCGCATAGCCAGAAGTCCAGTGTTTCCAGGCTTTTGCAACACGGGACGGTGTTTCTACCAGGCCAGCTCGATCTGGATCCTCGCCCAAGCTGATGAGAAGACGACGCCAATCGTGCTCGGTAAATTGCTGCTCCGGACTCTGTATTTTTTCTGTCGATGTTGCTGGTGTTGCGAACCTGTTATTCATACGGTTTGTTGGCCTTTAGTCGTAAGCGATGTCATGCTTAAATATTAAATACTTCAATCTGCTTTTTTGTCGGCTGACTGTCAGCCAAACAAGAGGTGCATTAATCCCAGCGGTTATCGCGTACCTGAACTTCGCCATTTTCTATGCGTACCGGGAAGGTGCTGGTCTGCTCGTAAGCGGGCGCAGACAATGCCGCGCCGGTACGGATACAGAAGCGTGCGCCATGGCGGGGGCAAATGATCTGGTCGCCTTCGACCGTGCCGCCAGTGAGCTTGCCGCCATCATGGGTGCAGATATCTTCGATGGCGTAATATTGGCCGTCGAGATTAAATACGACGATCTGCGTGCCGTCTGCATCGATCACCCGTCGCTCGCCTGGCGCGACTTCTTCGGCCCGCGCTACCGTGATCCATTCACTCATTGCAACCCTTGATTCATCGAGCCCAGCGCGTGCGTCACGATGATTGCCACACGGCTGACGGCGCGCTGGTCTACGACGGAAATGACCTTCGCGCTCATCGAGGCTTTGTCGCGTGGAGTGATTGCTTTTACGGAACCTTGGAACTCAGTTGGATGGGACGACATGCTGCGCTCCTTTATGTCCATGACGCTCCAGAATGCGACGAATTTCCGGCACAGTGCTTGGAATGCTCATTGTTCTTCCTCGACGCTGTAGGCAGGCAAGGTGCTGAGCCGCCCATCTTCAACTGAGGCTCCCACCGTAAAATGGCAAAAACTCTGCCACTCGTGTGACACGATGCCGAAGGCCGCATGGACTGGATCGTCGAAGTAGCAGCCGATCCCAGTGGCGCGGATGCCTGTTTCTTCGGCCTCCAGATAAAGCACTTGCCCTATCATGCCGGCCTCCCAGAACAGGTTGCGGTAGAAGGCTGCGCCGTAGCTGGCCTGGTCAATTGGTTTTCGAAAAATCATGACGAGCAGCTCATATACGACAATCCCGCGACCTCAAAGAACTCAGACGGCTTGGGCCTATAGTATTTCTCCTCCACCTCCTTCGACTGCTCGGCGTAGGGCTGCGTCATGACTTCCTGCAGCTCTCGAACTAGAGAGTAGTTCCCCGCAGTCGCTTGGCTGTAAGCAGGCACAACGAGCCACTCTCGTAAACTGTATTTTGGGTTGACGAGTTTCATCTGCCTGGAGAGCTCCTCATGGGAAGGGGGCTGCGCAGCATTCGCGTCGGTCGTGCTGGCGCTGACTATGAGAGATTTCCATTTTGCGAGCCACTCTGACCAGCGCTTGTCAATCCCTTCGGAGTCATCGTAGAAGCTTTTTTTGAGTGGGCCAATGTCGTCGGGTACCGTCGAGAGCTCGCGGAAGAAGAGGGTGTAATCGACAGGAGTTTGCACCATGAGCGTTTCGAGCTCACTGAACAAGGCCGCGTGAAAAGTGCCGAGTCCAAGTTTGGCAGCCCACATCTTCTCCATTTGCGCTTGCATCACTGTCGCAAAGCCACTTCGAATCTCGTCGAGCTGTCGCAGAGTGTCCTGATGCGACGTCAGTGATGTCATTAATGATAGTGATGTCATTGATGATAGTAACGGCCGCAACGCCGTACAAAACATGTGGAAGTTGCGTTCCGCTGCCACGGTTTGGTTCAGGAATGCGAAGTGATGTCCGCCACCCGTCCATGGTTGGAAGTGCGGGTTGAACATATCGCAGAATCCGAATGGACCGTAGTCGAGTGTGAAGCCGCCGGCCGCGCAGTTGTCGCTGTTGAAGTTGCCCTGGCAGTAGCCGACGCGGATCCAGTTCGCCACAAGCGACGTCAGGCGGCTGCGGAACTCGCGCGCGAGCAACACCACTTTTTCGGCAGTGCTTAGTTTCTTGTCGATGACGTCACCGTACTCACGATCAATCAAGTGCAACACAATCTGCTCGAGCTCCTCCATCGCTTTCGGGTGTTCCTTCTTGCGCGCACGGCGACCGAAGAGCTCGAGTTGACCGACCCGAATGAACGACGGTGCGACGCGCGTCGAAATGGCGACTGCCTCCGATATAAGCATGTCGGGATCCTGCGAGCGCGAGCCCTCCGAATACCACGGCCGCTTGACCTTCTCCGTTTTTGAAACGTACAAACTCAAAGACCGTGACGTTGGCACACCGAGCGCATGCATGTGCTCCTGCGCTAAGAATTCCCGAACACTTGAGCGCAGGACGGCGCGGCCGTCCGCGCCGCGGCAGTATGGCGTCCGGCCTCCACCTTTTAGCTGCATTTCCCAGCGTCGACTGTTGATGACGGCCTCAAGCACAGACACTGCGCGACCATCGCCGTATCCGTTGCCGGTTTGGAACGGGCACTGTTGGGTGTATTCGGTGCCGAAGATGGACAATGCGTAGCCACACGCCCAACCCACCTTGCGCATCGGCTTCGGAACGTGCGAGATGTCGCCGGAGAACATGCGGACGAAGTCGGCCGACTGTGCCATGCTGTCGGCGAAGCCAAGTTCGCGAAAAAAGTTTTTGCTGTGAGCGACGTACTCGGGGTCTTTGATTGGCGTGGGATTGATGGGGACATAGTGGCCCGTAAAAACTTGTCGCGGCGCGTGATCGGCTCCGCCTGCTTTCGCGTCAGGATCGCAGTTGAGCGTGTCGATAAGCGAGTAGTTTACCAACTTTGCAAGATCGTCGAGCGTCGCGATGGTTGGAGAAGTCTCTTGGTGCAGTCGATTTTGCATGTATTTTCCTGATATTTATCTTGGTACCTACACTGCGCGCGGGTAGAACGGCTGCTTACCTGCGGCGTGATCTGTCACATCGACGATTTCCACGATTTCTGGGGCGACTCTTCTTACCATCACTTCCAATCCTTGCCTCAGTGTTACTTGAGAAGACCCGCAGCCTTCTTCATCGCTATACAGCGATCAGTTCAATATCCGGCTCTATCGTCCGAACCAGATTCTCGATGCCTTTGAGCGTCCCCGCGATCGAGCTAGGACAGGTGCCGCAAGCACCTTGGTAATGGATGCTGAGATAATTGCCCGCCAAACCAACTATGTGCAGATCACCACCGTCGCCTTGTAAAGAGGGGCGGATCTGTTCATCAATCAGCTCGGTGATGTGTTCCAGCCGATCCTGATCGAGGGCACTGAGGTCTGCGATGGTATTGCGCGCTTGCGCAATCGTGGCAGCCGATTGCGCAGCTGCTGCCGGCGCGGCGCGCAGTGGCACGGCAATTAAGCGCACTAACTCGGGCCAATTGGCCTCGCCATCTTGCGTTACGGTGAGCCAGCGATCCACGTAAAACACATTACTCACGTGCTCAATCTCGAACAGGGTCGAGGCGAGTACATCTTCCCTGGCTTGCTCGGCGTTTTCGTAGGAGTGGCTAATGCCCCAGGTCAGCGGTTCGTGAAGCGTGAACTTCATCGCGTTCGGGTTGGGGGTATCTTCGATTTCAGCAATTTTTGGCATGTTTATTCCCTCAAACTTTTCCCTCTGCTGCCTGCAGCAATTTTTGCAGCTCACCCTGCTCGAACATCTCGCGCATGATGTCCGAACCGCCCACAAATTCGCCCTTGATATAAAGCTGCGGAATGGTCGGCCAGTTAGCGTAAGACTTGATGCCATCCCGGATTTCCGGGTCGGCCAGCACATCCACCGTGAAGAGATTCAGTACGCCGCATGCCTTCAGCATCTTGATCGCCGCGCCCGAGAAGCCGCATTGCGGGAACTGGGGCGTGCCCTTCATATACAGTACGACCGGGTTGGTCGTTACTTGCTGGTTGATTCTTGTCTGCGCATCCGTCATGTTCATTCTCCAAAGTTGTTTAGTTGCCGGCTTTGACCCAGGCGTCCGGCGTGAAGGTTCGTATCGATAAGGCGTGAATTTCCGAACGCATACGCTCGCCCAGCGCCAGATACACTAATTGATGCTGCTGCACCATGTTCTTGCCGTCGAAGTGCTGGCTAACGATCACCGCCTCGAAGTGCTGGCCATCATCACCCCGCACTTCGACGTGATCGCTTGGCAAGCCATCCAGGATGTAGTGTTTCAAGTCATTTGCTGTCAGCATGGCATTCTTTCAATCTAAATTTACAGTGAACACAGATAAGGAATACAGAAACGATGTAATCACTGAACGTGCTGTATACGTTATGAGGGGAAATTATTTTTATCTTCATGCATCACCGATCGTCTTGTGCATCGGATCATGTTCCGCCTCGGTCGATGTGCGCTCGGTGGCATTGAGCGCGGCATGCAGTGTGTGCCAAGGCAGGATCGCGCATTTGACGCGCACCGGCAGGTCGCGGATGCCGGAAAATACCCGCAGCCGTCCAATGTTGTGCGCATCGTCGAGCTCAAGCTTGCCGGTCGCCATATCGAGAAATTCACTAATTAATACTTCCGCTTCGCTGCGCGTTTTGCCTTTGACGGCCATCGTCATCATTGATGCCGATGACTTGCAAATGGCGCACGCCGAACCCTGAAACGCGATGTCATTGATGCATTCGCCAGCGAATTCGCAGCCGAGCTCACTCCCCATATTGAGTTCAACGTCAATATGGTCGCCGCACAGCGGATTGTGGCCCACCGCATGATGGCTGCGGGACGCGAGCGAACCGTAGTTGCGTGGCTTCTTGTTGTGATCGAGGATCACTTCTTGATACAGCGCTCTGGGATCAGCCATTATAAAAACACTTTCTGCACGGCGCGGATGCCGGCGATCAGGGCATCAACTTCTGCCATGGTGTTGTAAAACGCAAACGAGGCGCGCGAGGTGGCCGGCACCTTAAAGCGTTGCATTACTGGCTGCGCGCAATGATGTCCGGTGCGCACCGCAACGCCTTCCAGATTAAGCAGTGTGCCGATGTCGTGCGGATGCACACCTTCGACCACGAACGAGAGCACGGCGGCCTTATGTGCAGCGGTGCCGATGATATGCACACCGGGCAGGTCCAGCATCTGCGCGGTGGCGTAATCGAGCAAGGCTAGTTCATGCGCGGCAATCGCGTCCATGCCGATTGCCGACAGATAATCAACCGCGGCCGCGAGCCCGATTGCAGCGGCGATCGGTGGTGTACCGGCCTCGAATTTATGCGGGATCGCGTTGTAGGTGGTTTTCTCGAACGTGACCGACAAGATCATGTCGCCGCCACCCTTGAATGGCTGCATCGATTCCAGCAGTGCGGCTTTGCCAAAAAGGACGCCGATGCCGGTCGGGCCACACAGTTTATGTCCAGAAAAAGCGTAAAAGTCGCAATCGAGATCCTGCACGTCGACCGCCATGTGCGGCGTGGCTTGGGCCCCGTCCACCAGCACCGGCACCCCACGCGCGTGAGCAAAGGCGATCATCTGCTTGATCGGATTGATCGTGCCAAGCGCGTTCGAGACGTGCGTTACGCCGACGAACTTGGTGCGCTCGTTAAACAGCTGTTCGTAGTCGGCGATCAGCAACTCACCGGCGTCGTTGACCGGCACCACGCGTATCGTGGCGCCTTTTTCTTGCGCCAGCATCTGCCACGGCACGATGTTCGAATGGTGCTCGAGGGTGGTCAGGATAATTTCGTCGCCGGGCCCGATAAACTTGCGACCATAGCCGTGCATCACCAGATTGATTGCATCGGTGGTGCCGCTGGTGAAGATCACTTCGCGTTCTTCTCGCGCGTGGATGAAATGCTGCAGGGTGCGGCGCGCTGCCTCAAACTCATTGGTCGCCAGCTCCGACAAGGTATGCACTGCACGATTGATATTTGCGTGTTGTGTGCTCTGATACCGCACCAGGCGATCGATCACCTGCTGCGGCATCTGACTTGAGGCTGCATTGTCGAGATACACCAGCGGCTTGCCATTGACCTCAAGCTTGAGGATAGGGAAATCGGCGCGAATCCGCTCGATGTTGAACCCCGCTGACGTTGCTGCCATCAGAATGCTGCTCATGGCAGGCTCGTGGTTTGTTCGAGCACCGTCTGTTCGAGTTGGCGCTTGAGCGATGCAACCGGGATGCGGTCGATCACTTCGGCACCGAACGCATATGTCAACAGGTTTCGCGCAGCGGCCTCAGTCAAGCCACGGCTCTGTAGATAAAACACCTCGTCGCTGTCGAGCTGACCAACGGTCGCGCCATGCGTGCACTTCACATCGGAAGCAAAAATTTCCAGTTGTGGCTTGGTGTCGATGTGCGCCTTGCCTGTCAATAGCAGGTTGCGGTTTGACTGTTGTGCGTCGGTGCGCTGCGCGCCTTCGCGTACCATGACCTTGCCGTTGAAGACGGCATGCGCACTGCCACCGACAATGCATTTGTGCAGCTGGCTGCTAGAACCGTGCGGCATGGCATGGTCGACACAGGTATGGGTATCGGCCAATTGTCGCCCCGAGATCAGTGTCAGTCCGTCCAGCGTGCAAGTGGCGCCCTCGGCCTGTTGCAGCACATTGAGGTTATAGCGTGAAATACGCGCACCAAGCGCCACACTCACCGACTGATAATTGCTGGCGCGCCCGAGCGAGACCGCGCAGTTGGCGATATGAAAGGCTTTACTGCCTTCGCGCTGAATCCGCACGTGATTCACATGGGCGTTATCAGCCAGCACAATTTCACTCACAGCATTGGTGAAATGGGCTTCCTCTTGCCAGCGTGGTCGGTACAGCACGACGTAATCCTCGATCACTGTTACGGCGCTACCAGCTTCGGCCAGCACCAGACAACGGGGGGAACTGAGCACCTCTTTTTGGGTCGCGATAAACAGCAGATGTACTGGCGCCGCCACGGCAACCTCTCGCGGCACCACCACCACGGCAGCATCATGCAGAAACGCGGTATTTTGCGCAGCGAAGGCGTCGTCGTCAAATGCCTCATGACGGCCCAGATGCGGCTCGATCTTGCTTGCCTGCGCCGCAATCGCCCCCTGCAGGTTGGACACCACTACACCGCTGTCTGCACCGGCACCTGGTGTGGCAGTGGACAAAGCCGGTGCATACAGGCCATCAACAAACACCAGCCGGCTAGTCGCCTCTTCAATGAAAAAGTGAGCGACATCGGCCACTTCCAAATGCGTAGCGCTTTGTGGCGGCGCAAACGCCATCTTGGTGAGCAGCGAAATATCAGTAAAGCGCCAAGCTTCGTCACGCGTCGTCGGCAGGCTAAGCACACCGAGCCGCTCTACCGCTTCGCGGCGCAGCGTATTGAGCCATGCCAGCGGGCTAGCGGCAGGCTGCGACTGTCCTGCCAGCAGGTTTGCAAGATAACTCCCGCCAACGCTCAGCGTCGGTACGGTGGTTGCGCTCATGTGCTTACACTCCCCGCAGGCTTTGCAGTAGCCTTATATTCGGCGCTGACCCAGTCGTAACCGCGCGACTCAAGCTCCAGTGCCAGCTCTTTATCACCAGTCTTGATGATGCGACCGCATTCCATCACATGCACATAATCGGGCACGATATAGTTCAACAGTCGTTGATAGTGCGTCACCATCACGATCGCATTGTCCTTATTCGAAAGCTGGTTAACACCCTGCGCAACAATCCTGAGGGCGTCGATATCGAGACCAGAATCGGTTTCGTCGAGCACTGCCACCAGCGGCTCTAGCAAAGCCATCTGCAATATTTCATTACGTTTTTTCTCGCCACCGGAAAAGCCTGCGTTAACGCTACGGTCAAGAAAATCGGGGCTCATTTCCAGCAATTTCATTTTTTCGCGCACGAAATCGTCAAACTCTAGCGGGTCGAGTTCTTCCTTGCCACGCTGTTTCTGCACCGTGTTATACGTCAGGCGCAAGAACTGGCTGTTGCCGACGCCGGGTACCTCAATCGGATACTGAAAGGCCAGGAAAAAGCCGGCACGCGCACGTTCTTCCGGTTTCAGCGCGAACAGATTCTGGCCTTCAAAGAGCACCGTTCCTTTTGTGACTTCATAGGCTGGGTGACCAGCAAGCACCTTGGCAAAGGTGCTCTTGCCAGAGCCGTTTTGCCCCATGATGGCGTGGATTTCGCCGCTCCTCACTGTGAAATCAAGGTCTTTTAAAATCTCGATGCCATTCACGCTCGCGCAGAGTCCGCGCACTTCAAGCAAGGTTTTGCTGTCTTGGTAAATCATCCGATACTTCCTTCCAGTTTGAAACTAAGGAGATTGGTCGCCTCGACCGCAAACTCCAGCGGTAATTGTTGAAATACGTCTTTGCAGAAGCCATTGATGATCATTGACACCGCCGCCTCCGCATCGACGCCGCGCTGGGCAAAATAAAACATCTGGTCCTCACCGATCTTCGAGGTCGATGCCTCGTGCTCAACCTGGGCAGTGTTATTGAGTACCTGGATATACGGGAATGTGTTAGCGCCGCACTCCTCGCCGATCAACATCGAATCGCATTGCGAATAATTGCGCGCACCGGCGGCGCCCGCCGCAATTTTGACTAGCCCACGGTAGCTGTTGTTCGATTTGCCGGCAGAAATGCCTTTGCTCACGATCGTACTGCGCGTGTTTTTGCCGATGTGGATCATCTTGGTACCGGTATCGGCTTGCTGATAATTGTTGGTAACCGCGACTGAATAGAATTCACCAATCGAGTTATCGCCCAACAAAATCACCGAAGGATACTTCCAGGTGATGGCCGCACCGGTCTCCACCTGGGTCCACGAAATACGCGAGTTGAACCCTTTGGCAAGGCCGCGCTTGGTGACAAAATTGTAAATGCCACCGACCCCGTTTTCGTCGCCCGCATACCAGTTCTGCACGGTTGAATACTTGATGTCGGCATTGTCGAGCGCAACCAGTTCCACCACCGCCGCATGCAGCTGATTGGTACTAAAGGCGGGCGCGGTACAACCTTCCAGATAGGACACGGATGCGCCTTCCTCGGCGATGATCAAAGTGCGCTCGAATTGCCCCGACTCCCCAGTGTTGATGCGGAAGTAGGTCGACAAATCCATCGGGCACTTGACGCCCTTGGGAATGAAGCAAAACGAGCCGTCGGTAAATACCGCAGAGTTGAGCGCGGCATAAAAGTTATCGCTGGTAGGAACAACGCTGCCAAGATATTTCTGCACCAGCTCCGGGTGCTCCAATACCGCTTCCGACATCGAACAGAAAATTACGCCGACTTCGGCCAGCTTGTCTTTATAGGTAGTGGCCACCGACACGCTGTCAAAAATGACATCGACCGCGACGCCCGCCAGCGCCATGCGCTCGTGCAAGGGCACACCAAGCTTCTCGAAGGTGCGCAGAAGTTCAGGATCAACCTCGTCGATACTCTTTAACTTGGCCTTTAGCTTGGGCGCGGCGTAATAGCTAATCGCCTGAAAATCGATCTTCGGGTGGTGACAGTTTTGCCACTCCGGTTCCGTCATCTTGAGCCATGCCTGGTAAGAGTTGAGACGAAATTCGAGCAGCCATGCCGGCTCATTTTTCTTACTAGAAATCATGCGAATGATGTCTTCATTCAGACCCTTGGGCGCGACATCCGATTCGATGTCGGTGACGAAACCATGCTTGTAGGGTTGATTGACCAGATTTTGCAGTGCCGTACTCATTAAACTTACCTCAATATTATCCAAGCCGAATCAAAGAAATTGACGCTCTGTGAAAAACGAAAATCTCAAAGAGCTGCCCATCCGGGCGACATTCCTGCGCGCCGCCGGTGGTACTCAGTTGCCAGTTACGGCGCAGTGGTGGTTTTTTTCAGGTTAAAGCTCTCGCCGCAACCACACTCACTCGCGGCGTTCGGGTTGTCGAATTTGAAGGTCTCATTAAATCCTTCCTTGACGAAATCAACGTGTGAGCCATCGAGAAATGGCAGGCTGAGCGCATCGACCACCAGCATCGTGTTATGCGACTCAAATACCTGGTCGGCAGCCCCCACTTCGTCGGCGTAGTCAAAGGTGTAGGCAAAGCCGGAACAACCGACTTTTTTAACCCCTACGCGCAGACCCAGGCCCTTGCCGTTCTTGGCCAGCTGCGCCTGAATTTTTTTCGCTGCGTTTACCGTCAAAGTGATTGCCATAACTATTTGCCTTTCAAATTGGGCTTATATAGCCAAGTATTTGAGTTGAGATGTTCATTGGTTCCTTACGTCGTTATTGGTTATGCCTACTTAATCCGACTCGACAGAGCCTGACGACTGGAGGTGGTTTCATCGATACCCCAGAGCCTTCCAGACCAACTTTAAGATACTTTAGAAAGGATATTGTATCTTAAATCATTTAGCAAGTAATTACTATATAATCTAAAGTAATCCCTAGGTAAAAGCCCAGAAATTATCAATAATATACTTTCAAAGTGAGTGGAAAGAGAGGCGACTATGCAAGCTGCCAACGTGAGCGCGACAGAGCCCGGTTCCGGTCGCGATCGCATCCTATTCCTGCTAAAGAGGGATGGAGCTCAATCGACCGCTGCGCTAGCACAGCAGTTGGCCGTCACGGCTATGGCCGTACGTCAGCACCTTTCCGTCCTGAACGCAGAGGGTTTAGTCAATTTTAGCGACGAGCAGCGCAAACTGGGGCGACCTGCACGTATTTGGCAGCTGACAGCCGAGGCCCATGAGCGATTCCCGGATCACCACGCCCAGCTCGCGGTTGATGTGCTACAGGTGGTACAGAGTGTTTTCGGCGAAGAAGGCCTGGAACGGGTCACCGACGAATGGACGCGCCAACAGGTGATTGCCTATCGCGCACGGATGCCCAGCCCAGACTTGCCACTAGACCAGCGCGTAGCCGCACTGGTCAGGATTCGCCGTGAGGAAGGTTTTATGGCCGAGTGCGGCCCCGCCCAGAATGGCGCGATCGAACTCGTCGAGAATCACTGCGCGATCGCCAAAGCAGCGCACATTTGCAGCAAGCTCTGCGGAGGCGAACTGACGGTGTTCCGTGCGGTTCTCGGCGTCGGTGTCACGGTTGATCGCGTCGAGCACTTCCTCGCTGGCGATCGCCGCTGCAGTTACCGCATCCTGATGGATGCCTAGCGTGCCCTTGCCGGGCTCCGGCCAGTAGTTATAGTGACTCGCGTTTGTAAGCCCACTGACTTGCAATCGTCAGCCGCCTGGGGTTGCCCGGTCAATACAAATCAGCTACCAAGGTTGGCAGGTTGGACAAATTCAGCCGGTTTGGGCTTACCACCGCATGTTGGGACTACCGTTCCGCTCTCGGAGGATGAGTGCTGAATGGATTTCACTTGGTACACCACGCAAATACGGCAAATAATCGCCGACGAATGCAATGGGTCGTAAAGCCTGCAACACCTCCTCTTTCGGACTCATGCCGCTATTGACGCTATAAGTAGCGATGACGCGTTCAATTGGAAGCCACAGTCGCGCATGTTTTTAGCCACGCTGATCGGTGTTTTTCTTTGACAATACTAACTCAGAGAGATCATATCCTGCCTCACGCAGCCAGATACATGCATCCATCGCGCCAGAAATCGCAGGTATTCTGAACCAAAACGCTTGATCGAAGTATGTCCAAAATCGATCTAATTCTTCACAGACCAATCGCCGCACGTCCCATCGGTCGATAAACCAATATGCCATAGAGCCGCGTAAGCCGGCAGGACACCGAGTACGCGATGCCAGGTAAGTCTATAGGACTGGTGATAATCAAGGGGAACGCCATCTGCGTCCAGGGCGATAATTGGTTTCATCTATTGAGCATCACACGAATAATTGATTTCGAAATATTTTCTGAAACTTTCGCGTACGAAACTGTGTTCATGCGGCCTCAGTTTTACCAGCTTACTTTCGGTTGCTCAATTGCGCTTGTAGTTCAGCCCGCTCCTGGATCAGGCTAACTCTTTCTTGATCAAGCTTTTCCAATTTGGAATCGGCTTGACTCAGCCGCTCCATTAAATGTACATTTTGCGCTTCTTGCGCAGCCAGTGCCATTCGTGATTCGATCAGAGTCTGGTGTGATTCCTCTAATTTACTCATGAGCGTTTGATTCGACAACAAGAGATCTTTTTGTTGATAGCTCAATTGATCTCTTTCCGATCGCATCGAGCTGAGTTCATCAAGATTTGCGAGGGAAGACTCCAGTAGGCGTGCATTCCCGAGACTCAGATGTGACACTTGTGTCTCTTGGTGTGCGATAGTCGATTGCTGTCCGAGTAGTCGCTGATGAGCGCCTGTCAGTTCCTGCTCTAGGCGCGTAATCCGCTGCTCGTAGGTCTGTTTATCTTCCGTTCTTTGTGCTGCCGTTGCTTCCTGATAATGATCAAATTGCGCTCGTGCGAGGGTCAATTGCTGGTTTAGCCTGGCCACTTCGGCCGCTCTATCCACTAAACGCAGTTGCAGCCCCGATGTGTCGCGCTCCCTTGCAACTAAAGCTATATTAAGTGAATGCTGTTCTTTTTGTAGCTTTGCAAGTGTTTGTTGCGTTACTTTTAGCTCGGCTACGATTGCTGCATTTTTTTGTGTCAACAGGGCGTTTTCATCACGTAATTGTTGTTCATGGCTAAGCACCACTTGCAGCTCTGATTGATGGCGTTGCTGAACCTGGGCAATTTTCTGTTTAGCTTCGACCTGTAGGTGTTCGTATAAGCTTTTTACTGCCACTAAGAGTGTTGTCGGAATGCCGGAATCTGAAGCGGCTACCGTATCCTGGTGCTCAGCTTTCCATCGTTTCAGCATAGGCGCAATGGTGCTTTTACTGCCGGTATTGCCCATGGCATCGCGGACAGTATCGACCGTCGGTGATTTGCCGCTATCAGCCAATTGGAATGCAGCTTTAGCAACATCAGAATAAAGTATGCCAGCGCGTGCCATCGTGAGCCTCAAATAAAGTAATGTAAAACATATTACGTAATATAACGTTAAATAACGATATTATGAACTTTAATAAATTAAATATTTAGGTTTCGATAAGATAGGTTATCGCGTGTCATTTCATGCACAGAAATGTTATGCTGCATAATCCTCGGTACGAATAGCCAATTTGAGCGTTTAATCATGATTGATGAAATTCCCCTCGAAAACAACGGTAGTTCAGCGGCTCTCCATACGCAGATATTGGTGAGTAATGCTAGTACACTCGCCACCGTCGATCTCATTGCGCAACACCAGGCGTTTTTAACTGCGGCCACTTCTGACAATACCCGCCGCACGTATCGCTCTAGCATTCAGCACTACTTGACTTGGGGCGGCGCATTACCAGGTGATGCGTCCATGATGATCCGGTATCTATTAGCCTTTGCGCAGTCGTTGAATTCCCGGACGCTCTCCCTACGGTTAACAGCGCTATCACAATGGCACGTTTATCAAGGTTTCTCCGATCCTACGGCGAATCCGACTGTACGCAAGACCTTGATCGGGATTGAGCGCGTGCATGGGAAACCCAAAAAAAAGGCGAAAGCGCTACCTGTGGAGGATCTGGAACGGATTGCGAAGGTCTTATTGACCCTCAATACCCTTCAGGCTAAACGTGACAACGCCATGCTACAACTGGGCTATTTTGGTGGATATCGCCGCAGTGAAATAGCGAGCCTTCACGTTGAGCATGTCGCGTGGGAGGCGGAAGGCATCGTTATTACGCTTCCTCGTTCAAAGACAGATCAGCGTGGCGAAGGGATTATCAAAGCGATCCCCTATGGTGACGAAGTTTGTTGCCCAGTCACTGCATTGCGCGCGTGGCTCGCAACCACTATGATCGAATCTGGACCACTGTTCAGATCAGTCACCAAATGGAATGAAATAGGAAGTAAATCACTCCATCCAAGTAGCATCAATACTATTCTATCCAGTTGTGCCAAAAAAGCAGGTTTGAGCTATGTACCGGAATTAAGCAGCCACAGCCTGCGGCGTGGCATGGCCACCAGCGCTTATCGTGCCGGCGCTGAATTTAAAGACATTAAACGGCAAGGTGGCTGGCGCCACGATGGCACCGTTCAAGGCTATATTGAAGAGGCAGGGCAGTTTGAAGAGAATGCGGCAGGAATGCTTTTGAAACGTAAGTAATCATCGAGCAAAAATATTAACCAAACGTAGAGCGAATCGTACAAATTCGCGAGTAGGCCGCTTCATTACTTTGATAGTGAACAAAGAAATTTTCATAAAATCAAAAGCTTAGCGCTGTTTTTGATGAATTTCACACGAATCCCGGCCGACCCTCAAACCGGGCCAAACAACCAAGCTGGCGGTGCCCAGCCCGGACGCGACAACTGTGCGTAGAAACTACCCGCTTGAGAGGCGGCAATAGCACCGATGAAGGCAAAACAGTAGGTGACAATAACCCAGAACAACAAAGAAACAGCGCTGGCACGTCCTGCGGTATAGAGTTTGTTCATAAAATTTAATGCAATCTATATTAGGGCTTGTTGGCCTAGTTTCAAAATACGGCTCTTTAATTTTCATTTGCTTGTATCTAAATCGTACTTGCAAAGCGCAATTAGAAAGCGGCTCTAAACGACTTTAAAGCGGCCTCGCAGCCACCGGATCGGCCTGCCAATTAGCGGTAGCTTTTGCAGTAATTCTTCAGCCGCATCCCAATAATCACGATGCGAGACGACCTTGCCGTAGTCGTCAAAGCATAAATGAGAGACACCAGTGATTTCGTACAGTTTGCCGCGCAAGTGGAATGCAAACACCCAAGTAACGAATGCCTGCCGCCCTTGCACGACCCGCTCGCCGATGATGAAGTGCGGCTGTTCGGTATGCGCAAACATGTGGGTAAAGATGGCCTCAATCGCGACTACACCGCGAACATCATTAAATGGATCACGGAAGTGCGCGTCGCTGGCATAAAATTGTGCAACACGGCCAACGTTATGCGGCGTTAATGTGGCATACCAGTTCAATAGTTGATTAAGCGCTATCATGATGGTTTCACCGTTCTGACAATAATCGCAAAGCGCAAGCGGTAGGGCAGCCACTGCAATAATTTGATCAATAGCGTGAAGCGCTTGGGAAAATCGATTTCAAAACGCCCCGCAGCAATGCCGCGTTGAATGATGCTTGCGGCAGCTTTCGGTGTTTGAAGAGCGGGCATCGTGAAGTTGTTTTTGTCGGTCAATGCGGTTTGCACAAAACCCGGATTAATCAGGTAAACACTGAGGCCACGTGGATGCAAATCGCAATACAGCAGCTCAGCAAGGTTGATCAGCGCTGCCTTACTCGGGCCATATACACTGGCACCTGGCAAGCCGACATAACCGGCAACGCTGGCGACGATGGCGATACCACCGCTGCCGCGAGTCAGCATGTCGGGTAATACTGTTGCCAATCCGGTATACACACTGCCGAGATTCACCGCCAAGGTCTGCGCCGCGCCTTCTGGCGTGACTTGCCAGCTACGTTCTGGCCGATAATCGGCGGCACAAAAAACAATCAGATCAATACCGCCGAAGCGTTCACAAATTTGACGATAATTGCTATGCCATTCGTGCTGAATAAGAACGTCGAATGGTGCAATCATGGCGCGCTGATTCGAACCAGCGATTGCCTGCAAGTGTTCGGTACGCCGTGCGCTTAGGGCAACACGTGCGCCTGCCGCCAAGGCTTCTGTTGCGAATGCAGCACCGATACCGCTCGATGCACCGATCAACCAAATGCGTTGCTCAGCCCAATCCAGAATGGGCTGGTTCAACGAGCGCATGACAGCTTTCTACATTCAATATGTATAACTTGACTGCGCAATATATTTTGCAGGGACGCCTTTAACAGAATTTTCATACGGTGCTCCTTAAATCCTTAAATACAGTCCAAATGCAGCCAAATCACTTGGCAAAGCCAACCACCGGCAATATCACCGATAGTTTGGGCTAGGACTTGTGTAATAAAAATTGGACAACATCGGTTCTCTTTTCGTCAAAAGCCGCTTCACAGTAAGCAAAATACATTTGCCAGATGCGCATAAAGCGCTCATCGAAACCAAGGCTCGTAATGTGCTGGCGAGCTGCTTTGTATTGCACGTCCCAACGACGTAGCGTTTCAGCATAATCATGACCAAACGCGTGGCGCTGCGAAGTTTGCAGACCAGAGCTGGCGGCCTGTTGCTCAAAGCGTTCAATACTGGGGAGCATGCCGCCTGGAAAAATGTATTGTTGGATAAAATCTGTGCTACTGCGATAGCGTGCGAAAAACTGTTCATCAATGGTGATCGACTGGATCAATGCTTGCCCACCATTTTTCAGGCGTGCTGCGACGGTCTTGAAATACTGTGACCAATATTGCTCACCCACAGCCTCGAACATTTCTATCGAGACAATCGCATCATATTGACCCGTCAGATCACGGTAGTCACGCAATTCTAGTTGCACCTGGTCGTGCAGATTGAGCGCCTGCACTCGCCGCTGTGCAATGTCTAATTGTGATGGTGAGATCGTCACACCATGCACATGAATACCCTGCTGCGCTGCGTGCTCGGCAAATCCACCCCAGCCGCATCCAATTTCCAGCACACGGGCACCCGCCCGCAACTTTAACGTATCGATAATCCGCTGGTATTTTCTCTGCTGGCCGTACTGCAATGTTTGACTATAGTCGCCATCGAACAGGGCACTGGAATAAGTCCAGCTAGGGTCCAACCAAAGCCGATAAAAATCATTGCCAATATCATAGTGAGCGTGAATATTGCGTCGGCTACCTTTACGCGTATTTGGCCGCAGCCAGTGACGCAGTCGATACCAGAAACGCGCTACCAGATTACCAAATAATAATTGGTGCAGCGTTGCCTCATTGCGCAGCGCCAAACGCAGCAAAGCGGTCAGATCAGGCGTATCGACTAAGCCAGCACCATACGCTTCGGCAAAACCGATATCGCCAGAGCGCAAAATACGCTGGCACGCTTCCCAACTATGCAATTTTAGCGTAGCGCCAGTTTGCTCATGCGCATCGCCAAACACCATGCGGGCACCATCCGGCGTGATCAATTCCAGATGGCCATGACGAATTTTATTTAACAGAGTGAAAAATAACTTGGCACCGGCAGGGGTGCTCGGTCGAATAGTCGAAAGGACTCGGCTCATTGGGAAATATCCTTTTGTAGAGTGATGTCTTGCAGCGGTGCGGGCGGCTTACGGAAGAAGGGCACACCTTTCAGCCACAGCCTAAGTGCCTGCCAATAAATGCGTGCCACGATGCCGAACCCTAACAATGGAAAGCGTAGCAGGGCAGCAATCAGAGCACGCTCAGTCAGTGGCAAAGCTCGCCCGCTGACTGAGGTTTTAAGCAGCAGTCCATTATTGTCGTGATAATCGATGCAAGTGCAATGAGTAGTGTCACCAAGACGGAATCGAAAATGGTATTCGCCTTGGAGATGGCAAAACGGCGACACGTGTAGATGCTTAATCACAGAGGCGGTGGCACCGAATTTGGATTGATCGGCCATCGGAGTCAGCCGTAACAGATAACGGTGAGTTTCGCCAAACGTGTTATTAACTTCAGCCAGCACCGCGCACAGCCGTCCTTGGATGTCATAGCAATGCCAAAAGCTGACCGGATTAAACATATAGCCAAACACACGCGGAAAAGTTTGCAACCAAATCTCGCCATCGGCAAAAATGTCATGTTCACGCAGTAGTGAACGCATCCATAATTCCAGGCTGGAGCCATCGCGCGGGCCATAATCGCTTGTGCGGATCGAAACCGGACGTGCGCGATTCACCCCGAACCATCGTGAATTACATGTGGCAAGGCTGGCAAGATTGAGGCGAACATAAAACACGGGATAAACGAAGCGGTTACGCGCTGGTCTTATTCGGGTATGTGTAACCTGGCCGATCACAAGCTGAGCGTGGTCTTTAATCATAGCAATACCGCCCAAGAGGGAGCAAGCTTAAATTCAGCCGCAATACGTAGTGCCGACTTCAAACCATCTTCATGAAAACCATAACCAGTCCAAGCACCGGCATACCATACGCCACCTCGTCCCTGAATCTGCGACAATAAATCTTGCGCATGGATCGTCGCATGATCCATCACAGGGTGCTCATACTCAAACCGTGCCAGTATGGTTTCTTCTCTCGGTGGCGTAGGCGGATTGAGTGTCACCAACACAGGCGTAGCCCAGGGCAAACTTTGCAGCTGGTTTAGCCAGTAAGTCACACAAACCGGGCTTTTTTCATTACTTTGCATCTCCGACAAATAATTCCAAGCCGACCAAACCTTGCGCCGTTTTGGCATTAAATGAGCATCCGTATGGAGATAAGCGGTGTTTGATTGATAGCGCACACCGCCGAGAATCGCTCGCTCGACATCATCGGCATCACTCAGCAGCGACAAGGTATCTGGTGCATGGGTAGCAAACACGACTGCATCAAAATGTTCGGTGCCAGTTGCACTTTCGATCAACACCTTATCCTGATTGCGCCGCACCGAATGTACTGGTGTATTCAGCCTGCAATCAGGCAGTTTAGCCGAGATCTTTTCCACATACTGGCGCGCGCCACCTGCCACAGTGCGCCATTGCGGCCTGTTTTGAATCTGTAACAACGCATGATTCAGGCAAAAGCGAAGAAAAGTCGCGGCCGGAAATTTTAATATGTCATCTGGCGAGCTAGACCAAATAGCCGCCGCCATTGGCAGCAAATAAGCGTCACGAAATAAGCTACCGTAACGGTTCTTTTGTAGTAACTGATCAAGGCTAATACCAGTCAACTCACACTGTTGCAGAAAACCAGGCGCATAACGATTAAAATGCAAGATATCCCATAACATGCGCAAGAAACGCGGTGATAACAACCTGGAACGCTGTGCAAATACCGTATTCAGATCAGTACCCGCCCATTCCAGTGCTCCACGATTCATCGACACTGAAAACGACATATCGCTAGCAATACTATGCACCGCCAGTTCATCCAACAACGCCACAAAGTTTGGATAAGTAGGTTCGTTGTACACCAAAAAGCCAGTATCCACACCATGCGTGCTGCCTTCCAGCGTGACATCTACTGTGTTGGTATGGCCGCCCAGATAATTGCCAGCCTCAAACAGCACGACATCGTGCTGACGCTGAAGGAAATAAGCAGTTGCCAAGCCAGAGATGCCTGCGCCGATAATGGCAATGCGTTGACGGGTAGAATTCATGGTTGCGCGTTGATTAAATTTGGGAATTTTTATACTGCCGTGATAATATTACTACCGATTATAAATAAATTCTACTAATTAGTATTAAAAATTACCAATGAGTAACTTTGTAAAATTAAGTTTTAAAGATCAAGCATTTAAGCTGCGCGAGCACGCAATACTTGATGCCGCAACCGCTGTCTTGAGCAACAAAGGTTTTGATTTAATGACAATGGATGATGTCGCTGGGGCAGTGGGCATCTCCAAACCGAGCCTTTACAAGCACTTCAAATCCAAAGAAGAACTGGTAGGCGAGGCGCTGATACGCCTATTGGACGGTGCTCTTGATTACCTCACAACAATTGATGCCACACTCAACCCGGTAGAGAAATTATCTGCATTATTAGAATGGGCACTCCGTGTACGACTCAATGGCGGCATGCCATTCTTACCATCCACCAGCGGCCACGTGCGAGATATGTTGATGCGCAATGTAAGATACATGATGCGCATCATGAAATTAAACCGTCAGCTAGAAACCTGGGTACAACAAGCGCAGAAACAAGAATTACTCAACCCCAAGCTGCCCACCGATGTCATTCTGTTTAGCTACTATTCACGAACCTGCGACCCGGCGGTGGAGTATTTACAGAAGTTCGGCAAAATGAAGAACGACGACATCGTGCGACACATGCTAGCAGTGTCGTTTGATGGATTTCGATGATCGGGGGTGCTGATTCCAGAGCACCCGAATGGCACTGTATTGGAGATTTGGAGCTAATGGAAGATGTGAAATCCATATAGGAAATTACTTTTACAAGTTAATTTAATTTCGCATAATTTATATTATGTAAAATTAAATTTAATATTAAAACACCAGCTCCCACACATCTCCATAAGCCAACTCTTTTTCTATCCAATCTATTTGAGATGAATATTGAACAGCACCTACCGCACCCCGCAGTGCGTCATCATTACACTTGGAGACCATGTAACAAAACATTATATTTAGCGCGAAATGCGAAAGCCTCCATAGCGCTTACTTCTTCTGGTTCGTCCAATCGTTTATCAATCAATCTGCGCCATCAAATTGGCTAATTTTTGTATCTAGGAAAAATGTGAATTCTACGTCAATGAATGCAGCGCTAGGCTATATTTTTCTCCAGCGCCCAGAGCGCTGCACAATCAACACACCAATTCCGGCGAACGCCAAACCAAGCCAAGCCAATACCGACATCTTCTCGTTAAACATTAACCATGCGACGAGCGCGGCCAATGGTGGAATCATAAAAAAAAGTGACGACACCTTCGAGGCTTCACCTCGACGTATCATTCCAAGAAGAAGACCTATAGAAATAAGTGAATTAGCAATCACAAGATAAGTCAACGAAATCAAAAAGTTTGCGCTCCACTCGACCCGCAGATCTTCCAGCATCAATGCGAGCGGGAAAATGCTCGCAAAACCCACTACATACTGTATAAAATTTGCAGTAATCGGATGAATCTCTTGGCCAAACCGTTTCTCATAAAGTGTACCTGTGGTGATTCCAGCCAAAGCACCGAAGGCAAAAGACAATGCAATGATTGATGTAGTTTCTATGCGTGATTTCGCAACAATGACGATAGCAGCGCCTATCAAGCCAATAGCAAGACCTAACCAGCGAATTTTTCCTACTTTTTCATTCAGCAAAAGCGGTGCCATGACAGCCACCAGTATCGGCTGCAATGACATAATGAGAGCAATAGCACCAGCAGACGCACCTAATTTCAGTGAAATATACATCAGTCCGAAATACAGACTTTGAATCAGCAATCCGGTAACTATCAGCGGTAGCCATTGTTTCCGCCCTCGTGGTAAAGGTGGACGTATCCATACAAACAATGGAATCAGAACCACTACCGCAATGGCATATCGCAATGCCAGAAATGTGAGCGGTTCCGCGTAAGGTAGACCCAGTTTGACGAAACTAAAACCCGATGACCACAGCAACAGAAAAATAACGGGAGCAAATCGCCAAAACATGGCGTGGCGGCGGTCAACTGGTTCAGGGATATTGATCACCAGATTGCCCTAATTCAAAATCCGTATCAACTCAATTTCAAATAATTTAGGCCACAGCTTGCCAGTCACAAACAGGCGGTGCTGTTTGCTATCGTAGGCGATGCCGTTGAGTACCGCATCGGGCGAATCGGTGCCGCGTTTGCTGGGTTCCAGTAGAGAGCTAAGATCAATCCAGCCGACGACATTGCCGCTCGCTGGGTCGATTCTGGCAATCACATCGGTGCCCCAGACGTTGGCGAAGAGTTCGCCTTCGACCCATTCCAGTTCATTTAAGCGGTTGAGCGGTTTGCCGTTGGCGGTGACTTGAAAGCGTTTCACCTCTTCCAGTTTATTGTTCAGGATACGAATGTACGAGGTGCCATCGCTCATGTAGATTTGCTGCTCATGCGTGGTCATGCCCCAGCCTTCGCCGGGGTAGTTGAATTTTTTTTTCAGGGTAAAGCTATTGAGATCAAACACGAAGCCGACCTGCGTGGTCCAGGTCAGGCTAATGATATTGCCATCGATTTCGGTGATGCCTTCACCGAAAAATTCGGATGGAATTTCTTTTTTCTTGACGATTTTTCCGGTCGTCAGTTCTACCTTGCGAATTGACGAATGGCCTTGTACGCCAGTGCTTTCGTACAAATAGCCGTCTTTAAAAAACAAGCCTTCTGTAAAAGCCTGGCGATCATGGGGGTAGCTGTTTTTGACGATGAAACCATAAACCGGAAGCGCTGCCTGCGCTGCATTCCACACACACAGTAGACAGAGAAAAATGCCGATAGAGATTTTTTTCAAGAGATGTCTCGCTTATTTTTTGTGATGGCTTTGTTCTTTTTGCCTATGCGTTCTTATACTTTCGCTACATACGGATCTAGGTCTTGCAATTTGATTTTGCGTCGTCTGAAATACAGCAATACGGAATAACCCAGAAAAAACGAGGAGGCAATCGGCATCACAACTAGAATGAGCAAACCGGGACCACCAATTTTGAGCGGTTCATTCCAGATATTAGGGCGCGGATTTTTTTTGATAGCCTGATTGCCATTTGCACGCGCATTGCCACCGGAGTTGGCAGCAGTAGCCGGAATCGCCACCCGTTTGTCGGCTTGCGCTTCGGATTCAGGCGTCAAAATAAACACCGGCTGCGCAGCCTGTTCAGACGATTCAATCACCGGAAAATCAACCGAGCCAGCTTTTAAGCCACGCTTCTCGCAGTCGATGGTGGAGAAGATTTTTTTTCCATCTAAATTAATGCACACAAAGGTTTTTGCCCATGCACCACTCTGACAGAGACAGAGCACGGCAAGTAACAGAAACGTTTTGAACATGCGCTTCATGACCGTTAAATCATTCACCATCAAACCATTTTTATTCATTTATTCAATACCCTGACTGCTCAGGTATTCTTCATACGAGCCTTTGAAATCGACGATTTCATTTTCTTTGATTTCCAAAATGCGGGTTGCCAACGACGACACGAATTCGCGGTCATGCGAAACAAAAATCAAAGTGCCCGCATATTTTTCCAGCGCGATGTTCAGCGATTCGATGGTTTCCATATCCATGTGATTGGTTGGTTCATCCATCAGCAGCACATTGTGGCGACCCAACATCAGTTTGCCGTATATCATGCGCCCTTTTTCACCGCCGGATAACACTTGCACCGATTTTTTTACGTCGTCACCGCTAAACAATAATCGACCTAAAATCGAGCGCACGGCCTGATCATCGTCGCCCTCTTTAGTCCATTGGCCGATCCAGTCGGTCAGGTTTTTATTGACAGCGAATTCTTCGGTGGGATCTTGCGGCATGTAGCCGACATTGGCATTTTCTGCCCATTTGACGATGCCTTTATCGGCCACCAAATGCGCAAGATCTTGCCCGGCGATGCAACGCAATAAAGTGGTTTTACCAATCCCGTTAGCACCAATAATTGCGATGCGCTCCCCTGCTTCGACCATCAAATCAAATTGTTTGAATAGAGTGCGGTCATACGATTTGCTTAATCCAGACACTTCAAATGCCAAACGGTGCAACTTCTTTTCGCCATCGAAACGAATAAACGGATTTTGCCGGCTCGATGGTTTTAGATCTTCCACCTTGATTTTATCAATCTGTTTAGCGCGTGAGGTTGCTTGGCGTGCCTTTGATTTGTTGGCCGAGAAGCGCCGCACGAAATCTTGCAATTCCAAAATCTTGTCTTTCGCTTTGGCATTATTGGCGAGCTGTTGGGCGCGTGCCTGCGATGAGGCCAGCATGTAATCGTCATAATTGCCAGGGTAAATTTTCAGCATGCCGTAATCCATATCGGCCATGTGCGTACAAACTTGATTCAGAAAATGTCGATCATGTGAAATGATGATCATGGTTGAATTACGCTGATTTAAAATATCTTCTAACCAGCGAATGGTGTTGATGTCCAAGTTATTGGTCGGTTCATCGAGCAGCAAAATATCAGGATTAGAAAACAGCGCTTGCGCCAGCAATACCCGCAATTTCCAGCCCGGTGCAATCGCGCTCATCAAGCCTTGATGTTCATCAATCGGAATGCCAGCACCCAATAATAATTCACCGGCTCTGGCTTCGGCGGTGTAGCCATCGTATTCGGCAAATTTTGCTTCCAGATCGGCAGCTTTCATGTAATCGTCGTCAGTGGCTTCTGGGTTGGCGTAAATCGCATCACGCTCGGCCATTGCTGCCCACATTTCGGTGTGCCCCATCATCACGACATCGAGCACCCGCATGTCTTCAAAAGCAAATTGATCTTGCCGCAATTTACCCAAGCGTTCATTTTGATCAAGCATGACGACGCCAGAGCTTTGCTCCAGATCGCCGCCCAAAATTTTCATGAAAGTTGATTTGCCGCAGCCATTGGCACCAATCAAGCCATAGCGATTGCCATCACCAAATTTGACGGTGATGTTTTCAAACAACGGCTTGGGGCCAAATTGCATCGTGATATTTGCGGTAGAAAGCACAGAAAAACCTTTAATCGTGGAGTAAAAATAATAGCCTACGATTATAACATTGACGGTTTGTGTCTTGAAATCAACAGTTGCTGAGCATGAATCGACTTGATTACAGGAGAGTTGATGGCGTCACTTAGCTGCCTCGTATTAATAACATTATCAATATACTGCCCATATTTTGTAAAAATATAGTCGATCCCGCACTATTGACGGGTGAAGTTAAAAAATACTGATGGCAGTATAATATTAACTAAGCCGTATGCGATTCAAGCGGTCGGTAATTGGTAATGTTTGAACTCAGCGCGCAATTTATTTTTGAGAATCTTGCCAGTCGCACCGATTGGCAAGGCATCGATGAAAATCACATCGTCGGGCATCCACCACTTGGCGATTTTGCCCTCGTAAAAATCCAGCAAGGCCTGTTTTTCTATACTTGCGCCTGGCTTTTTGATGGCGATTAACAATGGCCGTTCATCCCATTTCGGGTGTGCTACGCCGATACAAGCGGCTTGCTGGATTTGTGGATGCGACATGGCGATGTTTTCTAGCTCGATGGTGCTGATCCATTCGCCACCTGATTTGATGACATCTTTGCTGCGATCGGTGATTTGCATATAACCATCAGGGTCGATGGTGGCAACGTCGCCAGTGGCAAACCAGCCATCTTGCAGCATGTCTTTGCCTTCATCTTTAAAGTAGCGTTGCACCACCCACCAGCCTTTGACTAGCAGATTGCCGTAAGAGCTGCCATCCCACGGTAGCTCGTTGCCATCATCATCGACGATTTTCATATCCACGCCATATAAGCCGTGGCCTTGTTTAATCAAAATCGCTTCTTGTTCTGCATCCGATAATGCGTGATGCTTTGCCTGCAAAGTGCCGACCGTGCCTAACGGCGACATTTCAGTCATGCCCCAAGCATGTACTACTTCGACATCATAATTGTGGCGCAAGGTGTGCAACATGGTCGGCGAGCAAGCTGAGCCACCAATCACGGTGCGCTTTAAGCTGCTAAAGCGCAGATTGTTTTGCTCCATGTACGTCAACAAACCGAGCCAGACGGTCGGCACACCAGCAGAAAACGTGACTTGCTCCTGCTCAAAAATCTCGTACAACGATTTGCCATCTAATTGCGCGCCGGGGAATACCAGCTTGGCACCGGTAATGGGTGCTGAATACGGAATACCCCAAGCATTCACATGAAACATCGGCACCACTGGCAACACACAATCGCGTGCCGAAACATTCAGCGCATCTGGCATCGCTGAGGCATACGAATGCAAGACCGTGGAGCGATGCGAATACAACACGCCCTTTGGCTCGCCCGTGGTGCCGGAGGTATAGCACAGGCTAGAAGCGGCATTTTCATCAAACAATGGCCAGGTAAATTCATCGCTGTGCGCGGCGAGCAAGTCTTCGTAGCAAAGCAGATGAGGCAGGTTGATTGGTGTTGCGCTGCTGGGCATACGGTCGCTGTCGCATAACATGATCCAGCCTTTAACATGCGGGCAGCGCGGCGCGATGGTTTGAATCAGGGGTAAAAAATTCAGCTCAAACAATAGATACTGATCTTCTGCATGGTTGATGATGTAACATAATTGATCGGGGTGCAGACGCGGGTTAATCGTGTGCAGCACCGCACCGGAGCCAGACACCGCGTAATACGCTTCCAGATGCCGATAACCATTCCAAGCGATGGTAGCGACCCGCTCACCGATGACCACGCCCAGTGCCGCCAATGCATTGGCGAATTGCTTGGCACGTTGATGACAGCGACGATAATCGTAACGATGGAGATCGCCTTCCACGCGCCGAGAAACAATTTCATTACCGCCAAAGTAGCGGTCGGCATGCTCAATGATGCTGGAAATCAGCAGCGGTTTTTCCATCATTTGCCCCATCACAGGGCTTTTTGGATAGCTTGGCATAGTGTTCCTTATGTTTCCTTAGGCGAGAAAAAACGCTTCACACTAGGTTCGCCCAATGACGCTCATTGAACCAGAAAAAAATCTTGAACGCACATAACGCAACAGGCACATAAAGCAAAGCGGTGCAAACTGATTTTTGTCTGCACCGCCCTACTTGGTCAATCACTATCTGTGCTGCAAAGCAAAACACCGCCTATGTTTGCTTTGAACATATCAATTATCGGACTGACTTATGATTTGGCTTATGTGTGGGCTTATGTGTTGGCTTATGCACTTTTGCGGCTCGTCCGATGGTTTCGGTTTCGCCGCTTTCCAGCGTAAAGCTGGCTTCAGCGTCTTTGCCCAAGGCACTCACCAAATACGGCATCACTTGTTGCAAGGTGGCGGCCAGTGTCCACGGTGGGTTGATCACAAACATACCACTACTGCGCAAACCAAAGCCGTCTGGCGACGGGCCGCTAATAGTTAGGCTGACATTCAACCAGCCATTGGCAGGAATCCGTTTTAAGCGTTCTGGCAATTGGCGCGATTCAATACGATTCAAAATCGGGTACCACACCGCATAGGTGCCGGTAGAAAAGCGCTTTAAGGCGTCTTCCAGCACTTCTTTGACACGACGATAATCGTCTTTGACTTCATACGGCGGATCAATCAAGACCAAGCCACGGCGCGATGGTGGCGGCAACAAGGCTTTTAAGCTTTCAAAGCCATCACCAGCGGAGATCATCACCCGTTTGCCCCGCGTGCTGGGGCGTATGCCTTGTTCGGCGGCATGCGCTTCTTGCTTGCGGAAATTTTCAGCCAGAATTTTAATTTCACTCGGGTGCAATTCGAACAAACGCAAGCGGTCTTGCTCACGCATGATTTTGCTGGCGCAGTATGGGGAGCCTGGGTAATAACGCAATTTACCGCTGGGGTTCAACTCCTTAATCACTTGCAGATAATTTTGCAAAGCGGCGGGAAGATCGGTTTTGTTCCAGAGCGGCGCAATGCCGGTTTCGTATTCGGCATTTTTACTGGCATAACCGCCATCCAATGCATACAAGCCCGCACCCGCATGGGTGTCGATATAAGTGTAGGCGGTGTCTTTTTGGCCAAGGTATTGCAGCAATTCGATCAACACGAAATGTTTAAGTACGTCGGCATGATTGCCCGCGTGGAAGCCGTGGCGATAGCTCAGCATGATGAAAATCCTATGAGGATGAGCGTCTTTCCATTGTATGAAAAGACGTTTTGAAAATGAAACAGACGGCACCCCGACGACAAAATCGGGCAGTACCATGAATAAATTCTCGGTTTAATGTTCAACAGATTTTACGCTGAATTAGCGCGCCAGCCTATCTACGCAGCAGCAGCGCGCATGTGCCATTGGCTCAAGCAATGCGCTTGCCCATGATAATCAGATCACGTTCAACACCATCAAGATTGGCAACCCGTGGCATATTGGCCCACACTTCAAAGTTAAAGCTAGCAAATAAATTCATGCTAGGTGTGTTGTGCCTAAAAATGAAGCCCAACACGGTATGCACTTGAATACTGGGCGCAAATTTGATGGCTTCATTGAGCAGATACCGCCCCAAACCCTTGCCACGCGCTGTTTCGCTGACATAAATAGACAACTCGGCCGTGCCAGAATACGCAGGGCGACCGTAGAAATTGGAAAACGACAGCCAACCCAGCATCTCACCTTGGGCATCTTCTACCACCCATAATGGGCGTTTTTCTGGCGTATGGTCATAAAACCACGCGACTCTAGATTCAACGCTAATCGGTTCGGTATCCGCCGTCACTTGGCGCGAGGCAATCGTAGAATTGTAGATGGCGACGATACCCGGTAAATCGGCGATGGTCGCAATGCGGTAACTAAAATCAGACTTCAACATCAATCACTTTATAAAGTATGGGTTGCACGGGAAGAGCGGATAGCGGCACCGAGCAATTCTTCGATGCGCAATTTGATGCGGGTGCCACTCTCGTCACCCGGAAAATGCACACCGATGCCCTGCGACTTATTATTGCCCGCACCGGCTGGCGTAATCCAAGCGACTTTGCCGGCGATTGGGTATTTGTTTGGATCATCCAGCAAAGTCAAAATCAGATAAATCTCTTCGCCCAATTTGTAAGAGCGATTGGTTGGCACGAAGATGCCGCCATTTTTTAAAAAAGGCATATACGCCGAATACAGCGCGGCCTTTTCCTTAATCGCCAACGACAACACCGAAGGGCGCGACGGTGTATGCGGCTGCGGCATATTCAAGGGAACACTCAAATCATTGGGTAATTCAGCCATAAGCTTGTATTCACGATATTAACGTTAACGATGTATTGGTTTCATAAGGATGGCGCAAACCGCCTCAACATAGTTGCAGAGCCTCATTGGGACAATGTTGCGTCAGCGCTCATTCAAAAAGTGCGGTGTAATCTAACATCAAATCTTCTAAAAACAACTTAGCCGATAAAGGATGACTCGCCACCGCCTGTTTTTCATTGGCGACCTGGATCGCCTTCTGCAATGAGGTGATATCGACCCGATTGGCCAAAGCCTTTAATTCATTCTGATAACCCGGATAATACCGGATTATGCCCGTTTGTTTATATGAAAACAGATCATAAAGCCAGGTTTGCAACCAAGTGACGGTGTTGCTTAGGCTGGATTTTTGCATTTTTTCAGCGGTTTTGAGCGCAGATTCGGTATTGGGGCGGCTCAATTCTTTTAAAAATGCGAGTAGCTCGGCTCTTTCTTCTGATTGCGCCATCGCCATCGCCGCCAATGGCGCACCGCCCTGCTGCGCTAACCACATTTCTGCATCAAGCACTTTATTCGCCTTGAGCCAAGCCAGCGCTTCTTGTTGGCTCGGCATGGTCAGCGCCAACTGATGGCAGCGCGACAAAATGGTTGGCAATAATTGATCAATGCCGTGCGATACCAGAATAAATACCGTATTGGGGTTGGGTTCCTCCAGCGACTTTAACAAAGCATTGGCAGCGTGGGTATTCAAGGCTTCAGCCGGATACAGCAAAATCACGCGGGTACCTTGGCGGTGCGTCGAAATATTCATGAAATCAGATAAGGCACGAATCTGATTAATGACGATTTCTTTGGAGGGTGCTTTACTGGTTTTTGCAGCACTGGTTTTTTCGCCGTCTTCCGCGCTGCTATTACTTTCATCAGCCAAAGCGTCTTCCTGCTCCAGTAACTCGGGACGCACCCGACGATAATCCGGGTGACTATATTGCACAAACCAGCCGCAAGACGCGCACACACCGCAAGCGTGCCCTGCTCCATCCGGCGTTTCGCACAGCAAAGATTGCGCCAAATGTTCGGCAAAACTGGTCTTGCCGATACCTTCAGGACCATATAGTAATATCGCATGCGGCATGCGACCACGCATGGACTGTAACTGCGCCCAAGTGGCTGTTTGCCAAGAAAAAAGTGGATTAGTCATGCGATCTATCGCTACACAATTCAGCCAGCAAGCCATCTAGTTGTGTGCGGATGGCGGGAATCGTTTGGGTTGAATCAATGATTCGAAAACGCGCAGGAAACTCAGCGGCACGGCGCAAATATTCGGCACGTGTATCGGCAAAAAAATCGGCTTTTTCTTGTTCAAACTTGTCCAGATCACGGGTTGCATCCAGCCTCGCTCTAGCGACATCGATGGGTACGTCAAATAATAAAGTCAGATCAGGTTGCAGATGCGGGTGCACCCATTGTTCTAACGCATTTAATTTATCGAGTGCCAGTTTTCTGCCGCCACCCTGATAAGCAAAACTGGAATCGGTGAAGCGATCACAAATCACCCAATCGCCGCGCTGCAAGGCCGGCTCGATGACTTGTGCAATATTTTCCCGGCGCACGGCAAACATTAACAAGGCTTCGGTTTCCAAATGCATTTTTTGCTGCAGCAATACTTCGCGTAACACTTCGCCTAAAGCTGTACCGCCCGGCTCACGGGTTTGCACAATGGTTTTACCGCGTTGCGCCAGTGCTTCCGCCACATACGCAATGTGGGTCGATTTACCCGCGCCGTCAATACCTTCAAAGGTGATGAATTTACCTGTCTTTTGCATACAATCAAATAGAAAATCTGAATACTGAAAATAAGACTTAAAACTGCAACCTAGTGCTAAAACCTAGTGCTAAAACTTAGTACTGAAACTTAGCGCTGAAACTTATTCACCGCCCGATTATGTTCATCCAAACTGGTCGAAAAATGGCTAGTGCCGTCGCCTTTTGCCACAAAATAAACCACATTACTCTTCGCCGGATTCAATGCCGCCATTAACGATGCGGCACCGGGCAGCGCAATCGGAGTCGGCGGTAAGCCGCTGCGGGTATAGGTATTGTAGGGCGTATCGGTTTGCAAATCGACCTTTCTGATTTTGCCTTTGTATTTATCGCCCATACCGTAAATCACGGTGGGGTCTGTCTGCAGCAACATGCCAGCCCGCAATCGATTCACAAAAACCGCCGCAACCATGTCACGCTCCACCGCCTGCCCGGTTTCCTTTTCAATAATCGATGCCATGATCAAGGCTTGATAGGGCGTCTGGTAAGGTAAATCGGCGGCGCGTTCTTGCCATGCTTGCTCTAGGCGCTTGCGCAAGGCTTGATGCGCCAATTGATAAATCTCCAGATCACTGCTGCCTTTCGCAAACACATAGGTATCAGGAAAAAACAGCCCTTCTGCCGCATCGAATTCAGGGTCAATCTGATGCATGATCTGTTGCTCTGACCACCCCGTCGTATCGTGCTTGATCGAGGGATGGGCATCGACCACAGCGCGCATTTGTTTAAAACTCCAACCTTCAATCACCACCAAACTGCCATGAGAAAATTCGCCATTGCTAATTTTGCGTAATAAATCAGTCGGGGTATCTCCTGCTGCAAATTCAAATGAACCCGCTTTTAATTGGCTGGCTTTACCGGTAAAACGCACTAAAAGTTCAAACAAATAAGGATTCAGCGGCACGCCAGCATCTCGAATTTGTCGGCTTGCACTGCGCAGGCCACTGCCGGGTTTTATTGTAAAGTCCTGCGTTTGCACTGCCGAAGTGGGATTGGGCAAGGCTTGCATACTCCAATAAACTAGACCGCCAGCGCCGCATAATGCGAGAACGATGAGAAGGAAAAAGGTTCTTTTAATTAAGGCCATAAGAAAACAACGAAATACAGGTAACTGGATGGAACCGGTCGTAATTTATACGCAACCTATATACAACTTATATGCAACTTATACGCAAATTAGGTGACGCCACTATAATTCAGGTGTAATGCCATTGTAACGGTTAAGCGCCAAGAGTCGGAAAAATCTGCTGCTGTTGGCAAGTACCGATCAAAACAAACCTTCAGGCAGAAAAGTAACAAACACAATGCACCATACCATGACCTCATTTGAACAATTTTTCACGCCATCCACAGTGCCGACGACAAGCTTCGCCGACGGCTTTATTTGTCAGCTAGATCACCTCGGCCTGATTTTGGCGCAGGGTGAAGAGACCGCGCAGTTTTTACATAATCAGCTTAGCAATGATGTTGAAAACCTGAAAGAACATGAAGTGCGCCTAGCCGCCTATTGCACCGCCAAAGGCCGCATGCTGGCGAGTTTCACCTATTGGAAAATCGCTGATCAATATTTTTTACAACTTGATCGTAGCATTCAGGCTAGCGTACAAAAACGCCTGCAAATGTTCGTGCTACGCGCTAAAACCAAACTCAGCGACGCCAGCGCTGAATACCGCCTGCTGGGCATCGGCGGCAGCAATGCGGCAGCAATTCTAAAAAACTGGTTTGCCGAATTACCAAACGCCAGCAACAATAAAGTCGATAGCGATGCAGGCAGTCTAATCTATGCGGGTACAGCCAATGATCACGCCCGCTACCAATGGATACTCAGCCTTGCGCAATTTGATGCCTGCTTGCCACAGCTTGAGCAACTATCCAATGGTCAGCCCAGCCAGCCCAGCCAACTCGCCGTTTGCGATGCACAGTATTGGCGGCGGCTGGATATCGAAGCGGGCATTGCTCGCATAGTCGCCGCAACACAAGAACAATTCGTGCCGCAAATGATTAACTTCGAGTTAATCGGCGGTGTCAATTTCAAAAAAGGCTGCTACCCGGGTCAGGAAATCGTTGCTCGTAGTCAGTATCTGGGCAAACTAAAACGCCGCATGGCAATCGCCACCGTGGCACTGGATGCGCTGCAACCAGGCACCGAAGTATTCCACCCGAACGACGCCAGCCAACCCTGCGGCATGATCGTCAATGCCGAAGCGAATACTGCTGGCGGCAGCATCTGTCTGGTGGAACTGAAACTGGCCGATTTAGAGGAAGGGCGAGTCCATGTTGGCGCAGCCGATGGTGCCACCTTGACATTCTTACCACTACCGTATGCCATTCACGATGTGACGCAGTAATGGTGCTAAAGAAAAATAGATACTAGGTAGTGTATTAAATTAACACATAGCACTGATGGGCGGTAAGTGCATTAAAAATAGATATACTCCCTAATTTTGAACAAATATAAATGAATTGTTATATCTATTATCGCGTCACCAGCACTGAACAAGCCGCGTTTCTGGTTGAAGTCCGGCGACTTTCAAGCAAGCTACAAAGCGCAAATCTGCCCCGGCCACAATTATTGCGCAAGATAAACGACCCGGCTAATACAGCGCCGAGCCAATTGCAAACCTGGATGGAAATCTATACGGATGTGCAAGAAGATTTTTTACCGACGCTAGCTGGATTGATTACAGTTAGCGAGTTGCCAATTTTGTTTGGTAGTGAGCGGCATGTGGAGTGTTTTGAGGATACGCAGATTTAATTGGTGCATATATTTTATCCAATGGTTTGTTAACAAATCTAAAGGATTTCAACAAACCATTCTGCTCGCTTCAAACAAAATCGGCATTAAAACTTAACTCAACTCTTCCAAGCGCAACTTGGTCACCGCGCCAAACACAAACGGCAGCGCTTCAATCTTCGCCAGCGCGGCGACGATATTCTTCTCTTGGGTTTGATGCGTCAGAATGATGATATCGGTACGTGCCTCGCCTTCGGCGGGTTCTTTTTGCAGCATGGCATCGATGGAGATTGCAAAGTCGGCCAAAATGCGCGTGACATCGGCCAGCACACCGGTTTGATCGGCGACATGCATGCGCAAATAGTAACTGGTGACGACTTCGCTCATCGGCAAAATCGGAATGTCGGACATCGCATTAGGTTGGAACGCCAGATATGGCACACGATGTTCTGGGTCGGCGCTGGCTAGGCGGGTGATATCGACCAGATCGGCAATCACGGCTGAAGCAGTCGGCTCTGCGCCTGCGCCTTTGCCGTAATACAGTGTCGCACCAACGGCATCGCCCTGCACTAACACCGCATTCATCGCGCCTTCGACATTGGCAATCAGACGTTTAGCGGGAATCAAGGTTGGATGCACGCGCAATTCAATGCCTTGCTCAGTGCGTTTCGTGATGCCTAAGAGTTTGATGCGATAGCCCAATTGTTCGGCGTAACGAATGTCGGTGGCTTCTAGTTTGGTAATACCTTCGATGTGCGCTTTGTCAAATTGCATCGGCACGCCAAACGCAATCGCTGCCATGATGGTGGCTTTGTGCGCCGCATCGACGCCTTCAATATCAAAGGTGGGATCGGCTTCTGCATAACCCAAGGCTTGCGCTTGCTGCAAGACGGTGGCGAAATCCAGCCCTTTGTCGCGCATTTCGGACAAGATGAAATTGGTGGTGCCGTTGATGATGCCAGCAATCCATTGAATGCGGTTAGCAGTCAAGCCTTCACGCAGCGCTTTGATGATGGGAATGCCACCCGCCACGGCGGCTTCAAAAGCGACCATCACGCCTTTATCTTGCGCGGCGCGGAAAATCTCATTGCCATGCGTGGCGAGCAAGGCTTTGTTGGCCGTTACCACATGCTTGCCGTTGGCGATGGCTTTTAATACCAACTCTTTGGCAATGCCGTAACCGCCAATCAGCTCAATCACGATATCAATTTCGGGATTATTCACTACCAAATTGCCGTCGCTGACTACTTCGCAGGTGCCGCCAGTTAGTTCGCGCGCACGTTCCACGTTCAAATCGGCCACCATCGCAATTTCAATCGCGCGCCCGGCACGCCGCACGATCTCTTCTTGATTGCGTTTTAATACATTGAATGTACCAGCACCAACAGTACCGATGCCTAAAAGACCTACTTTGATTGGTTTCATAATTTACTTAATACTTAAGAAGACAAATAAGGAGACAAAATTGGGAGTGAGGATAGTCGAAACAGTCAATCTAATCCGTACCAAGGCGACGGCGATAATTTTCCAAAAACAGTGCTATGCGCCCAACTGCGGCGGTCAGGTCATCTGTATTGGGCAGGAAAACCACGCGGAAATGGTCGTGATTGATCCAGTTAAAGCCGGTGCCTTGCACCACTAAAATACGTTGCTCGGTTAAAAGATCGAGCACAAATTGTTGATCGTCCACAATCGGATAAATCTGCGGATCGAGCTTGGGAAACATATACAGTGCAGCTTTTGGCTTCACGCAAGAAACGCCGGGTAAGGCGGTCAGTAAATCGTAAGCCAGATCACGTTGCTTTAACAAGCGGCCGCCTGGCCCGACCAGATCATTAATACTTTGATAGCCACCTAGCGCAGTTTGAATCGCAAATTGGCCGGGCGCATTCGCGCATAGACGCATCGAGGCCATCATATTCAGCCCTTCGATGTAATCCTTGGCATGCCGCTTTTCGCCAGAAATCACCATCCAGCCAGCGCGATAACCGCAGGAACGATAATTTTTGGACAGCCCATTCAAGGTCAAAAACAGCACATCGTCCGCCAGCGAGGCAATCGAGGTATGGCTGGCTTGGTCGTACAGGGTTTTATCGTAAATTTCGTCGGCAAAAATAATCAACTGATGCTGACGCGCCAGCTCGATAATTTGCTGCAACAGCACAACTGGATAGAGCGCGCCGGTGGGATTATTCGGGTTGATCACTACAATCGCACGAGTGTTCGGTGTGATCTTACGCTTCATGTCGTCAATATCGGGCATCCAGCCTGCCGATTCATCGCAAATGTAGTGCACTGGTTTGCCACCGGACAAACTCACCGCTGCCGTCCAGAGCGGGTAATCGGGTGCGGGCACCAGCACTTCATCGCCAGTATTGAGCAAGGCATTCATGCCCATCACAATGAGTTCTGAAGCGCCGTTACCGATGTAGATATCGTCCATCGTCACGCCAGCGATTTGTTTTTCCTGGGTGTAATGCATGATCGCTTTGCGCGGTGCGAACATGCCTTTAGAGTCAGTGTAACCAGCCGCATTGTGCATATTCAAAATCATATCTTGCACAATTTCATCGGGCGGATCGAAATTAAACACCGCCAAGTTGCCAATATTGAGCTTGATCAGCTTATGACCGTCCTCTTCCATTTGTCTGGCTTTTTCCATGACCGGACCACGGATTTCGTAACAGACATCGGCTAATTTTTGTGATTTGAGTATTGGGCGCACTGAATTGTTCTCGCTTTAGTGTTTATTTTTATCTGTGATTGGATGTTTGGGCTGCGGCACTTAATGAAACACTAACTGAAGCGCCAAGCTAAATTCACACCTATTTCCTACCTATTAGGGACACATTACGCAAAATGCTGCACTGCTAAGCTCCCCATTCTGCCCAATGCACCAGTTTTTATCAATTCGTTTTGACGCGTTTGCGTGATTTATCATGGCTGTTTTTAAAAAGCTGCATAAAATTGCCTACAATCAATATAAGCGGGCACTATTTACCGAGGAAATGTCGCTCTAGGTCATTAACCGATACTCTAATTTACAAAACTAGCTCTTAAAACCGCTACAATGCGCGAACTCAAATTGGAATTTTGATTGCCCATGAAGCTGCATGCTACCAATACCCGTCAATACCAAACCGTTACCGCTTACGATGAACAAGGCATAGAGCTAAATGCCCAACGCTTTGAGCACAGCCTGATTGTACTGCCAGAACAAGACCCCGCCGCTTGGCCAGTAGCGCATTTTGATGAATTGAACGCCAGCCACTTTGAGCAAATCGCCGCTTTTACGCCGGATGTCGTGATTCTTGGCACTGGCAGCAAGCAACGTTTTGTCCATCCACGCTTAATTGGCGCGCTCACGGCGCAGCATAAAGGCGTGGAGTGCATGGACAATAAAGCTGCCTGCCGCACTTATAATATTTTGATGGCAGAAGGCCGCAAAGTCGCCTTGGCACTGATTATGGATGTGCTCGCATGAAGCCCTCATCCGGCGCTGCACCCTACTCTTCTCCTTACGATTCGCCACGCACACTTTGGCTAATTCTAATTGGCTTTTTGCTGGTCTGGTTTTATATGCTGGGTGCGCGCAGCTTGGTGCCGACCGACGAAGGCCGTTACGCCGAAATGGCGCGTGAAATGCTAGTAACTGGTGACTGGATTACCCCACGTCTGAATGCCATCAAATATTTTGAAAAGCCGCCCCTACAAGCGTGGATGAACACCATCACCTTTGCCTTGTTTGGTGTCGGCGATTGGCAGGCGCGTTTGTGGACAGGATTATGTGGCCTGCTCGGTATTGCGTTAGTCGGGTATACCGGCAAAAAAGTCTTTAGCCCACGCATTGGCATGCACGCTGCGGTAGTGCTGGCATCAAGCTTATTGTGGGCGGCTTCATCCCATTTTAATTCGCTTGATTTGGGCGTCGCCGCGATGATGGCGATTGCCTTGTGTGGTTTATTGCTGAGTCAGCGCAACGGCGCGACAGCCACTGAACAAAGAAACGGCATGCTGATGTGCTGGGCAGGCATGGCGCTGGCAGTATTATCCAAAGGCTTAATCGGCGTGGTATTGCCAGGAGCGGTGCTGGTGCTGTACACCTTTTTGGCACGTGATTGGGCGATTTGGCGGCGTTTGCACATGGGCAAAGGCTTGCTGTTATTTTTTGCAATTGTCTGCCCGTGGTTCATTTTAGTGGCACTGAAGAATCCTGAGCATCCTGAATTCTTTTTCATACACGAGCATTTCCAACGATTTACCAGCGATGTGCACAAGCGCAATAAACCGGTGACTTTTTTTATCCCTTTATTGTTGCTTGGCATTTTGCCTTGGCTCGGTTTTTTATTGCAAAGTTTGGTCACCGGTATTCGTAATGAAGGACGCGCTTTTCAGCCAAAAAAAATGTTGCTGGTCTGGACGATTTTCATTTTTGTTTTTTTCAGCGCCTCACACTCGAAGCTGACCGGATATATCCTGCCGATTTTCCCTTCGCTGGCGCTGCTGATTGCAATTCAGTTGGAAAAAGCTTCAGCCATCACCATGAAGTGGGCGGCGGGCTTGTTATTCGTCATCGGTTTAGCAGGATTAATCGGTGGCTTGCTTGCACCCGCTTTTTTGACAGTGACGGATAGGCCACCGATTGAGATTGCCTTAAATCTCGATATCATGCATTGGGTAATTGCCGCTTGCGCGCTGTTAATCATTGGCAGCATTGCCGCTTGGTTTTATGCGGCTCGGCAAAAAGATTGGTCATTGATGAGTATGGCAATAGCGACTTATCTGGCAGGGCAAATCTTAATGCTGGGATACGAGCCTTGGGGTTATTATCGTGCTGGGCTCAATCATTTAGCAGCGATTCAGGCAGAATTAAAACCAGATACGCCGATTTATTCGGTCGGGCAATATGAGCAATGCTTGCCGTTTTATCTGGGGCGCACCATGACTCTAGTTGAGTTTCCCGATGAGCTGGCATTTGGCTTACAACAAGAACCTCAATTATGGCTAGAAAAACGTGCCGATTTCGTTCAATTATGGCGCGACAAAGCAGCACAACAACAAGCGGCGCTTGCTTTGGTCAATCCACGTATTTACGATGACTTTGTGAAGCTTGGCGTACCCATGCGTGTCGTGGCGCAAAACAGTAAACGCGTGATCATTTCCACTTTACCTGGTGCGGCACACTAAAATGAATCTAGGTACTTTTGGTTTTATTCTCACCGGTATTTTATTAAATGCCACTGCACAACTTTTGTTAAAAAAAGGCACCAACGCGGTCGGTGCGATTCATTTGACACTGGAAAATTGGTGGTCAATCGGCTGGCAACTGGCAACTCAGTTGCCGATCATTGGTGGCCTCGGTTGTTATGTGCTGTCGGTGGTGGTTTGGATCATCGGCTTGTCACGTGTGGATGTCACAATCGCCTATCCTTTGTTATCGATCGGTTATATCGTCAATGCGATTGGTGCTTGGTATTTTTTAGGCGAAACGCTGTCGCCACAACGTATTTTGGCGATTGCGGTGATCATTATTGGCGTTGCATTACTGGTAAAAAGTTAATCATCAATAATTAAAATATCGGCAGTATGCTTAAAATTAATGCCATTCCCGCAATCAATACAATGGTTTCAATATAATACCTAACCCAGTATAGGATTTTGAATGACTTCTTCCTTGTTACCGTTTTTGCCATTCACCAAACCGACTATCGATGAAGAAACCATCGCGGCGGTGAGTGATGTTTTGCGCTCTGGCTGGCTGACCAGCGGCTTGAAAGTGAAAGCGTTTGAAGAGCAGTTGAGCGAATATTTTGGACGCCCGGTGCGCAGCTTTAATTCTGGTACCTGCACCATGGAAATTGCTTTGCGAATTGCTGGTATTGGCGCGGGCGACGAAGTAATCACCACGCCCAATTCTTGGGTGGCTACTGCGAATGTGATTATTGAAGTCGGTGCCACGCCGGTGTTTGTCGATATCGATGCCAAGAGCCACAATATTGATTTGAATTTAGTCGAAGCCGCCATTACACCGCGCACCAAGGCGATTATTCCGGTGCACATGTGTGGCTTACCATGTGACATGGATCTTCTGTACACGCTGGCACGCAAACACAATCTGCGCGTGATTGAAGATGCCGCGCAAGCAATTGGCTCTACCTGGAAAGGCAAACGCATTGGCTCTTTCGGTGATTTTGCCTCATTTAGTTTTCAGGTCAATAAAAATATCATGACTGGCGAAGGTGGCTGCTTGGTGCTGAATAACCTAGACGAAGCCCGACTCGCCGAAAAATACCGCCTGCAAGGTGTCACCCGTAGCGGTTTAGATGGCATTGACGTTGATGTGTTGGGCGGCAAATACAATATGACCGACATCGCCGCAGCACTGGGGCTTGGACAAATAAAGCACCTGTCCAGCTTCAACGCGCAGCGCGCTGCCTTGGCGCAGCATTACTTCACGCAGTTTGGGTCAGACTTTGAAGCGCAAACCGGTGCCGAATTACCGCTGGCTGATTTTGCGCACAGCAATTGGCACATGTTTCATCTGGTGCTGCCAGAGCGCATCACGCGCGCCGAGTTCATGCAAAAAATGCTCGACGATGGCATTGGCTTGGGCTACCACTATCGCGCGATTCATCTGTTTTCACTGTATCGTGCACGTGGCTTCACGGAGGGCATGTTTCCAATTGCCGAGCGCATTGGCAAACAAATCGTCACCTTGCCGCTGTTTCCCAAGATGAACAATGCCGATGTCGAGCGCGTTGTCGCTGCTGTTAAAACCCATCTTTCTTAAATCAATCATGACAATGAAACCTGAATTGTCGGTGGTTATTCCGGTCTATAACGAAGAGTCTGGCCTCGGCCATTTGTTTGCGCGGCTTTACCCCGCGCTGGACAAGCTAGCAGAACGTGGCATTCGCTACGAAATTATTTTCGTCAACGATGGCAGCCGCGATAACACCGCGCTGATCTTGGCTGATCAATTTCGAGCGCGCCCAGATGTCACCCGCGTGGTGCTGTTTAACGGCAATTACGGCCAGCACATGGCGATTCTGGCAGGCTTTAATGCGACGCGCGGCGAGATCGTCGTCACACTCGATGCCGATTTACAAAACCCGCCCGAAGAGATAGGCGCGCTGGTCGATAAAATGCGTGAAGGTTACGATTACGTTGGCTCGATCCGCCGCAAACGGCAAGATTCCGCTTGGCGAACTTACGCCTCCAAAATGATGAATCGCCTGCGCGAAAAAATCACGCGAATTCGGATCACCGATCAAGGCAATATGTTGCGTGCCTATGGCCGTAATGTGATTGACTTAATCAATCAATGCAATGAAGTAAACACCTTCGTGCCAGCCTTAGCCTACACCTTTGCCCGCAAGCCAACCGAAATTTTAGTCGAACACGAAGAACGGGCGGCGGGTGAATCCAAATACTCCCTGTACAGTCTGATTCGTCTCAATTTCGATTTGATGACCGGCTTTTCTATCATGCCGCTGCAACTGTTTTCAATGCTCGGCATGGTGCTGTCGGCTGCCTCGGCAGCCTTGGTATTATTTCTGCTGGTACGCCGCTTTTTGCTCGGTGCCGAGGCAGAAGGTTTGTTCACTTTATTTGCCATCGCCTTCTTTTTAATGGGCGTGATCTTATTTGGTATTGGCCTGCTGGGGGAATATGTGGGTCGAATTTATCAACAAGTACGCGGCCGGCCGCGCTATGTGGTGCAGGCGATTCTGGAAAAATCCGACGACGATAATGCGGAAATTTCGTAAATGATGAACGCACCTTCAAGCACCGTCACCACACAAAAAACTGCTGTGGTGTTTGCCTACCACAATGTTGGCGTACGCTGCATCAAGACATTATTGGCACGTGGCATCAAGGTTTTATTGGTCGTCACGCATGAAGACAACCCGAACGAAACCATCTGGTTTGAATCGGTCGCTGCGCTTTGTGATGAATACCAAATTCCCTTTATCACGCCAGAAAATCCGAGCGGCAGCGACTTGTATCAGCAAATCAAAGACTTACAAGTCGATTTTATTTTCAGTTTTTATTACCGCAATATGTTGCCCAGCAACTTGTTGCTGCTGGCAAAGCGTGGCGCATACAACATGCATGGCTCTTTGTTGCCCAAATACCGTGGTCGGGTACCGGTAAATTGGGCAGTTTTGCATGGCGAAACAGAAACCGGTGCCAGTTTGCACCAAATGGTCGAAAAGCCCGATGCCGGTGGCATCGTCGCCCAAACTGTAGTGCCGATTCTGCCGGATGACACCGCATATGAGGTATTCGGCAAACTCACCGTCGCTGCCGAGCAAACTTTATGGCGCGCTTTGCCTGATCTGATCAATGGCAATGCGGTGATGCAACCCAACGATTTAAGCAAAGGTAGTTATTTTGGTGGTCGTAAGCCCGAAGACGGTCGGATTGATTGGTCAGCCAATGCGCAGCAAGTCTATAACTTACACCGCGCAGTTGCACCGCCCTACCCCGGTGCGTTCACCGACCTTAGCGACAAACGCGTGGTGCTAGAAAAGGCTCGCCTCAGTAAAAAGACATTCCCAGATTTGCCGCCGGGCTTGCATGTGGTGGATAATACGATCTTTGGCGTTTGCGGCGACGGGCTGGCATTGCACATTGAGGGCGTCTTACTGGAGGGCAAGCCAGTTTCAGCCGCTGAATTAGCATCTTACTTAGATTCAACAGGACTTCGATAATTCGCTTTCCTACAGTCCGATCTCATTCACTCTAACCCAATTTATCATAAAGATTTCATCATGAAAAAAGTGCTCATTCTCGGTGTCAATGGCTTTATCGGTCACCATTTATCAAAACGCATACTTGAAACCACCGATTGGGAAGTGTATGGCATGGATATGCAAACCGAGCGCTTGGGCACGCTGCTAGATCATCCGCGCATGCATTTTTTTGAGGGCGACATCACCATCAATAAAGAATGGGTTGAATACCATGTGAAAAAGTGTGACGTGATTTTGCCTTTGGTGGCGATTGCCACTCCTTCTACTTATGTCAAACAGCCGCTGCGCGTGTTTGAATTGGATTTTGAAGCCAATTTGCCTATCGTGCGCTCTGCCGCAAAATATGGCAAACATTTGGTTTTTCCGTCCACCTCAGAAGTATATGGCATGTGCCATGACGAAGAATTTGACCCCGAAGCATCGGAGCTGATTTGCGGCCCGATCAACAAACCACGCTGGATTTATTCGTGCGCAAAACAGTTGATGGATCGCGTGATCTGGGGTTACGGCATGGAAGGCTTGAATTTCACTTTATTCCGCCCATTCAACTGGATCGGCGCAGGCCTAGATTCGATTCACACGCCGAAAGAAGGCAGTTCGCGCGTAGTAACGCAGTTTTTTGGTCATATCGTGCGTGGTGAAAATATTTCACTGGTCGATGGTGGCGCACAAAAGCGCGCATTTACCTACATTGATGATGGCATTGATGCTTTGATGCGGATTATCGACAATAAAAATGGCGTCGCCAGCGGCAAAATTTACAATATCGGCAATCCTACAAACAATCACTCAATTCGCGAACTGGCGCACATGATGCTGGAATTAGCAAAAGAATTTCCAGAGTACGCAGAGTCAGCGAAAAACGTCCAACTGGTTGAAACCACGTCGGCGGCCTACTATGGCGGCGGTTATCAAGATGTGCAAAATCGAGTGCCAAAGATTACCAATACCTGCGAAGAACTAGGTTGGGCACCGACCACCAATATGGCGGACAGCATGCGTCACATCTTTGAGGCTTACCGCAGCCAAGTCGCCGAAGCCCACGCCTTGATGGATTAGGCCAATCACAAACCGCTAATTACTTCACTGTTACTCTCTCGATGCCCGTTATCGTTTTAAAAATCGATGTAGACACCTATCGCGGTACACGCGAGGGCGTTCCCAATTTGATTCGCCTGCTCAAAAAGCATAAAGCCCGTGCGACTTTTTTGTTTTCACTCGGTAAAGACCACACCGGCTGGGCACTGCGGCGTGCTTTTAGGCCGGGATTTTTCCAGAAAGTATCGCGCACTTCGGTGCTTGAACATTACGGCCTCAAAACCTTGATGTATGGCGTTTGCCTGCCAGCGCCTGATATCGGTGCCAGTTGTGTAGAAGAAATGCGTGCCGTGCACAGGGCGGGCTTTGAATGCGGTATTCACACCTGGGATCATGTGGTCTGGCAGGACAATGTGCGGCGGCGCGGCGAAGCCTGGACCACCAAACAGATGCGGCTGGCTGCCGATCGCTTCAAGCAAAATTTTGGTGCCGCCCCGAAAACGCATGGTGCGGCGGGCTGGCAAATGAATCCGTATGCATTTCAGCAACTTGACGACTGGGGCATTAAGTACGCGTCGGATGGCCGCGCGGCATTGAACCCCGATGGTAGTCTGGTAAATCACAACGCCGGACCTTACCAGCTTAAAATTGATGGCAAATTAATGTCTTGCGTACAACTCCCCACCACCTTACCGACGTTGGATGAGCTACTGGGACGCGAGATCAACGGGCAGCTGATTGACCAGTCAAATCTGGCCGCCACACTCCTGCAATTAACTGTCGAACCAAGGCATCATGTATTTACTTTGCATGCCGAACTTGAAGGACAAAAACTTGCCCCCATCTTGGATCAATTATTGACAGGATGGGCGGAGCAAGGTTACCAATGTGTCTCGATGGCTGATTTATACGGCATCGTTAAAGAGCAAACTTTACCGATTCAGCCCCTCACCTGGTCAGAGTTACCAGGTCGATCCGGGGAATTAGTTGCTCTGCAGGCCTAAAAAGGTCAACAAACACTTTAGCGCCATCGAGTCTTTCAAGAAAAACAAGCCGGATCACGATTAGTGCGCCGGCTTTGCTACCTTGAGAACCAATGGCAAGATTGATTGTCATACTCTGGTACTTTAGCCACCATCGCTGTCTTCGCATGATTTCGATCTATTTCGATTTATTTCGACCTATCAGGAGATTACATTGTCTGACACACCGTCTGCACTTCATTGTCAAGTTCCCGATTTCTCTGCTGCAATGACTGGTGAACAGTTATTTCAATTGGCCGATTTACGGGGCAAGAAAATTGTCTTGTTTTTCTATCCGAAGGACAACACCCCCGGCTGCACCACCGAAAATATTGCCTTTCGCGATTTGTATGCCGAGTTTCAAAGCCACAACACCGAGATTGTCGGTGTCAGCCGTGACAGCATACGTTCGCATGAGGGCTTTAAAGCGAAGCTGGGCTTACCTTTTGGGCTTATTTCCGATCCTGAAGAAACCTTATGCAATCTGTTTAACGTCATGAAAATGAAAAATATGTATGGCAAAAAAGTACGTGGGATAGAACGTAGCACTTTTGTGATTGACGGCAACGGCCAATTAGTGAAAGAATGGCGTGGAGTAAAAGTTGCTGGTCATGTCAACGAAGTGCTGGAATTTGTGAGCTTGAACGCCTAATTGGAATCGAATTTTTACAATCAAAAGCTGTGTGCGAAGATCCTTTAAGATCTTCTCTCACGGCTTTTATTTTTTTGCTCACATCATGAAGGAGGTCTGATGCCCCTGCCTAAAATGCCGACCAAACCCGCGGCGCTGTTATCCCCAAAAGATTATCCTAAAGCAGAGAAAAATTTTATCAAACCAATACCTGATAAGCCGCAAACTGGCCCAATGAAAAAATCTTTGGCCGCGCCCGTGAGTGTCCAACATTCAGCCGTACTGCCAGCCGTTTTACCCAAGGCAAAAGCGCCTTCTGCCAAAAATGGTTCCACCACGCGCGCCAGCGCTGGCGTGACAAAATTGACCGATCATCGCCCTAAATCCACCGTCAGCCGTAGTGCCGATAAAGCTGGCGCGGTGAAACTATTTGTGCTCGACACCAATGTGCTGATGCATGACCCAACATCACTGTTCCGCTTTGAAGAGCACGATATTTATCTGCCCATGATTACGCTCGAAGAACTGGACGATCATAAAAAAGGCATGTCAGAAGTCGCCAGAAACGCCCGGCAAATTTCGCGCTCGCTGGACGCCCTGGTGGGTGATATCGATCATCAGGATATCGAAAAAGGTATTTTGCTTTCCAAGTTAGGTAATAAAGACGCCAAAGGTCGTTTATATTTCCAGACTAAATTACAAAATACGGTGTTGCCGGATGGTTTGCCACAAGGTAAAGCCGATAACCAGATCTTGGGTGTCGTGCGTGCACTAGAATCTGAATTTCCTGGCCGCCCCATCGTCTTGGTATCGAAAGATATCAACATGCGCATCAAGGCGCGTGCCTTGGGCTTGCCAGCTGAAGATTATTTCAACGACCATGTGCTCGAAGACTCTGATTTGCTGTATTCCGGCATCGTGCAATTGCCCGACGATTTTTGGAATAAACACGGCAAAGGGATCGAAACCTGGCAGGAAAATAAAAACGGTGCCAGCTCAACCTTTTATCGTATTACCGGCCCGATCATTCCCTCTTTGCTGGTAAACCAGTTCGTCTATCTGGAACCAAAAAATGGTGAAGCCTCGTTCTACGGTCAGGTCCGGCAAATCAATGGCAAGACGGCGGTACTGCAAACCTTGCGCGATTATGGTCATGTTAAACATAGCGTCTGGGGCGTCACCTCACGTAACCGTGAACAAAATTTTGCACTGAATCTGCTAATGGATCCAGAATGCGATTTTGTAACTTTACTCGGACAAGCCGGTACCGGTAAAACCTTGTTGGCTCTGGCAGCAGGTTTGGCGCAGGTGCTGGAAACCAAAACCTACAACGAAATCATTGTCACCCGTGTCACGGTGCCGGTTGGTGAAGATATTGGTTTCTTACCAGGTACAGAAGAGGAAAAAATGTCGCCGTGGATGGGCGCGTTTGACGACAATCTGGAAGTCTTAAACAAATCCGACAATGATGCCGGTGATTGGGGGCGTGCTGCAACGCAGGATTTGATTCGCTCAAAAATCAAGATCAAATCGCTCAACTTTATGCGCGGACGTACCTTTGTCAATAAATTCTTGATCATTGATGAGGCACAAAATTTAACGCCAAAACAAGTGAAAACACTGGTAACTCGGGCGGGGCCAGGCACTAAAATCGTTTGCTTAGGTAATATCGCGCAAATCGACACCCCATACCTGACCGAAGGCTCAAGCGGTTTGACTTATGTGGTAGATCGATTTAAAGGATGGGCGCACAGTGGCCACGTCACCTTGGCACGCGGCGAGCGCTCTCGTCTGGCAGATCATGCTAGTGAAATTTTATAAAGTCATTGCTTCAATAGAACTTACGCAAAATTGCGTTGGCAAGGCAAAACAACAACGCCAACGTCTGTTTTGCGTAAGTCCTGCTCAACATATTTTTTAATTGATGGATCAGCAAACACCGATCCATTTTATGTATTTTGAATAAATAGTTTATAGCAATAATACAGCAACAAATTTCGCATACTGGGTTCAAAATAAATGTTCGCGTTTATTTTGAACCCATTTTTTATGTGAACTTATTGTTTAACAAGCAGCAACTAACATTAATTCACCTTTTGACGTTTCTCTCATTTTGTCCGAGGTATATACTTGAGCCTCGGAATTAGGTTACTGCACTTAACGTCTTTGAATCAGGTTGATTTTTTGCGCCATGATTTTTCCTTCGACAAATTACGAATCACTTATCCTGCGAGCTGCGTAGAACGATGATGTCTTCCGACAATCCAGATGCTGAAGAAAATTTAATTTTTCTCGAAGATCATCTTTCAAATGGATTGCTCGATGGCGCCGACAAGCAAGCGTCTAGTTGGCGCATTATGATCATCGATGACGACGATGACGTGCATTCGGCCACCACCTTTGCCTTGGGAAGCTTAGAAATTCAGCATCGCCCGCTCAGTTTTCTGCACGCTTATTCGGCCAAAGAAGCGCTTGAAATTCTCCATCAGGAAACCGACATCGCCGTGATTTTGCTCGATGTCATTATGGAGCGCGAAGATGCTGGTCTCAAATTAATCAGCCAGATTCGCACCGATCTCGGTTTAAAAGACGTGCGTATTATTTTGCGCACGGGCCAACCTGGCTATGCGCCAGAGATCGACGCGATTCGCGACTACGATATCAATGACTACAAAACCAAATCTGAGCTCACGCGCACTAAATTATTTACCGCAGTCACGTCAGCGATTCGCTCGTATGAGCAAATTTGCTCTATCAGCGCCAATCGACAGGGACTAGAATCAATTATTCGCGCCAGTACGAGCTTAATGGCTGTGCGCGGCTTTCAGGATTATGTATCCAGTACATTGACACAGATACTGGAATTCATTAATCACAATGCACAAGGATTTGTTTGCGGCCACCTTGCGGCACATCACACCAAAGATGAGCCGACCACAACAAGCACTGGCTTGCGAGTATTGGCGAGCAGCGCAAAATTTGCCAAGCTTAACAATCAATCTGTTCATAGTATTGCTGACAAAAAAATCTTAACCACCTTGCAGCAGGCGCTGCGTCTGCGTGAAAACTTGCATCAAACGGATTGCACGGTACTGTATTTTAAAAATATTGCTCAGAGAGATGTGATTATCTATCTGGATGTTGGCCTGGCAGCCATCGGCGTCGATCAACGCATGATGAATGTATTTTGCAGCAATATCGCAGTGGGGCTGGATAACGTGATGTTGACATCACGGCTGCACAATTATGCGTTTTTTGATCCGCTGACTGGCTTATCAAACCGTTTGCGCATGTTGCAGATATTAAACGACACACTGAGTTCGCCACTCAAAGCAGAAAGTACCTTAACGCTGATCGACATTGACCATTTTTCGGAAACCAATGACGCATTAGGCCATCAATTTGGTGACGCTCTACTGAGCGCGGTAGCGCGTCGTTTGCTGGATAATTTAGGCGACGCCTGCCAACTAGCCCGGGTCGGCAGCGACACCTTTGCCATCCTCGGCCATGAAGAAATGGTCAACCCGAAACTGATTCTGTCTTTATTTGCCCGTCCATTCAGTGTTGATCAACAAGATGTGCAGTTATCCGCCACCATGGGGCTGGTGAAGCTGGGCGATTATGATGGCGATGGCGCAGAAGCATTTAAAGATACCAATATCGCTTTAAAACGTGCGAAGAATTACCAACGGGCTGGCTATAGTTATTTTACCCGTGACATGGGGGTCGAGATTCGCGAGCGGGTGCGCATGATGCATGCTTTGCGTGCCGCTTTTGAGTTAGAACGCTTGTTTTTGGTGTTTCAACCACAAGTGGA
>OFSE01000009.1_pt1 | contig 63480 bp, 114 predicted proteins | sample 1543261 | NCBI WGS metagenome assembly OFSE01 (sample SAMN07774225, study PRJEB24372) | wastewater metagenome | isolation source: Exp Tend VB 50WW | collected 2016-02 | reverse complement strand
TGCTAACTATGACAGACGCCCAAGGATTTTGACCCCTATGCCTATAGTAAACATTGTGTCATATACTGAATGTAACCACATTCAACCTTAGCTATGGTTTCTTTGTTTGGTTCGCCTAATGAATCGTTCTTCGCTGTATTGCACTTCAAGCAAGCGCATCGGCAGTTCGCTCGCGTGTGGCCACCCTTCTTTGAGAGCGGAACAATGTGATCTAGCGATGCGCTGTTTGGGTCAGGCCACCGTAGTATGCGATCAATCTGTACGCCGCAGATTCCGCAGATGTAGTTGTCACGCTTGAAAATGTCACGCTTATCGAATGATTCGATCTCGCATCCGTACTTGCGCGCCCTTTGCTCATGCGAGCCGTATGTTAATCTTCCTCGCCTCTGTGATTTCTTTAAGCATCTGGCACTACAATACACCCGTCGTTGCATTCCATAGACAGGCGTAAATGTGCGGTTGCACTCCTTGCACTCGATAGGAGTTTGATTCTTTTGCCTTATGGAACGGTTGCGGCTTCGAGTCTTAGCGTCAATGGCTTTATGCTCAACTGAGCAACATCGTGACTGGCATGTCTTCCCACACACCCGACACTTTTGCCAGCGTCGATTCAACCCAAGTACCCGCCGTACCTCTTCTATCCACTTTTGGTTGACCTCAGATTTCTTAGATGCACATGACCGAGAGCAATAGGTGACATCGTTACGGTTTCGTTTTGTCGTGAATGTTTTGCTGCATCTTGGGCATTGCTGATCGTGTTGGATACAGTTCTTTGAGCAAAATACATGATTCATGGCGTTGACCACGAATGGCTTGTCGCATGTCTTGCAGTTTCTCGTGCCGCCAATGAGTCCACTATTTGGCCTTCGACTGTTGTGTTTATTGCGACACTTTGCCCCGCAATACTTCACCGGCAATCCACGCTTTGTTCGTTTGGCTGGCTTGCCACAAGGGCAGATTCCAGAACAAAAACGCCGAGGCTGATACGGTTGGTCTTTTCTGGTCCGTTGCCTGCTACAAGTTTCAAACAAAAGGCACTGTATCACGCCTTACTTCTCTCCTTATTGCTCTTCCTCGTATGGCACCCCTTGCACAGCCCTTGGCAGTTGCTCGACTCCCACGCAAGGTCTGGGTAGTCCGCGCGCGGCTGAATGTGGTCAACGTCGGTCGCTGCTGTCGTCTTGCCGGCCTTGAGGCACGCGACGCACAACGCATTCTCAGGTTGACTCAGGAACCACGCTCGAAAGCGTATCCATCGTCTGCTGCTGTAGAAACTGTTGTCAACAGGCCGGCGCTGTTCGTACTGTCGATCGTACACTCGCCGGTCGGTGCGGTGTCTCGGCTTATGGGTTGGTGCGCTGTTAGGCATGAGCGGCATCCCCTTCGACTGTATCACGCAATGCACTTATGCCGCGTTCGTTCCATCGCATAACTGCCTCGCGATTAGTTTCTCCTGGCGGACCTGATGCGCCGCACTTTTGGCAAGTCGCATAAAGCGTACAGTATTCGTCATTGTCAATGACAATATCCTCTGCCCCGCAGAATGGGCATCTAATTGGTTTGATTGTTGTCGCTTTCGGAAACAATAGTGGCGCAAGGTCTTTTGCTAAATCCGTAGCCGACCATCGCATCGGATCATCGTGGCGTCCCGCACACTTCAGACGTAGTTGCTCAAATGCTGCTTCGATCCTACATTGTGGGCATGGATCATATGGCCCGTCGTGTCGGGTATGGTTGTAGTTAGGCAAGGTCCACCTGTTCCAGTTGGGGTAGTCTCGTTGCTCGCAGTGGTATGTCATGGCATGCTGTATCAACACCTGCCGTTGGTGCTTCGCTGGTCACGTATGGCCCACGCCAAACTAAGCGTAAGCCGATAATTGACAGCACGGCGTCAAGCAGTCGCCAGCCGAACCAGTTACGATTATGCATGGGGCAGGTACTCCACATTGGGGCCGGCGATAATCTCGAATCTGATCCCATCTTTTTCGGCGTTCTCCAGGTTCACATACTCTCCAGGTTCGACCGTCGGCGTCTGTGATGGTTCCAGTGGTGACCATGTCTCGTTCGTAGCCGATTACGGTCTGATTCCATCGTGGATCGTCAGTCGATGGGCCGCCCTTGCTGGTCCAGTCGAACATATAACCTTTGACCGGCTCTTGCTTGACAGCGACAGTGCCACTCAAGCCAATTGCGGCCACCGCGCTTGCGAGCAATTCACGTCTCAGCATGTCATTGATCCTTCACCAATCGTATGTTCCAACGCTTAATTGCTTCCTCTTTGCTCTGGTCAAGTATGTCAATCGGGCCTCTGGAAAAACACGATCCACACTCAGCAAACCACCGTTCCCATTTATCGTTAGCGTCTTGATTGACGATTATTTCGGTCCCACCACAGAACGGGCACGGCATTAGGTTCTCCATCATGCATCCTTTACCACCAAGTACCCGTCGCATTCTACCGTCTTACTCAGGCTCGTTACCGCGGTGCAATCCAGCTTGTACCGTTGGCCGCTTACCCCGCCACTGCATGAGAACTCAACCTTAGTCCCAGTGATCGTGACCCCACTGATCGTCAGCCCCGATGGTTCGGCCGTGACTGTCGCCCCGCTACTCAGACTCTCTCCATCATTCAGCCGATCCGCGAATTCGAATCGACCGGTGAAGGATTCGTCGGGCTGCTTTTCGGGTATCTCAGGGGCAGTCACTTGCATCTCATTCTCCGGTGCCGTCCAAGTAAACCTGCGGGTCATCGCTACCCAGATAATGCGGGCCGCTTCCAACAGCGAATCGGCAAGGCTGTCCGATAAACCAAGGCTGTCAGTGATTGACCGCAAGGCCGCATGAATTCGCTTTCCTTCGTCCGCGAGTCCCACATAATCGGTGACACTGCGGTTGTAGTCGAGTGTTCGTTCGGTTGAATCGGATAGCCCAAAACTATCGCTTACCGACCGTCTATTGGTCGTCGATTGGGACAGCGAATCGGACGCACCCAGCGATTCAGTTACCGACCGCACCCATGCGATCGCTTGACTAATCGAATCCGCCAGTCCGAGGTTGTCAGTCACTACCCGGCTGGCGTCACTCTGCCGCTGGAAGGTATCCGCCAGCCCCAGCACGTCGTTGATGACTCGATTGCGAAATACATCTCGCGATTGCGAATCCGTCAGTCCAAGCGAATCAGTCACCGCCACGCGAAACGCGGATAGCATGGCCTGCGAATCGGCGAACCCCAACGCATCCGATACGCTCCGCAGCGTGGTCGTAATTAGTCGTTGCGAATCCGACATACCAAGGCTATCGCTTAGTGACCGGTACGCCGCGGTCTGCCGCGGTGACGAATCAGCCATACCCATCGACTCGGTGACTGTTCGGCTGGCATCCGACTGGCGGCTATGCGAATCGCTCAGCCCAAGGCTGTCGGTCAGTGCTCGCAGGTAGTCGAGTGTTCGCGACATGGAATCAGTAAACGCCAGATTGTCGCTCACGCTTCGTTTGTAGTCGAGCCGCGGAACGCCTGAATCCGACACTCCCAACGAATCGGCAACAGACCGTAGTGCAGTAAGCATCGACTGCGGCAGACTGTCCGAAACCCCAAGATAGTCGCTCACCAAAAGAATGAATTGGGCCTTTTGTGCGATTGAATCGTTCACGCCAAAAGAATCTGTCAGCGATAAAAAGTAGTCGCCAACTCGTGCCACAGAGTCGGCCAAACCAAGGCCGTCGGTCAGTTCCCGCAACGCCGCGTGAATACGCTGGGTCGAATCCGAAAGACCGAGATTATCCGTTATGTCCCGCAGGGCGTCGGCAAGCCGATCCGACGAATCCGCGAATCCCATAGCGTCAGTGACTGCGATCAACAAAATCACCATTAAAGACTGCGAATCAGACAATCCAAGGCTGTCGGTTAATTCGCGAAACGCATCGGCGAGCCGATCAGCTGAATCCGATGCACCAAGCGGCTCTGTTACGCTGACGTTGTGGGTTGTGCTGCCAGCAGCTTCACGAAACGCAATCGCGGCAACACCAGCTTCTTCGCTTGTGGCTGTCCATGCTACATCTACACTGCCGGCCGAAAACGGACTGGTTGAACGCTCGAACGCCGCGCATCCAGCCCCGAAATCGTATTCGAGTTCCTCAGTGAATCCGGTTCCCGCCGCGATCCCTGTAACCGCACCCTGCCCCGAATGCAACACGCCATAGACGACGGATGTATTCGCCGTCGTTAAAGTCACGGTCGGGTTTGCCGTACCGCCCGAATCCAGCGTGCCGGTCGTCTCGACTTCAACGGCCGCCGCGGCAGTCATTGTCCGGGCTACGGCCCGTTTATCAGAACCGGTCCCATCTACGGTGACTTCGACAGTTTGGGCACCGGACAGAACACCGCTCAGCAATTTATAAGTGTAGTTGACGCCATCTTCAGCCCCGGTGGTATGAAACACTGTCGCCCCAGTGTCGCGGGTCATTGCGACACCGCCGTAGGTCACGCCGGTTACTTCATCTGTTGTCCCAACGTCTTGTGAAATTTGGACGCAGACCGCCGCGGGTGTGCCCGTGGGCGTATGCGTCCAATTGAACGTTGTTCCGCTTGGTCCTCCACTCGATGATGCGTCATGGGCAATCGCCACTTAGCGGCCCCGCTTCCATAGCCAGTCGCTTACCCGGTGATACCACTTCATAGTTCGCTGTTCGTTGCGGACAGTTTCAGGATGCGAAAGAAACGCGCTGACCAGCAACACAGTAATCGCCGCAACAATCGTGCAGCCAGCAAGCCTCATTACCGCACCTTGCACGGCAGCCGCTTTCGCTTCGCGTGCCCGTTGGTTTCGTGGTTCTTTGTCTTCACCCGCCGTATGCGTTTTGCGATCGCCGGCGGCAGTTCTGGTTTGCTTTCTGGCGCGGTTTCTTTGACGGGCTTCTCTTTGCCCACGGCCAATTTGCGGCCCTTGATGACAAGGTTGTAGCCATGCTCAGGAACTTGCTTGTAACCCTCGCATTCAACATCGACGAACCCGGCGGCTTCAGCCAACGCTTTCGCAATCGCTGGCGTGTAGACAAAATAATGCAGGTTGAGCGTCCGCTCGTAGCCGTGGCTTTCCTGCGCGCCGTACAAGACGTTGAGCAAATCCTCATACCCGTCGCCGTCCCGACCGCCTTCCACCTCGATCAATTTCGCCGCCGCCCATTCACCGTTGGGCACGATATGCTCGATCTTGCCGCCCGGTTTGCAGACCCTGAAAATCTCAGCCCAAACCCGCTCTTGTTGGAATCGCGGGATATGCTCCAGATGGTGACTCGATGCGATCAAATCAAACGACCCATCGGGCAAGTTGAGCCATAGCGAATCCATCACGTACGTCGGCTTGGTGTCCGGCCGAAGGTCGGTGGTCGATGTCTCATAGCCCGGCCACTCGCGGCGGTAGTCGCCGGCCCCCATGTCGAGAGCCTGCAACAGCGGCTTACCTTCTTTGGGCTTGCCTTCACGCATCCACTTCGCCCGCTTGACCGGCGTCGAGTCCATTGGCAAGCCGTACTGTACCCGCGTGGCATGGTTCAAGTGCGGAGCCAACACGCTGGTATCAATCAGGATTCGCTCGCCGTCGATTTCTTCGCGTAGCCGGCGGCAGAAGTACAAATCCTCCGTACCACGCCGACGACAGACCCCAGTAGGTTTAACCTCGACCGTATCCTCAGTCAGAAACAGCGGGTGCTTTTCGTCCCGTTGCAGTTTGTCGAACAGCGACGTGCGAATGAGCGTCAAGCCCATATGCACGCCGGTGATGTTGAACAGCAGGTCACCGATCGCCCAGTCCCAGTAGCACCCAAGCCCGTCTCCCTCGTACAGCAGCGGCTCTGGCGGGCTGCCTTTGGAGCAGTAGACACCCGCGAAAATGTCCCGATCGGGGAATTGCTCCGCACGAAAGACTAGTTTCGTGATCGCGTCGGGCGGCACGATTACGTCGTAGTCGAGAAAGAAAAGATACTTCGGCCGTGGCGTGTGTTCCATCACCCGCTGTACGGCGTAGTTCCGCGCGTCGCCAACCTCTTCGCCATCGACGAACACCTCGATAAGGTTGTAGTTCGTGGGCATGACCAACGCGGCGCGGGCCCGCTGCCACTCCACAGACACCATCGCGTTTGCGACAGTGCCCGACGCGGTTTTCTCGAAGGGGATCGGCGTACAGATAGCTAGGCCGATTTCGTGCGGGATGTGAGGCACTCAGATTCCTTTCGCTTTCGTGGTTCTTTGATGACCAGACGACTGATAACCGGGACCAGCGAATACAGTGTCGAGCAGCAGAAAGCCTCCATGTAAGTCGATGATTCGCAGAAGTCCCAACCAAGAGGTTTGCCGCACTTATTGCAGCACAAACCATCGGCGGCAGACGCGGCGATCAGGTCACAATTGGCAGGCATTGTCGCCCCTTACGCCGCCGTTTTCGCGACGATGATGTAAGACAGATTGATCGTGTCCGACGCCCCCTTGTTCACGCTGGACGAGCCAAGCACGATTCGGCCGACGCATTTGTTGGTCGCCGCGTTGGTTCCGAAGAGTCCGACCTCGTTGATTGCGGCCGCCCCAGCGGGATTGTTGCTGGCGAAAGTCATGTTGAACTGCGCGCTCATATTGCCCAGGTCAGAACCGACCATCGACGCTTGCGAACGATGGACAATCGCGGTCGATGCACCGAGGGTTGACTGTGTGGAGTTGGCGGCCGTGGTATCAGTGCCGATAGCACCGGCGGAAATCCAGCCCGACGCTTCGCCGCCGGTGGCAATGAGCTTCGCAAGGGTGGTAAGCCCCTGCGTACACATCAGGTTGCCTTCGATTTCGCGGCGTTGCTTAAGTTTGCCTGTCGGCCCGCGAACCTCGATGATGCACTTGTTGTGCAACGCAAGCGGGGAATGCTGACCGGGATTACTGACCGGCCCTTTGGCCGACTTGCGGACGCGGGTTGCCCCGTCGAGAACAGAAAAACAAGACATCGCCAAAGCCCTTTAGGCCGTGGCGTCTCTGGCAATGACGCGGATCAGTCTGGCAAGACTAAAAGAAATGACACTGGCATGTCAAACGCTGGCAACTTGTCGGACGCTCCCATTATACAGCCAACCCAGGCTATTCCGCAAGACGTTGCCAGACAATCTTGCGGACTAACGCTCCCCCCACGTTCGGGTTAAGGGTTGGACTGGCTCACTTAGATTCCATGTTTACGTTTGTATTGTTCGGTGAATGATTCTAATTCTCCTAGCCAGTCGGCGTTTATCGCTACCAGATCGGGATCGGCGGCTTTCAATTCGTCGCTATTTATTAGCTCAGCCCATTTCATCTCTTCGCAAAACGCATTGTCGTCGAATACTAGCCGGCGAATCTTCTGGAGCACGGCATCGGCAAGTAGGGCTTCAGTACTCACTTCGTCTCGAATTTCCTTCCGCTCTAGCGTTTCGGCTGCGTGAGGGTTGGCGTGGTCCGACGCCTCGTTTTACTCTCTCCCAACGACGTTATTTCGTGACCTGGTGTGACCAGTCCGTCCGTCGCTTTCGCGGGATTTCCCCAGCGGCACCCTGAGAAAGACCCCTCACGCAACTGATTCCTGGCTCCTGAGTAGTTCTGTTATGTCAGGCACATTCAGTTTTAATGAGTCAATCGCAATGCTTATTTCGTAGGTCAATTTGATAGTGTCTTGGTTTCCAAATCGTTGTTCTGAAAAAAATACTCTCATATCTTTCTGGATGGCGTCACGCATTCTGGCTACTGCCATACGCTGGGCGGCTTCGCACAAATAGCCATCAGAATCAAGTGGCCCTCTAGGAAAGTCGTGCCAATCCGTAATGCCAGAACGATTGTGAGGCAGCTCAACGCGTCTCTTCACTGCATCAATCACTTCGTCTCTCGCCTTTCCTTCAGCGTTCCATCCGGCCGGTCGCGTGGCTCAATTACGATGGTTTCGCCGTTGCGTGCAATCAGCGGTTCTTTGAACGTGTATCGCGTACAGTCTCCATCCCGCACTGGAGGTAGTGTTTCGGTGCATTGTTTTTCTTCGCCGTTCACGTCCAACACTTTTGCCTTCATTTAGTTTCGATTCTCTGCTTCAGGTTTCCGTTCTCGTCATACACTTCGGCTATGCACCGGTCCCCGATACCCGCTTCATCGGCCGACGGGTTGCGTTTCAGCAGCGCGGCGGCGGCTTCGAGAGTGGCACGGATCAGGGTCGCGATGGCGGTCATTTGGGTTTTCGTGCCAGTGGTTTTAGTTTTCCAGTTTTTAGATCGCATCTCATTATTGCCGCCATGCTTGGATTAACCCAAATGCGGTTTTTCTTCAACTGTTCAATCGTTGGCTTGGATGCTCCGAATATTTCGATTCCAATAACACGCCCGGTTTTGTCGAAGTCAATAATTAGTTGGCCATCGCCAACTTCTTTGCAATGGTCGATTTTGCCTTTCCGTATTTTGATGTAACTCATCATCCCTACACCATCCCCGGCACAGCCTCTTCGTACCACAAATCCAGCGTCAGCCGCGCGTGGAAAATCTCGTTGGCATCCTCGAACACCGGCGGCGTTCCATCGTCCGAGGCGTCCGTAATCTCAGCGGACTGCACCCACGAATCACCAACATACGTCGAATGAATCCCGTTCAGCACGTCATCATCATTGAGAGCTGTTTCCATCGCCCGCACTTCGGCGTAGCTGTCCGCCTGGCAGTCGAATTCGATCAAGGCGTTTACCAGCCCTGTTTCACCGTCCTGCGTCCGGTCCCGCATGCGGTTTTGAATCGAGTAAACGATGCACGGCCGATCGCCGCCTTGCGGGATTTCCACCGGGTAAATACGGTCGTCGATCAAGTCGGCGATCGACGCGAAGCCCAACAGGTAGCCGATCAGGTCGGGTTCGATGTCGGGGGTTAGGGCTTCGGGTGCGTCTGGTTCAGGCTCTGTATCGACGCCGACGCTGTTGTACATTCCCGATGCGAATGACTTACTTGCGAACATCTGGCTGGCAAAGAAATACTTAGCCGTAGGTCACCCCCGACCGGTTACCGCTGCTATCGACCGTCACCGTTAGCCGGGTCGTCGAGCCGTCCAAACCTTTGAATACTTCGGTTCCTGTCCCCGCTCCGCTCACTTTGCCAGCGACCGAAGCCCCGATGTACTGCACCGCCGCCGGCAGCGTCTTGCCGTCAATCAACACAAGGTCAAGACCTGTCGCCGTCAATGTTCGCGTCGCCACATCCCAGACAGACGCCGCTGTGATGTTGTTTAATGCCGCAATCGCCGCCAACGTCGCATCGTCCGCCGTCCCCAACGCCGTCGCTAACTCTGCATTCGTCGGCACATCATCTACGCTCGTTTGGCTTGCCCGCGTCGAAAGCACCACGTCGAGTTTGTCCACGATCCATTTGCCGATGCTGCCTACAGTGGTCAATGCACTGGTCAGTGCGTCCCAGATTGCTTGGATGCCGGCCGCCGAAAGACTGAATCCCGTCTTATCGGTTACAGACCCCACCGCCCCGGTCACGCTGGCGATCGTCACGTCAGAAGCAACCTTGGCGTCGGTGATGGCATCACTGGCGATCGCCGCCGCATTGATAGCGCCGGCTGCGAACGTCGCGGCATCAATTGCCCCATCGGCAATCTTCGCTGCGGTGATGGCATCGGCCGCAATCGACCCTGCTGTAATCGCTCCGCTACCCCATGCCGTGCCGCCTGCCAGTTTCGCATTCACGTCTGGCGTGCCGGCCGTGCCGGGCGTCAGCCACGCTGTTCCGAGTAACTGCGTCACATTCGCAGGCAATGGCACAATGACCCCAGTGAACCAATCATAAATCGCCGCCGGCAACACGAATAATTCGTGAAACACTGGGACGTGATTCGCCGCATCAGTGATCGACAACAGCATCCGTCCGACGCGGTTTGTGTTCGCCGCCGACAACTCCAACTGCATCATCCCAGCGTCGTTGCCGGTGATGTAGTTCAGGTCGTTCGACGTGCCCGACGTGGCCCCGGTTACGTTATCGAGAATGTTCGTCGGGGCATTGTTGTCGTCCGTGTCCGCAGTCAGCGTGATCCGCTCATTGGTGATCGTCAACGCGGTCTCAATCGTGACCCCGTCGCCCTTGTCGTAGAACGGCCCGACCGTAATCAGCACGGCGGTATTTTGACGCAAGTATCTCATGCCGCCCTCGCTCGATATTGCCGCATTAGCACGGGAACTATGCCGCCTGCCACTGTCAACGGATACGCCAACCCGCTGCCGGCGTTATAAAGTGAAGTCCGTTCGTCGCTTGTCAACACTCGCTTCCAGAATCCGAACTCGTCGATTAGGCCATCCCAGTAGAGGCTCTGGAGAATTGACGCCCCGATGACGAAATCTCGGTTGCCATCATTGACGCCAGAAGAGTAAGAGGTCGTGTCTGCCGTGCCGGCGTTGATCGCAATGCCTATTTGGTTGTTGACGGAATCATGCCACACGACAACAAAATACCACGTTCCATTCGATAGTGCGCCGAACGTGTCCGCCGGGCGGTCGGTATATGTGGTTGTTTTGCAAACACTGAACGTCAGCCGGCTAGTGCTGGAGTTGTACCAAATAAGCCATTCGGTATTACTCGTCGCCGGGTTGCTGTCGCCCTTGCTGGCGACCACTGGAAAGCCAGTCAATGTCTCAGGCTTAATCCAACAAGCAATCGTGAAATCAATGTCGCCAGTCGAGAGATCAGCGTTATCGGCGTGAGTAAAATACTCGGTGTCGATAAACTCGAAGTCCCTGGCGTTGCCAACTTTCCCTGTGGCACTGTCGATGATTCCAGAAGTCTCGGTCAGTTCGTTGGCACCGTGCGCGTCGAGCGCATTGCCACTGGCCTCGTCGAGTTTCCAGTATGAAATCAGGCTGTCGGTTAGTGCCACCGGCTACCCTCGCAACTTCGCAAATAGCTGATCGCGCGCCGCTCGCACGTTCGAGACCGATCCGTTGCCGCTGGTTTTCGAATATGCCGAATCCAGTTCATCGAACGCGGCTTTCGCTTGCGCGTCGGAAACGAAGCCGAACCGCGCTGTACATTCGGCGTAGTGGACGGCCTGCGACCCGTCGCCGTCCCTCATTTGGATCATCACGTCGCGTATGTCGGTGAACAAATCATCCGACTCTTCAGCCAGTTGCAGAAACCGCCGCAGTTGCCGGCCGTACTGAATCTGGTCGTTGAAATGTATGTGTGCAAAGGCCATCTATTCCCCCTTCTCAATCCACGTCACCACGTTCACTTTGACCGAATCCCCAGGCCGCAAGTCCAGCACTGATTCACCGAACCACGCCACCGTAATGCCTTCGGGTAGTTGGCCTGCGGTCATTGTCTGCACGTCGTCAACCCAGAAATCTCCGTTGGTCATTCGTAACAGCACCACCGGCCGCTTGGTCGGGCCTTCGATCTTCCAGCGGTCGCCGAGGTCGCCTTCCATGCACTACGGCCCCAGTGTCACCTTGAACGTTCCATCCGCCTGTTGCACCACATCGACCACCGTCTTGCCCAGCAGCGTCCCAAACGCCACCAGCCCGTTGGCCTTCGACACGATCACTGTCACTGGCTCAGGCGGCACTACCGGCACGCTCGCCAGCGGCTTGATTTCTTTCAGCTTTTGCGCCGTCAACCACGTCCGTAGCAGATAGCCACTGTTGAGTGCCGCATCCCCGGTCGCATGCTTTGCAGGATCCCCGCCGGGCGTGTAGGCGTCGGAGTCAGGCTTGAACCCTGCGACCCCGCCCGTTGGATGAACGTCGTTGCTGCCGATTAGCGTCCCGTCCCAAGTGCCGTTCGGCCGACGTAGCTTAATTTCGGCGTTGTAGTCGATCAAGGGTATTGCGAGTTTCTTCGCGATGCCCGCCAACGCGAGATTGAATGGATCGGTCACGGCGGCATCGTAGCCTTGTGCTGTTCGCGGCGGCACGGTCGAGAGTACCGGCAGGATGCCCTTGGCGATGAACTGATTGCAGCGGGTTTCGACGATGGCGGTTGACTGGCCCGGCGAGTTCATCATCAAGATTGCGACTTGTGCCGAGTTCACGGTGGATTTGGCCAACATCGCGTCAATCCGCTGGTCCGCCCAGCCCATGTTCTCAAAAGCCGTAACACCACCACCACTCAAATTAAATCCGTTTGAAACTTGCTGACCCGCGTGCATCCAAGCGGCAATCGCCAAATCATCGGCAGTCCTTCCAGGTGCCCGGCTTATCCACTGGCCGTAGGCTTGGCTCAGGGTCATTGAATCGCCGACATGGATCACCAAGCCCGGCGTTTTTGTGATGCCCTGTACCGGCGTGCTGAACACCTTCTTCGCGTTCGCTTGCCATGCCTGCTTCCAGCCGTTGTCATAGCTGTTGGCCCGCACAATATCGTGCAGCACAGCCGGCGGCGGGGGGGCAACGACGGTCACGTCCGCCGATGCCGATTTGCCCTCGCAGGTCGCGGTAATCGTCGCCACGCCGGCCGCAACGCCCGTCACCAGCCCCGTAGGTGAGACGGTCGCATTGTTCGGTATGGATGCAGACCAGACAACCACGCGGCCCGTCAGCGTGTTACCGGCTGCGTCCGACAGCAGCGCCGTGAATTGCTGGGACTTGCCGATTTCAACGGTCGCGGTCGCTGCTTTCAACGCGACCGACGCCACGGCTACCGGTGGAGGCGGCGGCGGAACGACCGGCCCATCTTTACCGAGCACAAACGCCCCGTACTTTTCGCCGTCCACCTCACACACGATAGGATTAAATCCCGGCTGAATCGTCAGCGGCGGCAGCGTGACCTTGACCGGCTCCGCAACGCCCACGTCGTACAGCCGCAGCACCGGCGTCACGACCGTCCCCGGTGCAAGATCGTGTTGCGGGAACGGTGCATCCAACCAGACGCCTTTGCGTTTCGACGGCACACCGAGATAGCCTTGGTACGTCGTCGATTTCACGGCAGATGCAGGCTTCAGCGAGTTCCTTGCACAGAAGCCCCACTGGTCTTTCATTTGCTCGTTGCTCAGCCCGATCAAGTAAGCGGGAACGTCGGAACGAGCCTTCGGAAACGGAACGTACGTCGGGGCTTGATCCGCCTGGTAGAGTTCCTGACCGTCGATGAATAGCCGATCCGAAGCCACGGCGTCCATTGTCGCTTGCAACGGCCAAATACCAATCGGGGTTGTCGGCGTGCCGTTCGCCTGCGTCAAGTAGGTGTTGCCGCTTAGGTGAACCTCACGCGGGCGTAGCCATTTATTGCCGAATGGGCCAAGCTCGTGGTGCGTCACCGCCAATCGCGGACCAAGAGCCGTCTTACAAGCGAACGTGCAATCCGTAACCCGGTTCAATCCGAAGCCTGGTAGTTCGATTGCCAACCCGCCGCCGATGAATTTACAGTTGGAGTAGTTGTGGCTCTGGCTCTGCCCGCCGCTGATAATCGTGCGGTAGTATTCGGGCAAGACCTTTGGATTTAGACAAACAAAATTGCACCCATCGACCTGCGTATTCCACAGATACCCGAAGATCGAAACCGGCGGTACTTGGTCGCTCAAATAGGTGATATTGCGGATCGTGGATAAGCCCGAACGCGGGAAGATATGTTCGGTGTCCGTCATCTTTGGACAGCAAAACGCGTAGATGCCGTCGATGTCGCAACGGGCGGCGGATAGCGCGATCTTGCCGCCTTCAACGAAATCGTTCAGATACGGCTCATCGGCTACGTCGCTTGGATCAATCCAGCCTTCCGGACCCGTCGGCGTCTGTCCGATAATCGCGAGCGCCCAAATCCCGAACGCAAATTTGTTGTTGGCGGTTTTGATGTTGCGGACTTTGATTCGCGAACCCTGAAACCAGAAACCCAAACCTTCAAATCCGAAGTCGATTTCTTTTGCCAGACTGCGCGTAAACATGCCATCGGCACCGTTGCCTTGGCAGTTGATCGCGGCGCAGTTTTCGACCTGTCCGCGCTCGTCACCGATTTCGCCAACAAAACCAGCACCCAGGCAGTCGAAGGTAACGCAGTCACGAAAGTTCACATTGCTACTGTGATTCGTGAATCCCCAACCGCTCGTGCTTTGGGCAACGCAACCTTCGACGATGCCGGGCGGGCCGGAAATCATGCCTCGGTGGAAATGAAGAATGTATCGCCCGACTCGGTTCGTACCAGCAAGTGTCGATAAAGGCACTCTCTTGTCTGTTCGTCCCATATCTCGAAAAGCTGCGTATTTGATGACCGACTTCCCAACAGCGTCATGCATGATCATGACATGACCGGCTTGCTTAACCAGCGAGTTTAGCGGCTCAGTCCCGTAGCCGCTTTTCTCGCTGCGAATGACCACATTGGAATCGAGATGAATGACGAACACCTTGTACGGTGCGGGCAATCCGTGCGCGAATTTCAGCGGATCGACAAGGTTGACCACGTTGCCGACGACCGACTGAATCTTACACACGTCGAAGGATTTCAGCGGGTTCGACCAATCCGTGCCGGCGACCACGATGGTTTCGCCGGTCTTCCAATTTAATGGCGGGGTGGTCAAGGTGACCATAGTTGCCCCCACTGCTACCGCCCCCGCCAAGTCTGCTATGCGTGTTTTTGGCATGCCGTGTATCAGCACTGGCCCCATCGCCACGATGCCGCGGCCGAACTCTTTCGGATCGGCAACCAGGTCGATCGGGCCGTTGTCGGCAATCACGATCTCGCAGTTGCCGGTGATTGGTGCGGCAGCCGTGCCTATATCGAGCGTGCCGCTGTCGGTGACCACGATGGTATCGACCGTCAGCCGCGTATCGCAGGCCCGACAGAATGACAGCGTGCCGTCAACGCGAATCCATTTAATGCGTTCAGTAAGTTGGGTGTGAATCTCCACATCGTGGCTGGCGGCAATTTGTACCTTGGCCCCGTCGGCGGGAACGACGCCAGCGGCCCACGTCGAAGCGTCGGCCCATTTGCCGGACTTCGCCGAGACGGCGGTTGCTTCCGCCGGCTTCAGTAGGTTCATCGCATACGTGCGTTCGGCGGTGACGTAGGCGGGTTCGGGTGCCCCGGCAGTTGCCAGCACAAATACCGTTGTGAATAACAAATTCATTTACCCTTCTCCAATTTTTTCCGCCACGCCATCGCGGCATCTTCCAGCCGCTCCAGCAGCCCAACGCTCAACTCTCTTGCCGCCGTATTGGCAACGTACCGCTCGACACCTTCGACTAGTTCGGGACCATCGAACCATGCCGAGAGCAAAACGTGCGACGGTTTCGGTTGTGTCGGCGGCATGGTCAATGTTCCAAGAATCCGAAAACGCTCGTCCATCTAGCGGCGACCGCCGCGTGTCGGCCGGCTTCACGCCGAGCCAACGCATTCCTCAGTTGTCAAGGATGGCTTGACACCTGCCCCGTCGTCTCTGTCCGGACGCGGGATAGGAATACCCGCCGGTTCGACCCGACGGTACATGACTTTCCCATCCACGCGAATCAACTCATACAGACCTTTCGGTAACGCCGAGCCTGTTTTGCCGTCGCTGCTATAGAGCGACAGCCCGTCACGTTCGGCGGCCGTGCGGGCGCGGCGGTAGTCGGCGCGGCGGAGTTCGGTTAAAAGCCCATCCGTGGGCACAGGTCGCTCCTTGCGATCCACAGGTAGCGTGGTCGGTACAAGCGAATACTCCACCGGGTCGCCAACGAGCGACCATTCGACGGCGGTCATCGCGAGCATCACTATGATTCGTCTCACACTAAACTCCATTCGATGTCTTGTGCCGGGAACCCGTCGAACTGCGAATGCGCGAACGAATCATCCTGATCGACGATGTACTCAACATCTTTTGCCTTCACCCAGAACCCGCCGGGCGGCGCGCCAGATGGACAGGTTCCATGCACGTCACGGCCCCATGAATTTTGGATGTAAAATATCTCGCCATGCGTCGGATGCTTCCACCACCCGATGATGCACATTTGATGGTTCCAACTTGTCACCCGGCGATTGAGCAGCACGCCGTCTTGCACCGAGGGCGACATTTGCCCGCCCCAGTTGCTGGCGATAGTCACCGGGTAGCCGTTGCAAATCGCGGCTTTCACGTCGTCAGGCGATCGAACTTGAGCCGTCGCCTTGACAAGATGCTTGCGGCCTTGCTGAATCCATTCGTCCTTGATTCGCGCCCCGTCCGACCAATCCATCTCTACTTTGCTGCCCCAGGTCAACCCGCCGTCATCGGTAGGTTGCGGCAAGCCGGTCAACTCGTTGGGGATTACACCATCTTCGCGAACCGCTTTCGCTTGCCCGCTGCCTGTCGAGCCGTCACCCCGGCCGCGAATGCCAGCAGCCAGCCGGCCCCGACCGTAGGTGTACGGCATGAATAAAACCTTCAGCGTTTCATTCTGACCGAGCCGAACGATTTCGAAAGCAGACAGGTGCATGTACGCGCACCATCCGCCATTGCCCACGCATGATCCGGTTTTTTGGTAGAGCGTCGGCAAGTGTTTGTTGCCGTTGGCCCGTTTGCTGATTTCCCAAAGAAATGCTTTCTCGATTCCCCAATCGTCGCCGGTTAGCGTCCAGACGGTCATTTCAGCCAACGCCTGCGCGTGCGCCATCGTTTCGGCTTTGGTGCGGACTTCGGGCGGAATCCAGCCGTAGCTTTTCTGGCCGCGAATTTCGGTTGTCGCAATCATTGCACGGCCTCCAAACCAGCCGCCGCCTGCTCGATCAGCTTCGCCCACGCCGCCGGCGTTGTCGGCCCTGCGTCTTTCATTTTCAAAGCCACAGCAATGCCCCACGGCTTCCAATCGTCGGTTGCTTCGCCGATGGCTGCATTCGTCTTGCTGCGAATTAGCGACATGATGGACGCAGGCTGCGTCATGGCGTTGTCCATCACGGTTTGCTGGGCCTTGCGTAACGCGGTCGCGACGGCCGACGCCTTCAGCCGGGACGCCGCCGGAATCTTCATTGCCTCATCGCGGCTGGTTTTGAAAATGTCGCTGGTTGGTGTCGGCGGTTTCGGCTCTGGGTCTGGCGGAACTGGCGGCGGCCGCGGCCCGTTATTCACTCGAACCGTAATGGTTCCAAGATTGCTTTGGGCGTCCTTCCCAACCGTCTTTGCCACGATTTGCTGAACGTCCAGCGTCACCTTGTCATCGCCGACGGGAACACAAAACATCGTGCCGACGCCAGGAGGGAACTTGTCGGCGCCCTTCTGGTACGACTTCGGCCAGACCTGCCAAAACACTTCGTTGCCGGGATCGCGAATTGACTTGTCGGCGTAGAAGTAAAGCACCCGCACGCCGTCAATCGACGCGGGGAACGGCTTACCGGATTTGTCGGTAATCTTCGCGGCTGGTCCATCCGATGGAACCGGCTTCGGCGCCGGCTGGGCGAACGCGGCGGCAAGCAGAAGTGCAAATATCGTCATTCGTCTGTAACGCTACCTTTATCGGCCGACATTGATTCGGCGGCCGTTGGTAGTGCTCCGTTTCGAGTTCGTTACCTACTCTTCACCAAAGGTCATTTGCTGGTCGGTCTTGTCGGCCACCAAGTCTTCAGGTTCGAAGTTGCTTGGATTTTGAGTTAGACCTTCCAACAACACATTTTCGTGGCCGGGATTGCGAGTCCCGTCGTCTTGACTTTGAGCGGTTCGTCCGCTCCAGCCAGACCACCGCAAGCAATATGGCTTGCGTGTGTCGCACGGTAGCTGGTCGCTTCGTTAGGGATAAAGGAAACGGCAGAAACGAAACCCGATAGCAAAATTAACCGTTTCACTTTTCGCGACCTTTGCTACAATACCTTCGGTAACGATTTCGAAACCCCGGTCATGTTCACCAAACATTTTGACCGGGGTTTTTTCTTTCACTCAACTCCTATGAATCGTCTCTCCAAAAAACTCTTGCTCCAAGCTGCCATCGGGGCCGCGATGGTCGCCGCCTACGGGCTGTGGCTGCTTATCCGCACCCCCGGCAAAACAACTTCCCCACCAACGGCAACCACAAATGCAGCCCGCGGCCGCTTCGCACCCGCTCGCGTTTCGTGTGCCGGGTCGTCTCGGTGGTCACGGCCTTCTCAGTCGTCGGCGCCGGTGCCGATTTCTCCACCGAACACTGCCCGTTGGCGCACGATGATTTCTTCGCCGCCGACGCTTCGGAACAGAACAGCAGCAGCCCGAGGACCGCCGCAATGATGGTTGCAGATTTCACGATCACCTTCCTTTCGAGTTGAAGTTGTCAACCGTGTCGAGCAAAAGACAAAGCGTGGTTGCCAGCTCAATCGGCAACCCGATCAATACATTCACCAAACCGGCAACGCCGTAGGTTGCAAAGAAATCACCGACGGTGCAACTCAGAAACGGATCGCTCATGGCGTTTCTTTGCGAGTGCTCAACCACCACTTAATCACTGCCTCCAGGATCGCGAGCAGTATCCCGATGGTCAGCGGGTCGATGCCGACTTTGTTTTCTTTCTTCGTCAGCCGGTCGTATTCCCGCCGTAGCCGCTTCAGCCGCTTGGGGTCTTGTTCTGTATGGAGCATGCCGAGCAACTGGAACCGCAACGCCCAGTACCGCTCGCGTTTTGTTTCGAACTGCTTGGCGGTCATGGTCGGTTTTTTCTTTTTAATTGCCATCGTTGGCAGTCCTGCCTTATCGTCACGTTCTAACTTGACCAGTTGCTTAGATGACCGTTAGTAAAATGGCACGGGTCACAAAGTGTCAGCAGGTTGTCAGGTTGTAATTCCATTTCTGGGCACTTACTCACCGGCACAACGTGATGAACTTCCAATCCGTCCCGCGTGCCGCACCATTGACATTCCGGCTCTCTCTTCAAGTGTGCCGACCGCATCGCCGGCCACTTGCCCGACCGGCCCGCCGCGAGCGCCGCAGCGATTTCCGTTGACTGTTTGAGCCAACCGAACCAAGCCACGATCAGACAACCCCGCCGTTGTTCGGCTCAGGCGTCGGCGGATTGAGCAGCTTTTTGACGAAATCAATGAACGCTTTCGCGGCGGCAACGAGTTCGGGATGCGTGTTGTAAAACGCCAACGCCGCCTTGAAGAATGCGATCATGCTGGCAATGTCGGCCAGTGGGAAACCGCCGACTGTATCAGTACCCGCCGAACCCTTGACGCCGCATTGCTGTTGCAGTCCATCGAGTTCCGCCATTGTTTCGCTTACCGAAAATTCACTCATTTGCTTTCTCCCTATTCCATCCAACTTCGAAACCAGTTCGCTACCCAATCAATCGCCAACCAAGCCCCGTCCGCCAAAAACACCCCGGCACAAAATGACACCGCGATGGCAGCGGCGTATTCGATCATCTATTTCTCGAAAGCCGCAAGGATTATCAGCCCCATCATCGCACCGACCAGCACCGCCGCGACCACGATGTACATCACATCGGCCGGCTTATTGCCCATGCCTCGCGGGCGGATGGGAGTTCCCCATTCGTCGTCATCGTGAATTGAATCACTCATGGGTTGACGCCCTGTCCCGGCGGCCGATTCGGTCCTTGCGGATTTCTGCCGTCAATTCTTTGATCGCGTCTTTAGACTCCTTGGTGATCTCTGAGTTGCGGCCGATATTTTCGGTGTTCGACATGAGCGATTTTGTGACCTGCATGATCGCCTCAGTATTCGCGGAGTTGCTTCGGATGAGAGCGTCGGCGACAACCTGGGCAGCGGCTTTGCGCTCGTCGATCCGCTTATCTTCGCTGGCGTCATGCCAAGTTTTGAATTCGCGATAAGCCCAAGGCACGCCGCAGGAAATGGTAAACAGAATTGCAAAAAGCAGAATCGTCGAAACGCCCTGGGTGAAGAGCCACTCCAAGGCACGCTCTTTGAGGCTTTTGTTTGCGATGGTTTCGTCTGGCATAGCGGCAGCGCTCCCATTGCTCTCGGACTCATTCCGAGTTGGAAGCGGCTCGCCCCTGCCGACTTTCGATCTGAACGCTGCTATATTACGGGATTTGCCGGCACGGTGTCAATCCCGGCCTTGATCCGGTGGTAGATTTCTTCCCGATGGATCGGCACGAATGGCGGCGCCTTGAACCCTAGCCGCGTCTTTCCTTCCTTGATGCCGCAGACGACGACCTCTAGCTGAAAGTCGCCGAAATCGACGATCACGGCTTCGTTAGTTTTTCGCGTCAGAATCAACATTCACTTTCCTCCTTGTGGTCAATCGCTCCTACTCATCCAGTTGCACCAACTGCCCGACACTCGCCACCGGCGGATCGCTCGAATTGAACTGATAGCCGCAGTTGGGGCAGCGGGCGATCATCGCTTGCAGCCGCTCGATTCGCACCACTGCACAATGCAGTTTCACGCCTTCGATGAAGTACGGCCCGTCGCATAGTTCTGCGGATTTCGCATGCAGCCAAGCGATCAGGTCATCGTCGGTGTCAAACACTTGGCACCACCTTGCCGGTTCCTTTGCACTCTGAGTATTGATGGCGAACAACACCGGAAAGATCGTAACAGATTTCACCACGCCCGTGGCACATTCCGCACTGGCTCGCCGCGTCGTAGTGCCGCTGGATGATCTCGCATGCCAGTTTTCGATCAATATTGCCGAACATGCACTCGTACATTTGTTGTGCCGCCGCTTCGATCCACTGCTCAGGCATTGCTGGCCCCCTCCTTCTCCGTTGCGATCGCGGCGTCAATGTAACCCTCAATGTGTTCGCGGTAAGCGAACTGCTTTAACTCTAGAGCCAACTCGAAATGCGGGTACGGTTCCGTGCTGGGCCTTAATCCTGACCGCACCACCCACTCCCACCGCTCGCTGTTCTGCCGCAGGCGGTTGTAATCCTCCACCGGCATCGTGATGTTGACGTACTGTCGCGGCGGATCAGATGGCTCATGAAGGAACGACACCGATCCGGCCGGCGGTTCAGAGTTGTCGTATTTGACGGTCATGGTTTGCCTTTCGCTTTCTTAGGGGGTTGTAATCTGCTTCTGGGATTCGTTTACGCGCCATCGGCCCCGCCTTTCATTTTGAACTTCGCCCGCAACTCAGCGTGCGTCGGCCTCTTGTTCGCCTGCCGCCAGCCCTCGCAGCGCCCACATTCGCACTCGCATAAATGAAACGGCTTGTCCAGGTCGCCGATCAGCATGTATTTGATCGCGTCGGATTCGGTGCTGATTTCAAGCATCGGCCCCGCCTTTCACGCTAGCAGTCCCATAGGGTTTGCTGTCCGTCATCGTTCACCTCGTTTTTGTCTTGCAATGGTTCGCCAACAAACGACCCCGGCGCTTCCCATCGCAATTTAGCTTCCGCCATCACCGCCGAATATGTCCGCGTTTGAAGGTGGTCGTTTTTTCTCCAACCTTCGCCCACCGGTTTTGTTGTGCCGACGTTAGACCAGCCAGCCCCGCGAAGGCTTGCACCTGATTCCGATGGAAGCGTGTATGTCATCATCCTTCGCCCGCCCATAGCACGCCAGCAACGCCAACATGCGGAGTACAGCAATGAACACGTCCCTTTTGGGGCGTTCTCGTTGGTGCATACCCGCAAGACTTCCGCCGTGTATCCGTCCATTAGTGTTGCAGATAATGGATTGCCGACAATGGCGACCGCAACCAACGCCCCGGCGTAGTTAACTCCGACAGCCCACTTGCCGCCATTCCTCGCCGTCCGACCATTGTGTCGATGATGCTTCACCACAAAGTCGTTCGCTTTCGCCAACGTTATTGGTCGAAGTTCTGGTTTCATTGGTCGGTTCTTTTTCTCTTACGCTCCATCGGCCCCGCCTTTCACGCTGGCATAGACGCTGCGAACATAATCGCTCGTCCGCACCCACTCCATCGCGTCGTCGGAATCCAACTCGATAACCGCCTGCACCGCCGCCAGAAGTTCGTCCCGCTGGCGGGTCAGGTCGGCGACTTGCGACAACAACTTCCCGATATTCGCCAGATCGTTTTCGCTTTCGAGTTGCTGGATTTTCTTGGTTCGCTCCGCCCGCTTGCACCGCTCGATCAGCGTCGGGCAGGCGTTGACGGCGGCGACGATGGCGGCACAGTGTGGGCACCCTAATTCTGTGCCTTCGGTCGCTTGTTGGAGTAACTGACAATCTGTTTTGTGGTTCCACCCACCCACGATCGCCGCCAGAGCGTCGAGGTCGAGGGGTTGGGATTCTGGTGGAGTATTCGATTTCGGACCACCGCAGACCACGCATGGAACCCAGCCGATGTAAGTCTCGCATAGGCCGTTGACGCAACGAGTATTCGAGCAGTTCGGTTCACTTCCCATCGCTGGCCGCCTTTCCGGTTTCGTCGATCAATTTGAAAACATCGCCAATCGCCGGCACGTATTCAGCCGCCGGAACGCGCAACGTCAGGTCGATATTGTGAACCAGTCCCCGCAGCCGCAGCACTTCGCGGGCGGCGGCAGGACCGATGGCTTGGCGCTCTTCCTCTTCCCACGCCTTGATGTACTCCCGCAGTTCCGTGTCGGTCACTTCATCGCCGCCTTTCGTCCAACCAAATCTTCGCACAGGTCAACAAACTTCGATCTGCATTCGCTCGCGTGACAACAATGAATCGTGTTTCCGTAGTAGTCTGATTCGTCTTGCCAGCGGTTCGGCAAAGTTGGCGCGGCAACGTCATTGACTTCTCGAATCGCTTTACAAATGTCACATTGCACAAACTTGCGAGTCTTAAAACTCACTTCATCGCCGCCTTTCGCACCGCCCGATGCTCTTTGGTTTTCGCTTCACAGAAATCAGCGATGTCGCGTAAGCAGTCCTCTTCGAATACCGTGTTAGCCTTCGGGCTGAACACATATTTTCGCCAACTTGGATACCAAGACACCATTCCAATTGCGATCGGATCATCTTCTTTTGGTAGCACTGCCCACCGATCAGTTATCCCAGACTCCGACTTGCCGACGTGACGCATCTCGATCCACTTCATTTGCACGCCGCCTTTCGCACTGCCAGCCAAGCGTCGGCTTCGGCTGGATACTTCGAACAGAAATCACCAACGTGTGACCAAAGTATCTCTCCTTTTTGGTTCTCAACCTGAAATACCAGCAGCCCCTTCAGCCGCTCGATTTCGTCGAGCGCGGCGTCGGCGATGTTGGCGAGAATATCCTTTTCGCTTGTCGTCCATTGTTCGAGTCGGATTTCCCGAAACCGCTCAACCAGCCGCCGATCCGCTTCCAGGTCGCGTAGGTCAGTCATTATTCAACTCCTCCATGATGACCGTAAGGTTTCCCACTCCGAAGATTTTCCTTCTCCATTTTCAGCCGCTCGACTTCGGCACGCAGCTTCTCGTTTTCCGCTAACAGTTGCGCCAGCGTTTTGTTCTGATCACAAACCACGGATTCCAACATTGCCACGCGACGGGCACGCATTAGGTCGAGTGAATCAGCCATCGTAAGGTTCTCCAGCAAGTTCCGCGCTCAGTCTTTCGTTTTCCGTTTGCAGACACACGATTTCGGCCTTCAGTTCACGGCAGCGGCGCAGTGTTGACGTTGCCACACGAATCAATTCGCATTCCAAGCCCGGTAGGTGCCGCCGCGAATACGAACACCAGAGGCTTTCGAGTTCTTTCCAGTCTGACGGGAACGGCTCCGGCACTACATCGGCCGGCGGGATGGAGAGAGATGAAAGATCAAGGTGCATCGACGATACCTCCACTGGCGGCAAGGTCGGACATGGATTGGCACTCGGCTTGATTGTGTCTCACGCCGTCGATGATCTTGGCGATTTCTAAAGCGGCTTCCTGATCCATCGTGCAGTTGCCCATTTCTTGATCGCACCAAACACGAGCGGCGATTTCGATTGCAATCTCAGACGGTTTACAAGCAACGCCACCGCTTGAATCAATCCTGCCCGGCAAGTGATGCCGGCCGTACCAATCTTCGCGGGCCGCAATGAATTGATTCCAAGTTTCAAGACACCGAATCAGGTATTCAGCCAAGATAAAATCCGGCGTGTTGCTGCCGTTCTCCTTCGAATACTTGTTGAGCAAGCAAACCAGTTCATCTTCGAAGCTGCGGCGATTAGGAATCTCGCCGTCAAAGCCTGGAGACGTTGAACGTGCCTCTTCGAGAATCCGCATCGTGTTCCGCTCGTATTCGTTGGCGTGTTCAGCGCAACAGGTTGGAGGCTTTCCTGCCGTCGTCCCAACAACGCGCTCCGACACTTTCAGCAACTCCAACCCCAACTGCTTCCTACAAATCTGCTCGATTTCGTGCAGGCATTGGCCTTCAGGCTCTTCGCCGCTGCGGTCGCACCAGCGGAGGATTTGCTGGAAGGCGTCAATGAATCCTTTGGCCCGTCCGTCGCGGAGCATCGCCGCCGTGATGCCGGATTCCTGCCGTAGCCGGTGAAGGCTTTCGAGATACTTCAAACGGCCGGCAAGGTGTTCGGCTTCGGTTACAATCCGCTCGTGCGCCGGCTCGACTGAATCGTAAGCCTCTTTCAATTCGTCCGGCAAGCAAGAGTCATGCAGGAATAGTTCCGGCCGACGCTTCGCGTTTTCCGGCGACATCGCCAGCCCGCACTTCGCGCAGTTCGGCGCGTCACCGAATCCAATTTGTTGCATCGCAGAGTTGTAGCTTGGGTCAAACATTTTCTCTGGTCTCCATCTCGATTCCCGTCTCAACCACCTTGCCCGTGTACCGGTAGATCATCGTCACATGGTCGCCGCCTTCAGCCAGTCGATGGAGAGTTGTGATAGGTCGATCATTGGCTATGCTCCAATTTGTAACGAAAACATCCTTCGAACGAATCGACGTACAGATTTTGGCAGCACGTCCCTTGCGCTGGCCCGTACTCTGAATGCTTCCAGCAACCACCGCTCAACTCTACCCATGCCGTGCTGTCGCTCCAAAGTTCGACTTCCTTTCCGCAGGTGTCACAATCAACGACGGCTTCCATGCGCTCGCGTTGCTCGTAGCCGTCAGCGTCGAAGCCGAACAGCTTGACGGTTCCGAGTTCTGCGGTCACTCCCCACCCCCTTGCATCAGCAGCGCGTCGATGGCTGCGTCTTTGGTTGGAAAATCAGGACCGTGCAATGTGTCGCGCCACTCCTGTTTGAACGGCGCGTAGCGAACCAATTCATCAACCAGCCCCACCAACGCCGCGTACAGCCGGGTACGGTCGTGTTCGGCAGTTGATAATATCGGTTGGCACGTTCGTATCCGCTCCCCGATCTCCGCCAGTTCGGCGGCGGTCAGTGGTGACGGTTTGGTGTCAGTCGTCATCGGTTGGTTCTCCTTGCTGTGGCCGCAGGTCGGCGGCATCAGTTCGTCTTGCATCGCTTGCACCTCGCGTTCTTCGGCTTCGGTTCGGTCCATTTCGCTCCCCCTCAAAAACAACCAACGACTGGGGCACGATTCGAACGTGCATCTCCCTGACTCGCTGCCAGGCTCTCTGCCACGCAGTTTTCACCGCTTTAAGCTACCCAATCCAAAACAACCAACGGCACGGGCCGGACATAGGCCCGAACACCGTCATACCCAACACCGTGCCGCTGGTTGGCTCCTAGTGGTTCAATACTTCTTGCGCTTCTGTCAGTTGGCCGGTATGTAAAATCGCTCTGCACGCCTCACCATGATGATTATTCCAACTTGCCGACGCTCTAAGATAATTGACGATGTTCCGAAGACAAACTTCCAACTTCTGCATCCGACGCACCGCAGCCGGCCGATGCGACGGGATTCTTCGGAGAACTTTGCGTACACAGTCAACGACCCATACTTCGCCTTTGCTTCAAGTTCTAGGTACGCCGCATACTCCGCCGCTGTCGGTTCGTTGTCAGTCATCGTTCACCTTTTCTCGCGTCCGTAAACCTGCCTAACCGACCCAAATCTTGATCGACACCCGCGGCGACTCTTCGCCGCTTGCGACCCACTTCGACGCCAGCACATTGCAAAGCCGCGCATCATCGACGTACGCCAGACCATTGAGCGCGTCCGTTGTCGCTTTAATGAGGTTGTCAAGGTCTGGCTTTCCGACGAGCGGGAACCGCGGCATTGGCTTATTCTTCCATCGCTTCGACGCCGGGCGTGGGAACACAAACTCGAATTGAGAGTACAGCGTACCGTCGAGCGGCGGCCCGTCGTAAGCTTGCTGAAACGCCATTTGCACCGCCGCCTTGTAAGCGTTAACCGGCGCCTTTGCCGGCGTGTAGTTCTGTGCCACGGTATGGCCGTTGAACATTGCGACGCGATGCCGTTGGCGCGGCTGCGCGACGGGGATCGTCGGCACGGTGAACGCGATAATTGTGATCGGCTCCATCTACATTTCCTCCCGCTTCACCGGCTTGTCCAACGCCCGGCAAATCAGCGTCACGAACTCGCCCAGGTCCGTATCCCGGTTCGGCCCGTCGTATTCGCCGCCGTTCTGGTCGCGCGGCTTGCGGCTCTGGTCGCTGCTGTAATACTTGACCTATTGACCGCGACGGTAGCCCTTGCGGCGGTTGGATGAGGCGGTCATCGTTCGTCCCCTGAACCTGCCAGGGTGCCGTTCGTTTTTCGACGCTGCAATTTATCAATGTTCAGCCGCGCGATTTGCTCGAAATCCCAACCCAACACCGTCGCGAGCTCAGCGGTATACCACAGGCAATCCGAGAGTTCAGAGGCCAACGCCGACGATTGGTGCAAGTCCAACTTGCCGCCGTGGTCACGAATGATTTTCTTCACCTTGTTCGCGACCTCGCCGGCCTCACCGACAAGACCGAGCGTCAGGTATTCCAACGCCTGGTCTGGCGGGTAAATCGCGGTCGAGTGGGCGGCGTTTTGGTAGTCGTTGAAAGAGAGCATTTAGAAGCCTCCAGTGGGAACGGCACCAGCGAACGCGGCGCAACTCGATCGGTCGAGCCGTTCCGCAACCTTGTCCCACCACTTCGTGTCGGCGCGCCAGAATTTCGATCCTTCGACCGCGACATGCTGCTCAGGATTGAGTCGCGGCATGCCGCTGTACTTTTCGCCGGCCGGACAATCACAACGCACGCCGAACGCTCGCAGGTTTATTTCACCAACTCCTTCGGTTTGCACGTCGGCCAATATCGAGAACGCGCCGACGTTTACCGCTCGCGTCTCTGGATCGACAATCCCAAAGATCGACGCCATGCCTTCGCCGCCGCAAAATTGGCAGCGGGCGCCGGTCGATTGATAACGGGCATAGTCGCGCCGCGAAGTTCGCTTTATCGCGAGCTCTTTCGCACGGCGGACGATTTCGCCGGGATGGTCTTCGTATTTTCGCGGCCTGTCTTTTTCGGCGGCGGCGTACATTTGCTTGCTGGCTTCCAGCGCATCGCCAATGTCGAGCGTAACGAGCGTTTCCTGCCAACGATCGAGCACGCCTTGCTTGGCTGATCGCAGGTCGTTAAGCCATTTAGTCAAGCCGCTGAATCGCGTTTTGTGCTGGGAAATCCAGTCGTAAAACTCTGTTGGGGTCATTTCTTTTCGGCGATCGCCGCCTCCATGCGCCTGCGTTCGATGAGCGAATCAACATCATCGTCCGGTCGTTTCCAATCGATGAACTCGCGCCAAAACTCTGTCCGCTCAACTCCGCGCCCTGACACAAGAAATCGTTGCGCGTCTCGCGTCCGGCGATCAGCGATGGCGCAGTGGTCGGCGTAATTAACGGCCGCGCGAATCGCTAGATGTTGCTCGGTTTCCGGGAGTTCCGCAAACTTTTGAAGTGACAGTTTTTTGTCGCCTTTGCTTCCTTCTCGTGCCGGATACGAGGCCCAAAATGATTCGAATCGCGAAACGACTTCGGGCGGAAACTTCGAATGGCCTGCTGTCCGGCGCGACGTGCGCGGCGCTTTCGCGGCGCGGCGTTTCGGGGTCGGAGAGTCTGGCGGTTCGTCGTTTCGTTCGGAAGCGCTTGGATCGAAAGATTCATCCGCACCAAATTCCCCCTTGGGGGATTTAGGGGGACAAGAAGGCAAAGAAGACAAAGAAGGCACAGAAATACAAGCGTTGCTAGCAACCTCCTTTGGACCACCATTGGATAACCTTTGGTGTTCCATGTTTATAACGTAAGGCGGAATAACACTTTCCGTCTCATTTGGGTGAATTTTCCTTTGGTACTTTTCCCAATTCAGAATTTGAATGTACCGAACACCTTTGGCTTCGTAGCGCAGGATGAACCCGGTTGACTCCAGTTCTTTGAGTGCATCGGACGCCGCGAACTCGCGGTAGGGCAGGATTGCCAGCTTCAGTTTCTTGGGCCGATCTTCAAGCCGTCCTTCCCGATCCGCCTGGCACCAAAGCCCAGCAAAGAATAGGTGTACTTCGACTGGAAGATCGCCGCCGAGAATCTCGTTGGTGAAGAATCCAGGATGTATGTCGCGTTTGCGTGCCACAGTCTACGTCTCTTGTTGTTGAATCCATTCAGCAAAGCCGCGCCGATCTTTGGCGTCGAGCTTCAGGTATGCCTTACAGGCGACTTCGAATGCGGTCGGAACTTTGACGATGCCAGCTTCGATGGCGGCGGCCCGGACCGAAGGGAACTCGCCAGCGGCAAGCCGGTCGCAAATCTCTGGTGCGTCACGACGCAGACGGGCGGCAAGGTAAGAGGCGCCACGGCCATTAGAGATAGTATCGTTATCTCTATTCCGGCCCCGGCCGACTTCTCCATGCTTCGCCAACGGTTTTGCATCTTGCGCCAACTTCTGCGCCCGTTCTTTGATCTGTCCGGCATTCAGGCCGACTTCGGTTTCGAGTAGTTCATCCTCAGATTGATACCCAAGGATTTCCCAGTGCCTGTACTTTCTGATCCGCTCCAACTCGTCGGCGATAAGTTTCTCATCGCACTCTTTGCTTTTGACGTACCGCTTCAGCGCGTAGAGAGTCTGAATCGCGTACTCGCGCGACCGAGGGTCTTTCAAATCACGCGGGCCAATCCGCGCTTGACTGACTTCAGTTTTGGGTAACTTGCTTGTTTGCGGCATTGCTCAGTTGTTGTTCCAAAAAGGCCGTCATTGTTCGCAGAGTTTTTAGGTTGGTGATCTGCTGGAGTTCAACATTCAAATCAATCTTCGCCGCCGGCTTGGCCCCCAGCATGGGGGTTGCTGTTGTCTCATATCCAAACCGCCTGGCCGGAATCGAACCGGCCCGCCCTTGCTTATCCAAGCTCAGGCTCGACCATTGGCGGGCAGTCCACACTGCTTCCGTCGAATAAAACCGCCGGGCTACAACGAGCAGCCCGGCCCCGCGGACCAACACTAGAAAGCAATTCGCGACATAACCCTGACTAGCCGCAGGTCGCCGGCAACGTGCCGGTGAATCGTTTAGGCTAACGGGCCGTTGGCAATACCTTCGATCGCACGGGCTGCTTTCCCAAGCACATTGCGAACCTCTTTGAAGCACGGACCGTTAGGAACCAAAATAGATTCCACCTTTCGAGCGACTTCAAGCAGCCGTTCCCGGTGCGGTCGCTCTGCTTCGGCCTTCAGCCGTGCCGCCTCTTTGGCGTCGGCGTCGGCTTTCTCTTTGGCTACTTGCGCCGCCAACCGTTGTTCTGTTTCCACCCGCGCCCGTTCGGCGGCCTGTTGCTTCGCGGCTTCCAGTTCCACCGCCCGTTTCTGTTCCGCCTCTTGCTGCTCGATCTTGATTCGCTCGGCACGCAAGCGACGGGCTTCAACGAGTTGAGCCATCTCGATTTTCTCTAGCCGCTCGCGTTCAGCGGCAAGTTTCTCGGCTTCAATTCGTCGGACTTCGGATTCAACAGCAAGCCGTTCTTTTTCGATAGTCGCAATCCGGTCGCGTTCGATAGAATCGAGCCGTGCTGCCGCCAAGATCGTCTCGAATTGCTGGTCGGTCATATCGCCGATCGCAACCGGATCGTCGCACAGATAGCCGCAGTTCGTCAGCGCGTTGATCCGCATTTTCAACGCCATCCGGCGAGCATCTTCAGCGGCTTGCTTAATCTTTTGCTTGGCCTGCTCGACGGCATCCTCTTCGGCTTGCAGGTGCGATTCGATAGGCTCCAGCAACGCCGTCAGGCGCCTAGCTTCAGCGTCAACCGTCTGCCCGTACCGTAAGGCGTCAGCCTTCAGTTCCTTGCGGGTCTGTTCGACGGCCACGCGGGTTTTCTTCACGACCATACGGGCGTCATGGACCGCCTTAAAGCCCTGCTTGTCGTTGACGCCGTCGATCGTCAGAGGCAGGTACTTTTCCGCCAGTTTGGCGATCGCTGCGTCCTGCCGGCGAAACTTGGATAGTTCTTCGGTTTCAATGCTGATTGGCGTCAGCGTCGTGTCAATGGTAGCGGTTGCACTGCTCATTTAGGTCGTCTCCCCTGGGTCAATCAGCTTGTCCAGGAACGACCGGAATTTCTTCCCTTCAGCCGGCGTCAGGTCTTCCAGGTCGTACTTGCCGGTTTGCTCTTTGACATACGTGCGAAGCTCCAGACCGCCGAGCTTGGCAACCCGGCAACAGGCTTGCAAGTCATCGAGGTCTTCGGGTAGCATGCGTTCGCCGGTGTCGGCGGGTTGGTCTGTGTCGGATTCTTCAGCCGGCGCCGTCGTCTCAATTTGCGGTTGCTCCACACCGGCGGTTAATTGGTCCAGGTCAACACGACCGCGAACCGGTTGCCGCGGCTTTGGACCAAGAAACTCTTGCTCGTCAAGTTCTTCCTTGGTTGACATACCCATGAGCACCTCAGGGTAATGCAGCCGGATCAGGAACATGGCGGCGCGGTACTGCAACATGAGGTCGGTCATTGTGGTCCACTTACTCGGGATGGACCCGCCGTTTTTCATGGTCTTTGCTTTTGTCCATCCTTCGGCTTCAGCAAGTGCGTAAGTCACCGTCTGCTGCACAACCTGCCCGGTTGACTTGTCGGTTGCCGACGCGATGCACTTTCGGCCCTTGCCCTCGCCGGTCAAATCAAACGACACCCGCCCCTTGATTTGTCCGCTGGCATTGAGCAACGCAATTGCGAGCTTCGATTCAACGCCAGGCCGACCGTGGACGATGTAGCAGTTTTGGAGGAACATGAACGGATCGACACCGCAGCGGAAAGCCATTTGTAGCGCAACAAAGACGTTCGCCTGCTTGCCGCGAAACTGCTCGGGAACCAACTCACTGGCGGCGAAGATAGATGATAGACGCTGAAGGTGTTCAAACTTCGCTGAGTCTAGCAGATTGGCGAATGGGCTGGAGTCGTTGACGGTCGGCCAACGCGGCGCGGCGGGTTGTTGCCCATTCCCATTCGAGAGACGGTTTTCTGTTTGGGGTGCAAGCGTACTCATTGTGCGGTTTCCTTTGTGTAAGCGTAACGGGGTAGGTCCAAGACATTGACGCCGACAGACCACGGGTTCAACCATTCGTCATCGGCGATGCACTGGGCGAGCCGGTCGAGCAGTTCGCGGTTTTGTTTGCGCCCAAGTTCGATGGCGTCTGGCTGCATCCAATAGCAGCCAACGTCGTGCGGCGGCTCGTTGCCGACGACGACGAAAAGAAACTTGCGGTCCGCTTCGCCATGAGCGACGGCGATGCCGTCCAAGTAGAACGCAGATTGACGGTGATAGCCGTACTCGTTTGCCGCCCAGGAGAACCGCGACGGGTCTGGCCCGCTGGCGGTCTTCAGGTCGATCAACATTCCGTTGTCGGCAAGCAAGTCCGGCTTGCACTTGCACTTGATTCCTGTCTTGGCGTCAACCCAGTCGATGCGTTTCTCGCGGGCGCCGGCCCACGTTACCAACTTGTGGGCCGTCTCGTTTTCGGTCACGGCCCACACCATTGCCGAAACCAAAACGTATTCGTCGGGCGTGATGATTGTCTTGTCGGCGTTGTCGGCTTCGAACTGCGCCCACCATTGTTTATCGGCGTTCGACCGCCGCTCGCGGTCCTCAGAGATGGCAATAAGGTCTTCAAAACAATGCGGCTCCAACACCATCGCATGCAACGCCGAACCTATCCGCAACGCCTTCGACGGCTTCTCGGTTGGCCAAGTTTTCGCGACGAATTTGCGGTAGTATTTGGTCGCGGATTCGCCGAAAGTATCAAGCATTGAGTGAGACACCGCCGACGTATCGGCATGGTACTCGGAATTTGTTTGCGGCTCTGGCAAGGTCGCTGTACTCACCGCCCACCCCCAGCCAGCAACGCCGATTCGTCCAGCCGCGGCCCGCCGAACGGAATGTCGGCACCAAGGAAGTCGGCACACAGGTCAACGGTCTCGTCGTCCGCCGCATCGTCCAAGTGGTCGCACGACTTGAACGCTTTCGCGAGGTCGCGCTTGACTCGCAACTCGCAACTCAGGTCGCTGATGTTGTTGCTCATCATGTACTCCCAAGCTGCATCGGCCTGGCGGTCGTACACGGTCTCGGTCTTCGGGTACTCACGTCTCAGAAATCCCATAGCATATCTCCTTGCTGCTAATCGAGAGCCGTCGGCGGGTCTAACGCCGGCGGCTTTTTCATTCTAACTCGGTGGATAACCACTGTCAATCGCACTTGCCAAAATTTGTATGACATGGTACATTGTCATACGTGGTAACAATTTCTCAGCTTGGGGCATACACACAATGACGGTCGCATACGATGAATCTCGATATGGCCAAAACACCGAAACCACCGAAGCCAAACGACCGGCACAAACTCCGGTTGATGGGCCTGCGATTGCCGGACGAACTGCAAGCGTCCTTGCGGGCGCTTGCGGCAAAGAACCGCAGGACATTGACGGCTGAAATCCAGATCGCACTTGAAAAGCACCTCGCAGACCATTCGAAAGAATAACGGCCGGCCGGCACTTGGGGTACCGGCCGGCGTGACTAAGCACACGCCTAGCCGTGGTTCATTGTTGGTCGATTTGTTCCATTTCCGCTTCAATGTCTTGCTGTAGCGCGTCTAGCGATGCCAGTCTTTGGTGATGCACACAGGTAGCGGCTTCCATGCCGTGCGGACCACGCAAGTAGTAGTCGCGGCCGTTCGGCGCCATTTCTTTCAGCGCGTCGCGCGCGGCTTCGAGAGCATCGTAGACTCGTTCACGCATTTTTAGCAGGCTCTCGCGGCTCGTTCCGTTCGAGTGAACGAGCGGCGTCCAGTCCGATATTTTCTGTTCGACGTTCATCATCTCTCCTCCCACGTCCCCACCACCAGCAGCACATACGCCACGAGAATCGCGATACCGACAACGAGCGGCTCATGTCTTTGCCGCCGGTGTGCTGAAGCATTTCCCGCTCCACGCCATATTCTTGATCCGAAGCAACCCCGACTTGCTCCACCGCTCAATGATCGCTGCATTCACCCGCGCCCAATCCGTCTCGTAACTCGATCGCAAGGCAAGGGCATAGGTCTTGGCAATCTGATTTTGATTGCAGCCTTGTGCGATTTCGTTTTCAATCACCCATTCGACAAAGGCAATTTCAAATTCACCGCTCATCGCACCATCCTCCACGCATCCACCGCGATTCGTTTTCTCTCAGTCGCCGCAGCCGTCCAGCCAAAGGACGGCCGACTCGTATTTATCGTCGGGTCGCTCGTCGCCAGCGGTCTCGTAAGAGTCGATTCTGGCGCTGATTCGCAGTCGCTCGCTATCCAGATTTCGAGCAACAGATACGCCAGCCGCCCGACGGCGGCAAACGTCAGCAGCCCGGCGAAGCAGATTGAAAACACGGTGCATACGGTTCCTTCCATGTCGATGACTCCCTATCGTTTCGACAACCACTTGTCACAGCACCAATTGAACGCGGCAAGCGGCACGAGAACCGCCGCGAGCAACGCTATCGGCAACCACAACGGCGACAGCACCCACCACCATGACCACTCGATGACACTGCAAAGTTTCAGGCCGATAAATAGCAGCGTGAGCATCCCCGCGAACCCGAAGCCGCCGCCGCCGTTGGCGTTTGAGTCCGACACTGCGAATCGCTCCCTCTTAAAGTTTGCCGCCCCGTGGATCGGGACCGCCTACGGCTTGGCGGTGTATGCGTCGGCAGCACTAGAAACGTAGAACAATGCCGCCTTACCCCTCGCTCTCACGGGTCACGATGCTCCCTTGTTTTTGCCGGTATAACCCGACCGGCTGCGGGATGACTTCTAACTCCTACCACCCAGAGCAGCGGTGTTACATTGGATGCCTTTCGAGTTGTCCGCTGCACCCTAATCGCTTCCCGCACCGTGCGGGCAGCGGATTGGCTCAATCAGCTTGTTCGAACACATGCCAAACGAATGGGTCGATGACCACGGTCCCGATAAATTTCGTTAGACCGTCTGGCAGAGGATGGCCGGTCCCGACAACTACAAATTTTCGTGTCACAGAAATCCTGTTTTCGTCAACAATTGCCCACATGCACAACGATTCACCTTGGCGATGGACCGACAGCACACTTGACGCACGCGGCATCGACAAGTTGTTTGCTCCAAGCTCCAACGGATATTTCCATATCGTCTGCATTCGACTCATCTACTCCTATTCCAACAGCGGCAAATCCTCGCGTATCAGGCACCGCAGCGAAACCGTCGCCCGGTCCATCTCGTCTTTAGCCTCTTTGGTTTCCTCTTTCTTGCTCAGGTAGATTTGCTCCAGTTTCGCGACTACCCGCTCCTGGTCCTTGATGGCTTCGAGTTTTGCTTCATCGTCGGTCATGTTGTTTCCTTTGCAAATCGTTCGTCCGCTAGTCGTTGGCCGAGAATCACTACCTCGCGAAAATGATCCCAGTTCACCCTCGAATCAAGCGGTCGGTCGCCGACGAATCGCAAATCGTATCCCTCTTTGTCGGCAACAAAAAACGCGATAGTCCATTTGAATTTTCCATCTTCCGACCAAAGGCAAATGTGCAAGTCGTCGGTCAATTCGAGCGGATAACGCCGTGGTTTTTCCAGCGGTCGGTAATACCGTTTGTTCGCCGTTGGTCCGCTCATCGCTTGTCCCTCTTGTAATCCCAGCTTCGCGGCTGGGGCTGCGTGTCTTCAACTCGCGTCACGTCCATCTTGCTCGCCGCCGCGTTCTGTCCGTTGCACTTGGGGCAAAGCCAGTTTCGTTTTCTGTCCTTCGAGTCGAACTCCTTACCGCACTTCAAGCAACGCCGGCGAATCGGTTCTGGCTTGTCGGCATCCTTGCCTTCGGTGGTCATTCAGCCGTCCACCCGTAGTCGTCGCGAATGTTCCGTTCGTAATCCCGAAACAACGGCACCGCGTCCCGGTCGCCCGCTTGAATCGCAGCCACGCGAGCGGCGTAGACTTCGATTCGTGCATCTATGTGCGGCGGGGTCTGGTACACCGATGATTCTTCCTCCGACTCCCGGCACGCCCAACACTTGCCCAACACGATGCTCGTGTCGCTTTTCAAAACCCGTCCGCATTCGCACTCTCGGTACTCCATTCCCGTTGCCTCCTACTTCGCCTTTCCCGTTCTCCGAATTTCAAACGTCAACACCGGCAGCAACTCTTTCGCCTTCGCCAACACAGCTTCGGCTACGTCCCGCGACCACGCGACCGCCGAAGGACCGCCGGTTACGGCGACTTCGTACCGGGCGTCGGTGCCCGAGCCGGGACGCGGTAGGCGACGGCCAGGGGTTGCGGTGGTGTGACGAGCGGTTGTCATTGTTTTGCTCTTAGATACTCTTCGATGGTCTGGTCGTTTCGCTGGCTGTTGTGGAACCCACAAGCAATGACGCAGTTTTCAATCGTGTATTCACCTTCGCGTGATCCAGGAATCAGCCTGTCGATCGAAACTTGGTTGTTGCAATTACCCACTCCACGATTCGCATAGAAACATTTGCGGCCATGCGCCCGAGCGACATTGATCGTTAACGGACCCTTTCCATTCGGCAATTTCCGATAAGCAACCCATGCGTTCACGATTTCCGAAGAACCCCAAGGAACAGGAGGAACGAGCCGCGCGAGAATCAGACTGACCAACTTTTGTTGGTCCTCGATCCGGTACATGTCGATTCCAGGATTCTCTTGGTTTCGAACATCATGGATCGCTTCGTACAGGGGCAGTTCGTCGAACGTCATCTCGTGTTACTTTCTCTGCCAACGCAGAAACTAAAGCCGCTTCCGTTTCGTCCAAATCGCTGAGCGAACAGCAATAACCATCGCAACCAGCGCAGGCGCTGCACGGAAAAACCACCGTTTCTAAATCAATCAAAATTGATTCTTCGTATGGGCATTCGTTCGCCACTTCGCAGGAACACAACGGGATCCCGCAATCACCACAGACACCTGGATCACCCATAAGTTTTCAGCCTCAATGTCGCCAACTCGACGAACTGCTTTTGCTTCTCGATGCCAACGAACCGCCGGCCCAGTTCGCAGCATGCCGCCCCCGTCGATGCCGAGCCACAAAACGGATCGACCACAAGATCGCCTGGATCGGACGCGCAGCCGACGATCGCCCGCGTTAGTTCAAGCGGCAACTGCGTCGGGAAATCGGGAATGCGTTCCTTTGCCGTCCCAACGAGCCTGGGGATGTTCCAAACGTCGTCCCAAATCTTGCCGGCTGGATCGGCCCGGCTGTCGCCATACTTGGCTTGCCGGTCGCTTGGCCGGTTAACAGCTTCGGGATGGAACACGAATTTCTTTGGGTCTTTGACGCAGTAGAAAATATGCCGGCTGGTGCGGTTGAAATTGTTCGAGCAGTTGACGCCGAACGTTTCGTACCACTTGATCCAAGAGCGGATCGTCAGCCCGAGGTCATGTTTCAGGATGCAAGCGTATTCGGCCGCGAACTCATCGCCGATCATCACCCAAAGCGAACCGTCGGGCGTCAGCACGTCGCGGCAAAGACCGAGCCATCCTTCGCACCAATCGACGTACTTATCGTGCGGCATATCGTCGGCCTTCTTGCCGTCGCCGTAATCGACACCGATGTTGTAAGGCGGGTCCGCGAAGATCAAGCGGGCCGTGCCGTGATCCATGCGGCTAAGGGCGGCAACGCAATCGGCATTGCGGATTTCCCACGTCTGGGTTTCTGGCGATGGCGCGGCTGCTGCTTTGGCCTTCAAATCTTCGCGCTTTTGCTCGCGCTCGACTTCACGTTTGGCTTGCGGTAATTTCACGTCGCCCGCAATCACCTTGTCGAGCAATGCAGGATCGTGGGCATTGACTTTTTTGGCGTGGTCAATGTAGCGTGGATTGGTTCCGACAAGTTCAGCGGCGTTGTCGCGAGTCTTGTTTTTTGGCTCTGATCGCTTGGGGGAATTATTTCCACCATGCGATCGTGCGGATTTACTCTTTCGGTCACCGCCCCCTTTGTGTTGGCCAACCGCTTTTCTTTCTTTGGCTTTGGTTTCGAGTTCAGCCATCATGCTTTCCATCTTCACCGCAACGCCGGCCTTTTGCCCTGAACTAAGGTGACGACGATGGAAGTTTTCGCTGTACACAAATCTAACTGGACAGTTGCCGGTGAATTGTCGTGTTTTTGGCTTGATGCCTAACTCTTCGCAGGCGCGTTGGCGGTTTCTTCCGTCGAGAACCTTGCCATCGTAAATCGTGATGTCGTCCCGCTGACCATGTTCGGCAATGTCCGCCTTCAGCCCCGCGAACTCTTCCTCGGTCATCATCGGGAAGAGGCTCGCGATCGGGTGGACTTCGAAGCTCGTTTCAGTTCCCGGCATTCCGTTACCTTTCGTGGCGACGAAGAGATAATAACGAAGTTCGCATCATCTCGTCAAGACGATTTTCCGATAATTGCGAAAATCGCATTGACGAGACGTGCCGATGTTCGTTACATTGATTGTGGAGGTAGAAGTCAAAATGAAAAAACAGAACGGCCAACCTGAAGATTTTTCGGTGTCGGCCGCGAAAGCCGCACGCCGTGTTGGCGTGACGACTCGAACGATAATCAACAAAGCTATCGAAGGCCGCTTGCCGTACGTCCGCAAGGGTGCGTCAACGATGCCGCGTTATTTCTTTCGACGCAGCGACATTGAGGAAATGCGGAGAACGTACCAAGACGGACGGACGATTACTCGGAAGGCTTCGGCTTCAGCCCCCTGATGACTGGCTTGATCTTGCGGGCTTCAATGTCCGCAGGACGAAAGCGATAACGGGGCTTTGCGAGTTCACCCAAATCAAGAGAAGGGATTTTTTCTTTGGCTGCCCAATTGGTCAACGTCTTGGCATCCACACCAAGAATCTCTGCGGCTTCCGATGCCTTCATGGTGAACTCGGATTCGTCGGGCTGTTCTGTCGGAATCTCGAATCGTGGAATTGGTTTTTGTGCCGGCACTTCCGGCTTCGTTTGGTCGGGCTTCGTTTTAGCCATCGGTTCGTCGTATCCGATTGGTCCGAGGAATTTCTCAAAAGACTCCGTGCGCATTTGTTTCATCCTTCAAGGCAAAGACTTTACGAATTTCTCACCCCCGCCGCCACTAGCCGGCCGCCTGCGTCCCGTCCGTCAGCCGTGCTATCCGGCACGCCAGCAGCAACAGCAGGTCATCGGTAGCCGCTGGCGACGTGCGATAGCGCCGCCAGAACTGGCGTTGCAACTCCCAGTAGTCCGCCAGCGTGAATTGCCGGAACACGTCGGGGTAGCGTTGGAACACCAGCCACATGGCGGGATGATCCGAAAGCAACCAAGGCGGTTGTTTCGCAGCGTTTGGGGATTCGTAGACGGCGCGCAGAGTCACGCCAGCGGTAGAAGGTCTCGTACATCGGTATGGTTTCGACTTGGGGCAGCAACACCAGCAGTTTTCACCGCGCGGATACCACCGCAATAGGCGTCCTGTCCAGGGGCCGGCTTCATTTGGATTGCGGTGTTGCGAAAGGTAAATGTACCTGTTCAAGCGAACAGCGTCAAGCGAATTTTTGACGACAAGTTTTCCACGAAATCGTCGCGGCGGGGGATGGGGTGACAAGTGCCAACGAAGCGAAAGCATCGCGAGTATTGGACTGAAGTCCACAAGGTGGTGGAAGGCGAAGTCATTGTGGCGACGTGCTGTTGCAAATCGGCCGGCGACACTCGCAAAGAATGCCAAATCGCTACGGGGAATAAGACGCCGTGCCGGTGCGATTGCCACAAATGCGTGAAGCGAAAGGCGGTGACAAGTGGCTGACGAATCGACCGTGACTGCCGATACGTGCCCGCGGTGCGGGGTACTCAGCGAACTAACCACCGCTGGCGGGGCGTGGTTGTGCTGCAATGGACATCAATGGGTTGCTGGTGGGCAAGTGGAGGCGGCCAGCGACCCCATCGAGCATCCGCCGCATTACTGCCAGGGCGGCATTGAGTGCATCGATGCAATCGAATCAGCGCTCGGCCGCGACGGGTTCATTGCGTACTTGCGGGGGCAAATAATCCGGTACACCTGGCGGATGATGCACAAGGGCAACACGGCCGAGGATGCCGCCAAAGCCGCGTGGTACTGCCGGCGGCTGGTGAAGGTGTTGGGGGTGTTGGGGGAGGGGAAGTGAGCGAGCAACTACTGACGGTCGCCGAGGTGGCCGAGCGGCTGAAGGTGTCGCCGTCGAAAATACGCACCAAGTGCCGGCGGCGCCAATGGCCCCACTATCGAATCGACAGTTGTATTAGGTTCAGCGAAAAGCACATTACAACGATTCTTCGCAAAATCGAACTGCTTGAGGATGGTGCCAAGCCGGTGCGAATTATTGAGCCGGTTGCCGGCAATCATTTTCGCATACGTGCCCGTTCGGCGTCCTAGCTTCCCGTCGCCTTCTTTGCCTGCTCGCGCAGGTAGTCCGTCTTGCCAGCCAAATGTCCGTAATGTCGCATGACTGTCATTACACTCGACCCCATCAACTCTGCGACGGTCGCCACATCTACGCCGTTGCCGAGTGCGTCGGTCGCCCAAGTGTGCCGTAGGCTGTACGGACAGAGCCAGCGAAGATTGAGCTTCTTGCCAACCCGATAGAATCTTTGCGTCAACACCTTCTTATCCCACGGTCCGCCGACGCCGTTGCGGAATAGTGGCCCGGTGTCATTTCGCTTGGCTAGCCGCTTGACGATAGCAGCGGCTTCAGCCGTCAGAAAGATTTGCCGCTTGCGTTTGTTGCCGCCCGCTGGCTTCACGGTTATCGTGCCCGTCTTTTGGTTCCAGTCTTTCGCCTCAATAACCCGAATCTCTTGGGGCCTGCAACCGGTCGCGAGCATGAACCGCACCACGTCCCGCCAGGCCGAATCGCCGCCAGCCGCGATAACCTCACGGCGTTGTTTCGCAGTCAAGGTCTGTTCGCGGCTTCCTGATTTCGGCTCCTGCACGATCTTCACCGGGGACCGCAAGAGAATGTCACGCTTGACCGCCCAACTGAAACACGCCTTGACGCAGCGTATGGCCGCGTGGCGTGTCGAATCCGTCCAGTTGGTCTTTGAGCCTACCCAGTTCTCAACGGACACCGGCGTGACTTCTACGGCCAGCGTGCCGGCTTCTAATGATGCTTCGAACTGGTCGAGGTACTGGCGATACCATTCGTAGGTCATCGGCGCCCGATTCGATTTAACCCAATCGAGAAACGCACCGGCGAGTGTCGCGAATTGGCATGATTCAGACGGCGGTTCGAATGTTGGTTTGATTCGCAACAGCGCCGCAAACTTGGCGTTCGCGCGGGCTTGGTCCGCACCGAGTCGATGCGTTTTCCCGTCGATATTGACGTACCATTCGCCACGCGATTTACGAAACCACGGCCGCGGGGTGCGTCCCATTCTGTGCCCTAAAGTGCTTGATTCCGTGCCAGATGTTTCGCAACATCTTTATTTTCAGGCGTTTGTGGCGTCGAAGTCTTGTTTGGCCAGCAACACCGGAACGCCGAAATAGCCTAATTACAGCACTTTGCAAGAGCATTAGCAGCATAAACGACATGAGATATAGACGTGCGGCACGGATTGTGTGCCGATTCTGTGCCGCGATTACCGCTCCCCCATCTGCACCCACTGCACTTTCGCCCGCTTGTGGCGCGGCCGGTCCTGACTCTACTCTCCGTTGCCTGGCCAGTCGGCCAAGCCATCTGCCTCGTCGTGGGCGAATGCGCCGTCGTAACTCGGCTTCGCCCGCTCCGCGTCGTAGCGGGCCAGGGCGGCGCGGGCGGCCTTTCGGCCGCCAGCCATTTCGCTATTGATCGCTCCATGCCAGTCGTCGTCAACGCGAAGCAATTCCCGCAGCGCCGCCGCTAGCTCGTCGAGCAGCGGCCGGGCAGGTTCGGCCGCCGGTTTTGTCGCCCGCTCAATCAGCCGCTCCGCCTCGTGCCGGCTGCAACTCAGCTTGAGTGCGATCCATCCGGCCTCGTCTGTCGCGCGACGTTCGAGCCGGGCGAAGCTCGCGAGAAAATCGCGGACTAGGGCTAGTCGGTCGGCGGTGCTCATGGGGTGCCTGCCGTTTCTGCGGCGGGCACCCGCTGCGGCCAATACTGGCGTAGCGATACTGTGTGATGGCCCCGTCGGAGCCATACGACGCCACCGTAGCGCCGCTCGGCGGTCCAGCCATGCCGTTCCGCCCTGATGATCGCGGCCTCAATCGACTCACGTAATCGACTCATTTCCCCTCTCCCTTCTGCCCCCAGTGGGGGCTACTAAATTCCACACGCGGCAATCCAGTACCGCACCGCCAGCTTGCCCGACTTGAACTGCCGGGCCAGTTGGCCTATCCATTTCGAGTCGGCCCGCATATCGCCGCGTAAACCCCAACCAGCGAACGCAGACGGCTCGACCGTCGCCCGCGTGGTTGCATTGTTCGATTCGAACAGCACGCCATCCTCTTCTTCGAGAATAAATCGCTGATCACCGCTGCCAGTTTCCAAAAGCGTCTTCATCCCCCACCCATCCCCTATTAGCTTCCACCCCTGCCCGGCCGAAGTGGCGCGGGCAGGACCAACAGTAAACCTACTCGACCACCTCGACCCTGTATCGGTCGCCATCCGCGACGACCTCGCCAGCCCTGCCAGCATCGGCGAAAGCATAGACTGCCGCTGGCAGGTCTGTAGTGGTCCCGTTGTCTGTGTCGCCGTCGCCGGCCCAAATCCAGCACAACCCATCCCAAATCGAAATCGTGTAGCGTGTCACCGCCTCATCCCAGCCACGCAGCCATTCCGTCGAGTCCCACGTCCCCGCCGCATACGGGCAAGCCGTGCGGGCCTCGCCCTGCACGCGGGCCTCGTAGCCGGTGTGATACGCCTGGCTCATTTGATTCGTCTTCATCCCCATCCCCCTGCCGGCTCGGCCGGCGTTAGTCGTTTTGTTCTTACACCTTGATTGTAGACTACTGCAAGACTATAGTCAAACGGATTTGTTGGTTATTTTGGCTGTTTTCGGAAAATAACCTTTCTCGTCGGCGTAAGTACGTATTACCCAACCGATTGCGTGTCGTAGATTCTCAGGAAACACGCATGCATTTTTGTCTTTCCAGCGAATGATTGCGACTAGTGCTGCAAAGGTGTCTTGATCCAACTGGACCGTAACGTGCTTCCGTTTTCGCTTGTTTTTAGTGGACGCCTTTGGGATAGACTTCGGCGGCACACTCAGTGCCCGCTCTATTGGCCATCCTCGGGACGACAACCTGCTATGAAGTAATGCGAGCGGGACGCCATGCTCTTCAGCCAGGTCGGCAATCAATCGTGGCTGACCATTGTACTCGACATACACGTTCCGTGACGTGTTTCGCATTTGCGTCTTTTGGGTAGCCCAGCGACAATTGCTTGGCTCATAGTTGCCGTCGTTGTCGATCCGGTCAATGGAGTGTTTCAACGATGGCCGCTCGCCCATGTCGCGGAAAAATGCGTCATAAGAGTTGGCCCATTTATCACAGACCGTGATGCCTTTACTGGTGTATTGACGATTGTACTTGCACCGATTGAGCATCCCAAGCCAGATGCGAACAGTTGGGGACATGTCATTCTCCAAGTAATTTGTGTGCCGCCTGCAACGCATGGTGCAATACGAATTGCGTCACCGGCCTGCGTTCGATACCGGCTGCTCGTTGCAAAAATTCGTGATCGCCAACTTGCACGCCCAGAAGGATCGGTCGCTTGCCGGATTCCAGCAAACGCCGCCCGCCGCTCGACTGTTTCGCCGGTTTCGACTTCGTTCGTTTTTTTGTAGCCATCGTACCTCCTAAGCTAGACTATACGACCATATTAGCCTACAGTCAACGCGGGATTCCGTCGTATAATTACTCGACGATTTCGGTTTCGCGGCCCCTGTCGCACGCCAGGGCGGTTGGCGGGCGACGTGGTGACAGTGGGTTGTCACCGGGCAAGCAGTGCCTTGTATTCGGTTTCCATCTGGGCGATCTGCTTGGTACGGTAAGCCTTGTACGCCTCTTCGGTGACGTGCCGGGTACTGCCGTTGCCGCTGTAGGTTTCCGAGAACATCAACACCGGGATTGAATGTGGCTCGCGGTCGCTGTCGGCGTCTGGCGTGATCTCGTAGTGGTCGCCCCATTTGCTACGGCTGATGCCGGTGATCGTCCCAAAGTACGCATGGTTGGCCATGTCGCCGGTGTAGTAGACTCGCGTTCCAATCGTCAGTTCTTTCATCATCCATCCCCTTTACGTTCGTCGTTTCGTTCCACAGAAACCCGCCAGCCCCGAAGGGCCGGCGGGCGATGCCGGGCGGGCTACAGGATGTTGGCCAGCCATTCGCCCTGGTCCTCGATCAGCATGGCGACCGCCGCCGCCCGGCTCTCGGCCTTGTAGTAGGTGGCCTTCACCGTTCCATCCATCGTTTCCCAGGTGATCTTGTATGTTCTCATCTCTCGGTCCCCTTTTCTCTTGGTCACTCGTTTCTTCCTTACACCTTCATTGTAGACTATGGTTAGACTATAGTCAAGCCTGCTATGCGGAATTATTCAAAGAAAAGCAAAATATATTTTCCACCGGGGTTCTCGGTCGGGATGGGTTCGCCGGTCACGCTCGTCCGCCGGTTCGGTTCGCGTTAGACCGCTCTAGGTGACATATGGTTGTCACTAACCGGCGCGCGTCGAGTAATTATACGACGGGGGTGGCTGGGGGTGGGGCGGGCTACTCGTCGCGAAAGGCGGTTACGAACATGCGGCCGGCGATGCAGTTGATTTCGTGGAACTCGTCGGGCTTCAGTCCGAAATGAAGGATCAGTTGTTTTGCGAACAGAATCGCGAACGCATCGCACTGCATCTCGCGTTCAGCGACGGCGACGGCCTGGACAATTGCCCTCGCGTCGTCGCGGGTAACGGGGAATCCGCGTATCTCGAAGGTTTGGGCTCGCGGTATTTCTACCGGTGCTGATACGGTCGCGTTGGTTGGTTTCCGTTCGCCCGCGCGGAAGTCGGTGGTTGCCATGCCCGCCATTCTAGCGATACGGCAGCAACCTATTCAACCACGCTTGCCGCCGCTTGCAGCCGCAACGGCGGCGGGGGCGGATGCCGAGTTTGCGAAGCAGCTTATAAGCCGTGTCGCCGATTCCCCTCGACGGTTGGGATTCGTCCCAGTCGGGCGGGCCAGGTTGTTGGATTTGCACAATAGCTTGCAGCGTCGGTGTCAACGTGTCGGCAGTCGGTGGCGTTCTGTTGCTCCATTCGGACTGGCACCGCAGGCAGGGATAATTGGGGTTCGCTGGGCCGGCAAGCTGGGTGTCAATTAGTTGGCAGCGAATCGACAACGGGCCTTGCGGCTCTTGGTGTGGGCAAATCACCGGGTTCTCCGAATGGTCGCGGTCGCGTCAAGGCTGGCCACGCAATCGCAGAATGGGGCGGTGATGATGCAATCAACATAGTCCGTCACGCCAGACTTGCCGTTGTCCCAGCAAATCCATCGGCTCGCGAGCGACAACGCTGGGCTTCGGGTTTCGACGATCACGCATTCGCTGTGAGTGCCCGAACACGTTGGGGCGAACACAGCCTCGATAATCCATCCGCTCGGATTGGTGTAGCGGTAGATCATTTGTCCCGGCGGGGTGCCGAAATAATAAGTGAGCGTCCAGGTGCCGTTGGTCGTCCAGCAGTTGCTTAGCGCGCCGCCCGGACCGACCACGTCAGCGATAACCACTTCGTATTCGACCAGCAACCAGTCGCCGCGCGGATACAGCCGGTCGTAGCATCCACCACAACAACATAGCCCGATTCCGAGTCCGATGACTAACCCCCCCCCTACGGCGTGAACGCCAGTGCCTCGACGGTGTAAGGCCGCCCCCCTTGAAAGCGGGGGGGCGGGTTTGCAGAATCGCGGGCATGGGAATAGTAAAAGTGGAATGCGTCAAGTGTAAACGAATCGTGACGGTCGATGGCGACCACCCGACGCCGCTCTGCCCCAAGTGCGGGCGGCTGGTCGAAGCGACGTTGCCGCCCGATCTTGCCGGCTATGTCAAACCGGCCAGCGGGGTTTGGTGGGCGATCGGCGTGTCCGCGATCCTCTTTATCGCCGCGTGCATTAGCGGCTTGGCCGCATTCGCGATATTCAATAAGGCTCAATCGGTGATGCATGAAATTCTGGCCTGTCTGTTTGCAATGAACGCCTTGGGTTGCTTGTGCGGAACGGCGGTAATCGAGTTGCTTCGTGGTCGTCGGAACTAACGTGTGAGGGGACCTTGGACGCTGAACCAGAAAGCCGCTTTGTGTCGGAACTGGAACTCGCGATTGCAGCGGATCGCGAACAGAAACTAAATGCCGTAAAACAGCAAAAGATTGCGGCAACGACGATTCGCGGGCGAAGCCGGGTAGCTGCGTTTTTGTTCGCATGGTTCCTGCCATTTGGTATGCTCGGAGTTCATCAATTCTATATCGGGAACTCAGGGTGGGGGTGGGCGTTCCTGGTGACGACATTGCTATTCTGTTGGTGCCCGCCCGTGTTGTGCGTCATCGCTTTTCTCTGCTTCGTTGAGGGGATCGCGTTCTTGTGTTCGACCGATCCAATTTTTGATTAGCCTTCCTCTTCTTACTAACTCACGTCCTCTAAATCGCAGTCGTAGGAAACCAGCAGCCAAACCCCGTCGCACCAAATCGCCGTGCAGACAATCCCGACCGGTAAAGGAGACGAGTCATCTGCCAGCATGCCAGCGTCCACAATGTCGTACTCTTCCTCGGTCGCATCACCGAGACCTCCTGCGGAATCGACTGTGGATACGGCCAATGTCGCTGTTCCGCCGCGGGTTAGTTCGCTGGTTAATAGACCGGTGATCGAAGCGCGAAGCGTTGCGCCGGGACGGGTTCCGAGTTGTTGTTCAACGACGCGAAGCCGCCGCTCGAAATCGCGAACCACGGCCGCTATTCGGCGTGCGTCCGTCGGAGAAAAACCAACTGCCCTTGCCGCCATTACAGCCCCAACACGTTGAACGGTCGTTTTTTGTAAACGTCGAACGGCAAGAAAACGGGGTCTGATCCGTCGGCCAATTCATTGCCGTGTCCGTCGAGCAATCCCGACTGCATGATCTGGCCGCGAACGTCGAAAAACAAAAGTTTCACTCCTAATGCCGTGGTCGTGTATGTTCCCTCGTCAAGAATCTCCAACCTCCAGCCCTCACGGCGAAAATGAATCTCGTAGGTCACCTGCCAGTAGAACACGCTGTTTTCATATGCTGTTGTTCCGGTGATCTTCGCGACCTTTGCCTGCCCTGGATCGAAGCCGCGAAACATATCGGTGTTCACGGCGTCCTGATAGTCGATCGCACGGGACTCGTTGAACGTCGCTTCATTGCGCTCGACTCGTAACACGGGCCGGTTATCGTCCATCGTCGGCAGTGGACTGAACCGCTCGCCGGCCGAATTTACGACCGCTTGATCGTCCTTGTCTTTTGCTACCACCTTCTGGTAGGTCACGCTGTCCCAAGAATAAACCGCTGGACGGTCTAAGGGGTTTTCCGCAATCTGCCGCTCTTGGGTGTCTTTCGCGGTCGAGTAGCGAACTTCAACGATCCATAACCGCGGCTGCACCCTGTCGCGTCGTGCCGTCTTTGATTTGACGAACGCGAACCCGAGCGCATCATCGCCCGCGTGATAGTCATCGAAGTCGCCCGGCACTGCCATGCCGGTAACCGGATCAACGGCAGACAGGACGCCGAACGGCCCAACGTTCATGGTCTGGGTCAGCACATAAAACACACGGTTGAACTCGTAATCGCCCTTTTCGGTGCGGTTGCCGCTCCATCCTTCGGGTTGCTCTGTAACCGACAGAATTGCGGCCATTAGATTCCCTGTATGGCAATGAGATTGTTCAGTTCGTTCGCCACATCCTTGGCTAACCGATTCTGAATCTCTGTTTGTCGTTGGGCGTTCTGTACCAACGATTGCAGGCTGCGCGCGCTGGAATCGTTACGCCGGTTGAACTGGTCAATGGCGCTGAAAGCATCCTGCGAACCTTTGAGCTTCGCGCCAGTCCCTTTGTCAGCCATTGGGAACTTGTCTTCGAGCGCCTGTTGCGCCTTCAGTAAACCACGTTCGAACGTCTCTTGATCCAAGAACCCTTCACCGAACAAGTTTTGCAATTCTTCGAATTTGTTGCGGAACTCTTCCACCGGCGTTTGTGTTTCCTCCCACACTTTTTTGGCGTCGCCGCCGAGTTTCATCTGCCATTTCGCATTCGCCTTCATCTCTTCGCCCAGCTTCTTGTGGGCGTCGATCTGATCGTGCAACCCGCCAATGATTGCCAACTGATCTTCGTTAGCGCCATGCATTAATGCGTTATTCAAGTCGATTTGTTTCACTGTCAGACCAAGGTTACGAACCTCGTTTTGGAGCTTCTCGATACCTGTGGTTACGGGGCTGTCGATGGTGTCAACGAGCCGCTTCATCGTCTCTTCGTAGTCGTTGATCGAGATTTCCCCGAACATGAACGCCCGGTCGAGAGCCTCCATTTGCAGAGTCACTTTTTCGATGGGTGACTGCAAACTGTCCATTAGCGATGTGACGGTTTTGAGATCGTCGGAAATATCTCCGAAGTCGATGCCGGCTGCCTCGGCTGGGTTACCTGGTTTGCCGCGGACACCCTTGAATACCCGATCCTCAACCAAGATTTCGCCGGTCATCCACTTTGGCAGTACCGGCGTCTTTGAAATCTCATCGGTAATCATGTCAAAAAAACTAATGACCGGGGCCATATTTTCGGCCCACGCCAACCCCCAGCCTTTGGTTCGGGCAGTGATGCGGTCCATCGCATCATCCATTTTCGAAAACTGGACTTCAGCCAACCCAGAAATCGCCGTCCCGAACTTCTCTGCATCGGCGGCGGCATTCTTTAGTTCGTCGCTGCCGCCGCGCAAGATGTTCATCAACTTGATGCCGCCCTTGCCGAAAATCTCCGAAGCAAGGGAAGCCTGTTGATACTTGTTGTCCACGGCGCTAATGGCATCGGCAATGTCCGCCAACGCTTCTTCGAGCGGCATCTCCGCGAGAGTGTTGGCGTCGAGTCCAAGTTTCTGAAAGTGGCCCGCCATCTCGCCAGCGCCAAGCGTCGCGGCCCCGATGTTCTTTTCGAGCCGCATCAAGGCGGCGCTCAAATCGTCCTGGCTGACTTCGGCATAGTCGGCCGCGAGTTGCATGCCCGCGAGTTTGGCGGCAGAGATTCCCAGCGTGGCGGCAAGAGCGGTGTTAGCGACGCCGAGTTCAAATCCGGCCGTTGCCATCTCTTTAATTTTGCCGGTCAGTTCAGTAATCGCATGGGCCATAGAGAAGCTAACGGCAAGTTGACCAAGTGAACCGAATTGGCTGGCAAAGCCTTTGAGGAGTTCTTGGGACTTCTTCATCCCCCCCTCAAACTGCGCCGTTTGAGCGGACAGATTAACCGCTATCTGGCTGACCGTTACCACTCGTCACCACGTCCTTTGCCCGCTGCCCGTCCGGCGTGAATCCAAACGCCGCCAGCAATTTGTCTTGGAGTTCCTCTTCCGTCGGCGGCGGCGGCCTATCAGACCACGGCATGAAATCGAAGATCGTATACGCCTGTTCGCCGTCGCCGCGCAGGTAGTTGTAAATTCGCGCCGTCAACCATGCCATCCGTCGATCGGCCCGCTCTTCGCCCCACGGTTCCAGGGCGTAGTACACTTGCCATTCGTCGAACAACTTCGCCGGGATCTCTGACAACAACTTGTCAACGTCCCAACCGCGTTCCCTGCCACCGCCGAACTTCGCCGCTAGCCGGAAGGCGAAGCGGCGGCTTGGGCGTTTTTTAGTTCGTCCACCAATTGCTGCGCATCGCGTTTACTCATCCCGCAAAGTTGCATTGCAACGTCGGCGATTTTGTCGAGCGGCCCCGCGAGCCGCTTGCCGAGTTCCGCCGCGTCGCCGTCGTCGAACAACAAATTGCCGGCTTCATCGCAGACGGTGATAACCGCCAGCCTGGCACGTAATCCACGGTAAGGGTCGCCGCCAGCTTCGCGAACTTCGCGGTTGTCGGCTTCGAATGAATCGCGTTCATCGGCCGACAACGCCTTGACCCATACGTCGCCGCCCCACTCAGGAACATGCACCCGTTTAAGGCGGTCGAACTTCGCCGCGAAGATTTGCTCTTTGGTTAGTCCCATATCAACCTTTCCTGTTAGCTCGCAATCGTGTACGTCGGCCCGCCGGTCGGCGTGAACTCAACGTCGACGACCATCAGATCCGCCAGCTTGTACGGCGAACTGAAATTCGACATGCCCGCAGTGTTGGCGATCGTCGCGCCGTTGGTGTACCCCGAAGGCACCGGCAACGTGACCGTCAATGTCGTCGGGGCAAGTTCCATCAACGTCTGATAGTTCTCGGTCCCGAGGTACTGAAGCGTCATGGTGATCGGCTTGTTTTCGATGAACGCACCGGCGATCATCTCTTCGTAACTGCCGCTCGCCTGGTGCGTCACCTTGACGAACGGGCGGGACAGTTCCATCGGTTTGATGTCGATCAGTTTCGAAACCATCGTGCTGTAGGCGACGGTGATTCCCTTTGCAAGTTGTCCAGCCATTTGTCAGACTCCCTTATTCCTCATGCCAGGTTTCGAGATTCACCATCGCGTGGAACAGCCCGAACTCATCCTGAAAGCGTGGAGGCGTGTCGTCGTCGCTCGCGTCGATGACCTCTGCGGACTGTATCCAGATGCTTCCCATCCAAAAGCCGTTGTCTTTGCGCTCACGCTGAAAGAATGCGGCTAGTAGTGCCGTCTCCATCGCCCGCACGCGGTCGTAGCCGCTGGTTTCTCCGTCGCTGCCGGCTCGACAGTCAAAGCGCCAGCGCGTTTGAACGAGTCCACTAGAACCCGATTGATCCTGCACTTTGTTGCGGCTGACAATTTCGTAGGCAACTTGCGGATCAACTTGCTCGCCCGGTTCATCGCTCTGCGGAAAGTCCAAAGGGTAGAGACGGGAACCGTCAATGAGCATTCCAATTTGATTCTCCAGCGTCAACCCTTTGAGGTAGCTGACCAGTTCGGTTTCGATGCTCACGATTTCGCCGCCTCTTCAATGCCTGCTTTAAGCGTGGACAGGATAACGGCCAAAACTTCACTTTTGCTTTGATCGCCGGCACGTTGCATAAAGTGCTTGCCTTCTATTTGTTTTCGACCACGCTTTTGGCCACGCCAACCACTCTTCCAACCGAACTCCTGAAACGCACCGTAGAATGTCTTGCCCTTGAAGTTGCCGGCCCCTATCTGTGCATTGATTGCGACTTCGCCGCGTTGCTTCTTACGCTTGCCGATATACTTGCTGGCCCGCACCGTGATAGCTCGTTTCAGGATGCCAGTTCGCACCGGTGCATTGGCTTTCGCTCGTTGCTGAATAACTTTCGCCCCAGCCCGCAATGCTTTACTGACTACCTTGAGGCGCACCTTTTTGTCGAGAGCGTTGAGCTTCATTTGGGTAACTTTTGCGTAATCAATTTTGACATTCAAGACGATGCTCATGTCGCCTCCGTACACAGCAATTCCAGTTCGATGTTCCGTTCGTCCACGTTCCGAATCGAGCCGATGTGCAGGTATCGCGTGCCGTGCTTGACTCTCATCTTCGAGTCGATGCCCGCGAGGTAGCGGATCGTGACCTTGTGCGACACGCTCGACTGTACTTGTTGCGCCCGCCATTGCTCCGAACTACTCAGAGGTTCAACGTTGGCCCAGACCGTGGCGAACGTCGCCCACGCTTCAGTACGCCCGCCGTAGGCGTCGGCGGTTAGCGTCCGCTCTTGGATGACGACGGAATGTCGCAGGCTGCCGGCGCGAATCAAAACTCCAGTATCCTTTCACTCCACAACAGCGTTTCGATCGCGTGCGGGACGGGTTTCAGGTCAAGGTCGCTCACGGATTCGCGGTTGAGGTACCAGTGCCCGACCAACATCTTGATCGCGTGCTTGATCGTGTACGGCACCGCCGCGACACTCTCGCCGGCGGTGCATTCGTAGCTCGTGCTGACGGTGATTGTGCTGTTGCTAGGTGTCGCTGTAATGTCAGTTCCAGGGTATGGCGTCAGCGTGATTCGGCTGCTGCTTACCGTGGCGTTGACGTTGGGCACGCCATAGGTCGTGTCATTGATGCACGTCGCCAACGCAGTCGCGTCAGCAGAGTCTGTCCCACTGATCGAAAACTCGCGATTCGCAACCGTCGTCGTCGTCGCGTGCGCGGTAAACGTCAACCCGTTGATGATGATCGTCTGCCCCGCCAGAACGGTCGCCAGATCAAGCCGCGTTTTCGTACGGGCGCCGTAGCCAGCCAGATACGTAACCGCGACCGCGTTACGGGTTGCCCGCGTGCTTGGCCATGTCTGGTTGTAGGCCAGCGAAACGAGTCCCGGCTCGGTGTTGTAGTCCGTGTCGTAGTAGGAACTGGACAGCGTTTGTGTCGTGCCGTTTTCGTCGACATACGTGATTCCTGAAACAGAAATCAGCGGGGCACGTGGCAAGCGAAAGCCAAGACTGTACCCATCGTCGATGCCGTTCCAGTACCACGGAAAGCAGTCGGCTTGGTACTTCCAGGTCGTCTTGACCAGCGTGCGATTACAAAACGTTTCGACCCACTCGCGAGCGGCGGCGATGTACGACTGAATCAGCGTATCCTCATCGTTCACGACGATACGCAGGTGCTGCTTCGCGTCGGCGACCGAGATAGGCTCGGTTGTCGGCGGAACAAGACGTTGCAAAGAGTAACGCGCGGTGGCGGTCATTGCAAGCAGTCACTCCGAATGAAAAGCAGATTGCAGTAGCTGATGCACACCGGCGTATACCCTTTGCTGATTCCCAACTCAATCATCACGTCACGACCGACCGAGCATTCCGTTCCCGTGTCGCTTGGCTGGGTTCGGTGATTCGGCTGATTCCATTCCCCAAATTCGATCAGCATCACCCGCGGCCGAATCTTTTGCAGGGACTGCCATAGTGCATAGTCAGGCCCGTCTACGTCGATGACTCCAAGATCCGGTTCGCTGGGCATCTTGCAGCCGAACAGAACATCCTCAAAATTGTCCGGCGATACCTCGATGCAGCGGGTTTCGATTCGAGCACAAGCGTACGTTTTGAGCAGCTTGGCGTATTCGGTTAGATGCCGCTCGATCAGCGCCGCTTTCCATCCGACGTCCCGCAAGGCAAGCGTATTAGACCATTTCCTGCCGTCGCCAGCACCGACTTCGAAACACCATTGGTTGGTCGTGCCGATCCACTCAAAGACCGCGGCGAGCAAGCCATCTTCGCCGAATTGGCTATTGATGTTTGCTTCACGCCCACGCAGTCATTGGAACTCGTCGGACAACACTTCAACCGGCGGCGGTTCGGATACCGCAAGCGGCTCTTCAATGACCGGCGGCGGCTCGGCCACCGGCTCAGGTTCCAGCCCTTCCTCTTCGACGACCACAACGCCAAGCTCAACCATCTTGGCCAGCCAAGCCGTGTCAACGTCGCCAAGTTTGTCGCCGACGCCGTACACAGAGAATGCGTGTTTCACGATTGCTTGAGGCATGATTCTTCCTCGACTTCAATTGGGGTAGGTTTGCGCCGTTGGCGCAGCGGCGGATCAGGCTTGACCGATGGCACGGGCGCCAAACCGCCTGCGACTTCCGGCGTCACTAATTCGATGAAGCCGCGGGCCATCAGATCCTGATAGAGTCCGGCTCCAAGCAGACCGTTAGCTTCGAGAATGTCGCCTTTGCGGTACGTGCTGTAGGCGCGAATCACCTTGTACTTTTTCACCGGGCAACCTCCGCGGGCAACCCGTTCGATTCGTAGTCACTCTGCGTCTGGAAAAACGGCTTCAATTGGTTGTCCGGCCACATAATAATTGGCTCGATATGCCCGACCACCACCCGCGGCGCGAGGTACGCTGTCAGGTCTTGCGCGTGCCATTGTTTCCAAAAAACAATATCGGGGTCGGTGTGCCCATTACTCCACAGCCCGGCGTCGTTGGGAATACCGAACATCCACGGGCGTTTGAATTTGTCGAGCGATTCCGCTCGCAGCATCGTCAAGCCGAAATGACCAGTCGCCGCTCGCAGGATTTGCCGGTTTAAGTCTGCTTGATTGACGCTTAGTTTTCGGTTTCCTTTGTCATCGCAAATCGAAAACAAAGCCTCCATACAGTTGCGTTTCGACTGCAAAGGAAAGATTGCGTCGGCTTCAGGGAAAGCCTCCATGAGCCGATAGAGTTCCAGCACATCGGACGGCGAGAACACGGTGTCAAAATCGAGCGTCAAGATGTACTTGCACCCGGTCTTTAACGCCGTCTCCATCCCCACGCAAATCTGTTGCGACCAGAAACACGACTGGTACGTTTTGCAGTCGATACCGAGCCGAATGAACGCATCGTTATGGCAGCGAAAATGCAACGTCGGCCCGAACCGCGGGGCGCTCATCACCGCCTTCACGTTGGACAACTGGCGTGCGACGTGGCTTGGCTTGAATCCTTGGATATTCAGGCTGATTCCCAGCCGGGTCGAACATGAATACTCATTGCCGGGGAATCGGGTAATGCGTTCGAGTCCGCATTGAGCCATCGCTTCACTGAGCGATTCGCGGTCAAACAAGCAGCCGTGAAAGTCGTGCTTGTCCTTGTGTCCGCCAAGCAAGTAGCCTTGCAGGTCAACCGGGTTGCCGGCCTGATAGAGTTCGGCAAGCTTCTCGAAGTCGGGAACCGAAATCCTAAGCCGGCCGCCCGGTCTCAGCTTATCGACCCAGTTTCGCAGAACACTCGAAGTGTCGCGATGGCTGAAATGCTCCAGAATGTGTGATGCGAGAATCTCATCGACCGAGTTATCTGGATAGTCGAGCGGATAGACTGCTTGACCGTTTTCAATGTCAAGGTTTTCAAAACCTTCAATCGGGTGCGGACCAGACCCAAGATTTAACCGCACGGTACCATCATGGGATTCGTGCCGCTCGCCGTGGCCGTTACGCAGGATGTCCTTACGGTCCACCACACAGTCTAAGACGCTCATTAAAAATCCTTAAAAGAAATGACGGGCCGGCACAGATTGCACCGGCCCGATGCGAAGTTGCTTACGCGATGACCTGCGCCGCCAGCCCGCGGAGGGTGGCGGTGTCCGGCGCTTGCGCGGCACGGCTTAGAACGACATGGGCTTCAGCCAACCGGGCAACATTCGTGTTCGGGTTGTACTGAATCTTGAGGTTCTTTTTCCGCTTACGTAGGTCGATGAACCAAGCGTAGATTTGCCCGGCCGACGTGTTGGGCGCGGCCGTCGTCATGGCTAAATCCGCATGCGTGGCATACGTGGTGCCGTCCGATTCGGACACTTGAACGGTGGCATCGACGTTGCTCGCGACCGCCGTTCCAAGGTGCAGGTAGATCGTGGCGTAGTTGAACCCGACGCACGATACGGTCCCGCTGGCCGTGCCGTTGGTCGCGACCGACTGCGGGGCAGCCAGTTCGACAACTTTGGTGTCTTGTGCATGAATCATTTGTGTGCTCCAGAATGAAAAGGTGAAGTTCCGCGAACCGAAACGCGGTTTAGGTGTTGCCGATCAGTGCAACGAACGGCCCGGCGTTGGTGTTGTCGCCAAGGTCGTGGATGTTGATGTCTATCCGCTCGGTGGCGCGAAGTCCGATCTGGTCGGTGTTCCAGTAGTAGTCATTGGACTGGGACACCGCGATGCCACGGCGATCGCCCAGCGTTGCCGCCGCGCGAAGATCGCCGAAGCCAAGCATGTAGGTGTTGTTAATCGCCGACGTTGAAGCCGTCAGCACCTGCGATACCACAATCGGATAACCAAGGAACGACATGCCTAGCGCGCCGCTCATTGATTGGATCGTGTTACCACCTGCGTTGGCCGCCAACCGACCAAACACCACCTGTGAGGCGTACTGCGAACAGTACCATTTGGCATTGCCGATCGCGTATTGCGGAACCTTACCCATCAGGCCCGTCAGGTCTGACAGGTCGATCTCTGTGAATAGGTCATGCCCTGATGCCGCGTCCACCGCGCCCGCGGTATGCGTGCCGTCAATGATCTTAGTAAATAGGCCTGTGATGCCACCGTACGTGGAAGTGCCGTCACCGAGGAAAGCGGCAAGGTCTTCCTGGTAAGCCAGTTGGTACGCGAAATCGCTCGCCAAATAATCGGCCAAATTGATGATCGCGTCCTCGGCCACTTCGGTAGACATGCGAGCCAGACATGCCAGCTTTTTGGTGACAAGTTTTACCGAGTTCCACGCCGGCGTGCTTTCGGTAATGGAGACGCCTTCACCGACCCAGTAGGCCGTTGAGCCTTCCGAACGGCGAGGCACGTTGACGACTTCAGCGCCCATCGGGAAAACGTCGGCATTCGCGCGAAAAACGCCGTACTGTTCGCGCAGGTCGATAATGGTTTGGGACATTTGCTCAGGCACAAGGAATCCGCCCTGCGTCTGCGTCCCTTCATTGATCGCGTTGCGGAACTGCATGCCGTTGGCAGTACACCATGAACGCGCGACCGGATCGTTGAAGATCGCGGCGCGAATCCACTGGCCAGAGCAATAGGCGTTGTAGTCCGCGTGCTCGCCTTTGAACGCCTTCAGTTTGCTGTAGCGTTTGGCGGTCGCGGGAACCGTCAGCCGCGATTCGTATGGTTCGCTGTTCGGCTGACCTTGGCTAACGGCCGGCGGCTTGACTTTCTTCAAGTCGTCGGTCAGCCGATTGATCCGCTCGATACGGGCATCATGCGCGGCGCGGGCCTCGATCTCCGATTGGCACTTCGCCGCGTTGGCGATGTTTTCGTCGATCGTTCGCTCTTCATCTTCGCTGAGTAAGCGGTCTTCTTTCTCTGCCTTGTTTTTGATGTCATCAACCGAGCGGATGAAGTGTGCTCGGTCTTGCTGCAATTCGTGAAGTGGCTTCATGGGTGTCTCCAGGTGAAGGCCGGAGACTTGTTGCAGCTATCAGAATTGACGCGCAGCGGTCGCCGGCAGGTAGGTTTCTGCCTAAACGACCACCGGCCCTTACGACCAGACATGGGTTCGTTGTTACCGTCTGTTGCTTGCGGCATTACGACGCGAGAAACAGACGGCCAGTTATTCAAATCCTAGCGAAGTGTCGAGAGAGTGTCAATCCTTGATTCAAAAAACCGGCCGGGTACATTCCTACCCGGCCGGCGGTTGTGATTGGCGAACGCTGCACGGCTCTCGTGGTCCGTAGCTCTTTTCGCCTTCGGGCCATCGAGACGGCCCACACGCCAAGCGTGTTTTTTAGACGCCGATTCCAGCCGATACTGGCTGCCGGCGTCGTTGATTTCTTGCCCGCTCTTCTGTTAGTTGCTCGCGAAGCATCGCGTTCTCTTCGCGCAGCTTCATGTTATCGGATTCCAGGTCAGCGATTCTTTTCCTGGCTTGGGTCAATTCGTCACCAATGACGCGGGCGCGAATCGCTTCTTGTTTTGCTTCCGTTCTGGCTTCGCGAACGTCTTGGATTGACGCACGGAGCGTCTTGGTTGTCTCTTCGGTTTTGGCGGTATTGTCCTCCGGCTTGGATTCAGCCGCTTTCGCTTTCACAGCCGCTCGCCAGTCAGCATGAAGTTGCTGTAACCGCTTGGCTTGCCACAGCGATTTGTCGCCGAACATTTTCAACATGCATCGTAGATGTCCAAACGACAGCGCTGTGTCGCTGGTCAGGTCGGACAGGATTTCCAACGCGGTCGGATCGTCGCAATTGCCGTTGTCGGCCCGAAACGCAGGGTCAACAAAGATGGCGTCAAGCAGGACGAGCCGATCGTACAGGCTTGCCGTCGCGTCCTGCTGCATCCGGCGGGCTTCCAGCAACAACGCTTTGTAGCCCGGTACGGAATTGGTCTGGTTCTTCGATGTTTTCATACGCTTCCCTTAATTGCGCGAGATTCTTTCGGAACGGCCGGCACTCCGCGCAAAGCACGCCCGTTGTTGGTTCGCCACAAAGTCGGCAGAGATTCAAAATCTCAATCTTTCACCCACTGCAACCGGCCCGAAAACTCCGCGAAGCGGCGACGGTGCTTGCTCGATTCACAACCTTGATCTTTCACCCACTGCAACATCGAATCCGAGGGGATGACCAGCAAGACGGAATCCTCGATTCACAACCAAGTTCTTTCATCCACTGCAACATGTTGTGCCGTTGGAGCATCGACCGGATCAGGGCTTCTCGATTCACAACCACGTTCTTTCATCCACTGCAACAGCATCCATTACAACCCAAAACGCCCTAAGCGTTTACAACCCGGTTTGCGAGCACCTTCGATTTTCGGCCCGCTTTCGCGTCCTTTTTCAAAGGCTGCTCGCACCGTCGTACCGTCAACACGATCTTGGCTTCCTTGCACTTATCGTTGAGACGGGAAATGAACCGTGCCCAGTCCCACCCCGTCGCATCGTCGCGCTCTTGCTTCCCGGCCATCGCCAGGAACATCCGGCCCGCCGCCGCGCCGACCGGCTGCCATACCGTCAACACGCCAACGCCCTTCTCTTTGCATAACTCAACGATCTTGTGGGTACAAAATTCGTTGTGGTTGAGCGTGAACCCAAGCCATGCTTTCGAGAATTTCTCTTGCGGGAAACATGCCCGCTTGCCGCCGTGACCCTTGCGGTTCGATGATGCGATTCGATAGTTCTCTTGCCGGTTCCACCTCTGGAGCAACAACCGCCGCCGCATCGACCCGACCGACCGGCCGATGCAACCAACTGGGATTGCTTTGCGGGCGCCCGTCACCAGGAACCGCCACGGCTTGGACTTCGACGGCATGACCGACGCTTCTAGTTCACCGGGGCAGGTTTCTAAATCGTCCGGCTTCTGGTAAGCAACAAGAGCGAACCATTTGCCATCACGAAAGGCGATCGACGAGCCGCACCACTTCCAGCCTGATTCTTTATCGACGCACTTCCACAGCGTGGATTGTTGGCTGCCATCGCAGCGCTTTAGTTTCACGTCATCGAGCGTGGCCTCGAACCCTTTACCGTTCGCCTTGGGCGTCCGATCGGCCCGGAACGTCAACCGCCACGGCGTGCCGCGTTCGATCGGCGCACTGATCGTCGCGTTTTGGCAATCGAATCGAATCGGCAATGGATGAATCGACTGGTCGGGACGCTGCCGACCCATAATGACGCTGATCCAGCCGCCTTTGTTGCCGATCAATGATTTCAGGTTCTTGATCTTGTCAAAAGTCATCGTCAACTGAAGTTCTTTCGCCCGAGAATGCAGGTCCGGTACTTCGGTATTCACAAACTGGCGAATCTGTTTTTGAAGTGCAGTCGAAAGATTCTCTACCGGCCAGATTGGTTTGTCACCTTCTTTGGTTTCCTGCCAAGTTTTCCAGGTCGGGAAGAACGCCGTTAGCTTCATGCGGCTACGATTGTTGACATGCCACGAGAGCCAGAATTGCCACGCGAGATTATTGACCTCTTGCGACGCGACCGCAAGACGCATCCAGCGTTCACGCTGTTCATCGGTTGGCTTGTCAATCTCAATTCGTAGGGTGCGGACAGCCATTAACCACCACAAACCAAAAACCCCGGCATCTTTTCGCGAGGAACTGACGACTAAGAACAGTCCGCGAGAAAAATGCCAGGGTTACAGGTTCACAATCGTGATGACCGTTCTTAGTTGGACGACATGCTAGAAGAGTTTCACATAGAGGCAAGTGCTGTAAGAAACTATTTTGCGATCGTCGGATCAGCCCACGCTTTCATCACGTTTAACTTATTCTCGACATTGCTGAATTGCCGCCGCTTGATCTGCTCTTCAGTCAACGGAGTTGAAAACTCCTTGGGAATCGTCTTGAACACTTTGAACCGCTTCGGGTCGATATACGCAGCCATCTTGCTGGTAGATTGATTGATGCCGGTCGCGAAACCGGCGGCAACAGCTTCTTCAGCGGTAAACCACGTCTCTGCCGCCAACAGTGCGGCTACATCCTCTTCTGATTGACCGGTGCGGCCGGCGTAGATGCCGGTCAACTGCCCGTTCATTTTTTCGAGTATGTCCGCAGTCGCTCGCAGTTCATCCGCACTGCCAATCGCCATTGTCCACGCTTCATGGATCATGAGCATTGACGCCGATGCCATCTCGATTGTGTCGCCGGCCATCGCAATTACGCTCGCGCCCGAGGCGGCAAGTCCATCGACCTTGACCGACACTTTGGCGGCGTGGTCATTGAGTAGAGCGTAAATCGAGTACGATTCGAACACCGAACCGCCCGGCGAGTTGATTCGAACAACGATTTCGTCTACTTTCTTGGCCGCTTTGAGTTCGGCGGCGACTTGTTTGGCGGTGATGCCGTAGAAATCGTCGCCGATCGTGTCGTAGATGTAAAGGTCCGCCGTTTCGCCGCCGTTGCGGAACTGGATCAGCGAATCGTGCTTCCAAAGTTTTTGCGGTGCGGACATAGAAAGCCTCCTTGGTTATGCGGCGTCGCCGCGCAGGTACTCAGGTCGATAGCGGTCGAACATTGCATCCAGACGATCGACAAGACACGTCAACTCAGAAATCGCGAACTCTCCAGCGCGAACGCCGTTTGTCCACCGCTCGTATGCGGTTTTGGTTGACATTTCGGCCCGCGACAACTCCATATGACGCGATGGCGCGGTATTTCCGTATTCGACGATCAGTCGTTTGATTTCGTCGGGCATCGTGGCTGCTATCGCCAACCAATACGACACGCCGAACGCAGCGACAGGCGACGGTAGCGCCGCGTTGATGACCGACGAATGCTCGCGGTAAAACTTTTCGATCGCCGCGGCGCCATCCGGTTTCCCCGCGTGCTTCTCGACGTGATGGGCCTCGACCTTGAGCAGCTTCCCGACAATACCCGACAGCACTTCGGCATGGGCAGCAATTAGAGTTTTACGGCGGTTTTCAGCCTGTTTTGGTTTGGTTTCATCGTCGTCAGGTTCATTTGGTGCCTGCGGCGGCGGTTGCGGGGCCACTGGCTCAGGTGGATTGACGATCCGGTCCAGTGTCGTCATCGTCGAAGGCATGAAGTATTCATCACCGCCATCGACTGGGTTCATGCCGTCGATCTCTCGCGCGTCGTTCGGCGACAGTTGGCCAGAGTAGATTTTCTCTTTGAGCAACGTCGCCCGCTTCAATGAGTCGCCGCGAAGCAATCCCTCAAACAAAATCTCTGCAAACAACTCTGATTGCCGTTTGGGGATCAGTTTTCGCTTGATTTCCTGCTCCCACCGTACGCCCCAAGAGGTTAAACAGTCAACGACGTACTCAATGTTCTGTTCTTCGATATTTGAGAACGTCGATCGCAACAGGTGCATCACCTTGTGCGGCGGCACGCGGAACCAACGGCAGATTTCATCGACAGAGAACTGCCGCGACTCAAGGAACTCGGAATCCTTGTTGCTGACCGAGAGCGCGTTGTACTTCAGTCCGCCTTCGAGCACTGCGATCTTTCGTTTGTTTTGGTGCCGTGCCTCCCATGTTTTGATTAGATTCTGCCGTGCCTCGCCCTTCAGTGTGCCGGGATGTTCCAGAATACCGGACGGAATCGCGGCATCTGCAAATGTGCTGTTGGCGTGTTGCTCGGCCGCCATCGCGCCGCCGATGGTCTCGCGGGCCAACCGGATAACCGACCAGCCTATGTAGCCGTCGCCGATTCCTTTGAGATGGAACATGTTCGAGGAGCTGATAGTTGCAACACCACCATGCGGTTGCAGCACGTCGTAATAGACCCCATCATCCTCGACAAAGATATTGATGACCCGGTGCCGTGGAATGTAGCTTAGGTACTCGACTTCGCCGCCGTTATTGCGGACGATTTCCGAATACCCGTTGCCGCCTAGCAAGGCGTCACACGTCATCGTCTGACGCCAATCGAACGAACCCATCTCAGGGTTCGGGGCGTCATGCAGCAACGAGTACAGCGGCAGCTTAACGGCCCGTTCTTTTCCGCGTGGTTTTAGATGCCGATAGAGAATCAGCGGCAGTTTCGCAATGTCTTCCGAGATGTTTCGGACGCAGGCGAATACAGTGGCCACGCGAAGCGATGAAGCCTCGCTGACGCTCATTCCGGCGGTGGTTTTTGCGCCGCCGGTCAGCCAGTCTACAAACCAACCGTCTGTGTCTAGCAACGTCGCATTCTGTGCATCTCGCACCGGCGTTGTTGCGATCGCTGGCTCGGCAGGATCGTCTCGGTACGCTGGCAACGCTCCGCAGGGGATTTGCATTAGTCGTCGCCTCCAATGAGAAACATTCCAGCAGTAACCGGCTCTTCAACGTCCAGCATCGACCGGGCCAGACCCATAATCGCCGCAACGATGCCGTCGATCTTTCGCGGGTCGCCTTGCGGCGGCTTCACCGGCCGAATGTTACCGTTCGCGTCGGTCCGTACGCTGACGTTGCCGGCCTGCCAGGTGAGGATCGGGTTGCCATTGTGCCGCAAGCCTCGGGACAAAATCAGCCGCTCGAATTCCTTGGTCGGCTCCGTGAAGTGCTGAATCGTTTGTGGGAACGCGATCCGCTTCAAGTCGTGCTCGGATTCGAGTTCCTGCGTCAATTGCTCCGCGTTGTAGGGATCGAAAGCGAGTTCGCGAATGTCGAATCTTTCTTTGAGTTCGACAAGTCGGCGGGTGATAAAGGTGTAGTCGCACACATTGCCGGGCGTGACCTCTAGCAGTCCTTCCCGCGCCCACACGCGGTACTCTTCGGGCTTGTCGGGATCGTGTACCGCAGCCTCGGGCAGCCAGAAGAACGGCAGCAAACGTAGGATTCGCGTCTCTTCGTGGCGGAATATCAGCACAAGTGCCGTCATGTCGCGGGTCTTCGCGAGGTCAAGGCCCGCGTGGCAGGTCATGCCTTCAAGCATATCGGCGGTGTACGGCTCTTCGCAGCGATTCCAGTCTTCGATACGCAGCCACGGATTCGTTGCTGTCGCCCAGAGGTTGAGGCTGTAGCGTTTCGCTGAAGCCTGCGTTGTCGGCGTCTTGCTGGCCTCGAGCATGTCGGCCGCGAAGTCGGCTTCATTGATCGTGATTCCAAGCGACGGGTTCGCTTTCTTCCAGACGTCGGGGTCCATCCAATCGTCGTTCGGTTGTGCCTCGCGAATATAGGCGAAGAACCGATCGTCGTTGACCGTCCCCGCCAGCACGCCTTTTGCGTAGTCGTATTGCTCGCGGCAGACTGACAGAGGATCGTCACCGGCGGTGGTAATCACAAACGTCAGCGGCTGGCTGCGCGCCCGGCCCGCATACTTCAGCGCGTCCCAAAGTTTGCGGCCGTACCAAACGTGCAACTCGTCAACGATGATTCCGCTGGCGTTTAGCCCTTCTTTTGACTCTGCTTCAGACGATAACGCCCGGTACATCGACTTGGTTTTCTCGAACGTGATCGTTTTCGTGGTCTGGTTGATTCGCAGCACTGATTGCAAGGCTTCGGACGCCTCGACCATATGGATGGCTTCGCCGTGAACGATCGACGCCTGGTCGCGGTCTGCGGCGGCGGAAAAGACTTCGGCACCGGCCTCGCCGTCGGCCACGAGCAAGTAGAGTCCAATGCCGGCGGCAATGGTGCTTTTTCCATTCTTTTTTGGAATCTCAATGAACGATTTGCGATAGCGCCGGGTCTTGTCCTCACGCATCCAGCCGAACAGTGGATAGATCACGTCGTCACACTGCCACGGGATAAGTTCGAACGGCTTACCAGCCCACTTGCCTTTCGAATGCCGCAGGTATTTTCGGAAGAACTCGACTACGTGCGCAGCCGCCCGCTCGTCGAAATAGCAGCCGGCTTTGACGGCCATTTCGTCGGCGGTGGAACGTATCCATTTTGCGGCGGTCTTAGGCATTTTTACTCTTCACAAACTCCGAAAGATCGTCGGCGGGGGTCTTCGTTGTCGCCTTTACGTGGATTCTGGTACGGCTTGCGGGGGTCATGCCGAACTCACAAGCTGTCCGGCGAATCGCGTCGTCAAGTTTCGAGATGATCCCAACCAGTGGGTTCTTGATGATGAACCCTTTATTGGTCTCCATCGTCTCGCCTTCTTTTGCTAGTTGCTTCATCAATACCCGACGCCGGGCAACATTCGTGCAATGCTGCTCCAAAACCGCATCGTCGAAGTGCGCCAGCATGCCGAGTTCATGCAATTGAGGCACCAAAGCCTGCCAAACACGCTTTGCGGCGGCATTCATGCCCACCGGGCAACGCGGAGCTTCTGCTTTCGGTTGAGGTTCATTGGGCCGGTCAGCCCATCGTGACCCGCGTAGTTTCAAAATCGCCGTCGGCGTCGGTGGACGCCCCCTGCCTGCCATGACTAGTTACTCCAATTTCGTCAAAAAAAACGTTCGAGA
>OFSE01000008.1_pt1 | contig 64459 bp, 108 predicted proteins | sample 1543261 | NCBI WGS metagenome assembly OFSE01 (sample SAMN07774225, study PRJEB24372) | wastewater metagenome | isolation source: Exp Tend VB 50WW | collected 2016-02 | reverse complement strand
GATCTGAAGAAAGACAAAAGTATCTTGAAAATGAGCGTAGATATCAAGAGACATTGACAATGATTCAACAACAATATGACATTGCAAAGAAAAATCTTGATGATACAAAAAAGAAAGAGATCGAAACCATCGTTAGAGAACACGGTTCAAATCCTAGTGAATTAGCAAAACAATTATCAGAGGCTACTGGATTTACGATAATCATGCCATCATGAATGAAATGCATAATATGTGGAAAAGATTTTTATCACTTGTTTTGTCACTAATGTTGATATTGGGAACAGTTCGACCTGCAAAAGCAACAGAAGACAATGGAATAACATTTCCAGACATACCTGTTCTTGTTGGTGAAAAGGATGTTGGATCTGCAATATCGCCCATGAAAAAAGGAGATAAAGCTCCATTTTCTGGTGTATTGTTGTCTCCCAAAGCAGTTGCAACAATTATCGCACAGATTCATGCTGTTGATTCACAAATCAAAATTGAAATTGATCGTATCAAAGCAGAGACAAAAGCAAGTTGTGATCTTTCATTAGCAAATCAAAAAGCTACATCTGAAGCTGATAAGAAAATTCTTCAGGCTCAACTTGATGCAAAGCAAAAACTTTTGTCAGCTGTTGAAGAAGAGCTTAAAAAACAATCTAGTTCTAGATCATATACCCCGATTTGGGTTGGATTAGGTGTCATCAGTGGTGTTGGAATTACTTTGTTAACAGTTTTCACAGTGTCACGAGTAAATGCAAATTAGTCATTGTCATCCTATTTAGATTTATATCATGTTTACAACGTGAATAGAGATAAGAAAGGCAATGAAAATGAGTGATTCTACAACTACTCCTTCTTCAACAACAGATCCTGCAGAAGTACGTCCTGCTTGGTATTGGGTAAAGGATGCAAAAGGTCATGGTTCTGTTACTGTGACATTAATTTTGATATCATTTTGGGTAACGACAATTGCTTATATTTTGTCATTATTTGAAAAATTAGGATCATTGCCTATTCGACCATTCGATGTTGCTGCATGTTCAACGTATTTTATTCCGATATTGACTTTGTATTTTGGTCGTAAATTTACTGATGCAAAATTTGGTGCAGAAACGGCCGCAAAAGAAACAACACCGAGTAATTGATTATGAAAATGGTCACTGTTAGTGAAAATGCTCTTCGTGAATTTATTAGAGACGCAATTAACAACGATATAAAAGTTGATGATGGTTGCGAACAACCAGTAAATGTCAATGATGTTGTTGATCCATCAGCCGTTGTTACAGATCCGAGCAACTTAAATTTCAAACCAACAAATTCAGTTGAACTTCAGGTTGCAGTAAAAGCTTTGAGTGATGATCTTCCAACAGATCAAGTATCTACTCTTTACGATGAACTAGTTACAGCATTTAATAACACAAAATCAAAAAATGATAGGAATTCAAAAATGAAGACTGATGACAAAGATGTAAAGACTGAATCAAAAATTCGTGCTGCAGTTCGTAAGCATATCAAAGAGGCATTTCCAAGACGAGAGAAAAACTTTGGACCAGTTGTTGGTCCACTTCCACCCGTGCAAAAAATTCCTGCCGGTGTCCACGGTGGTGAATATATGCGCAAGATTGAAAAATCAAAAAAGGATATGAAAGCAATCTTGAAAAGTGACATTGTTGATGACTTCGGTGGTGCAGAAGAGGTTGAAGTTGATTCGCCCACAGATCGCAAAGTGAATAACACAGTCTCTGACGTCGAGGGAACATCATTTCAAGATATTGCGACAGAACTTGGATTTTCTGTCGCAGGCGCAAAGCAAGCTGTTGATAAAGCTTTAGCAAAAGCACAATGGGTTTCTCAGATGCAAATGCAAGCACCAGAAGATCTTGAGCTTATTGTTTTAACTAGCATGAATGATTATATCAAGATGTTGTCAAAAACAGGTGAGTTGTCATCTGCAGACGTAAAATTGATGAAAGATCATCCAGATATCGTTCGTGATCTAGATGGTTTTCGTGAATTTCTTGATAGAGCATTGCGAAGAGCCAGAAAACAAAGTGATCCAATGACTGAAGCTGGGACTGTTTCTGGTACATGTCCAAAATGCAAAAAGAAAGTTAAGTTGAACGCAGATGGATTGGTTGACTTCCATAAAGTTCCGGGTGACAAATTCAATGATTGTCCTGGGGCACAGAATCGACCTGTAAAAACACCATCAAATGAGGGTTCAACAAAAACATTCAAACGTGGCGGGCTTACTATTATTTTAGAAAAATCAACCAAGAAATAATCGAATCAGATGCCTTCTAGCTCTCAACCTGCAATCATAGTAGCTGCTGTTCAATTTGAACCCACGCTATTTGATGTCAATAAAAATTTGAAAATTGCTCAGCAATTAACATTTGAGGCAGCAGCAAAAGGAGCTAGAATCATTGTTCTTCCAGAGTTATGTACTTCTGGATACGTTTTCAATAATTTCCGCGAGGCTGCTGATTGTTCTCAAGAGCGTGATGGTTATCAGACACAAGCATTTGTTCCTATCGCAAATCAATTCAACTGTTATATCATCTTTGGATATCCTGAATTAAGAGACGGAAAGCTTTACAATTCAGCGGCCATCGTGGGCCCTCAAGGGCTCACAGGAAATTCGCAAAAACATAACCTATGGGGCAATGATAATTTATGGGCGCAGCCCTCAGAACTTCAACACGAGGTCTGTGTCACTCCTTGGGGAAGAGTGGGTGTTCTAATTTGCCGTGATGTTTCAAACAAATATCGTGAATCATATCAATTTTTCAAATCAGGTCATAAATTTTATCCTCGAGGATCAGTTGACACAATTGCATTATTGACCAATTGGGGTGGTGCTTATGGGTATCCCGATTCTTCATGGGTTGAATTGGTTGAAGAAACTAAAGCAAATGTAATTGTTAGCAATCGAACCGGAAAAGAACGTGATTTAAGTTTCAAAGGCGGATCATGTATTATTGATCGAAATCGACGCATTTGGACAAATGGTTCTTCATTTACTGATGATTCTGTTGTTGGTGGTATGATATTGTTGTAAGATAATAGGAACATATGAAACTTACCAAACTAAATGAAGAGTTTATTTCTCAGGCTCGAAGACCTATGTCTTTTGGGCGTTTACCAATCGATCCTCATAAAGTTGAGTTGCCTGTTGTTCCAATGAATCGTTGGGTCAAAGAAGGCCAACCGAAAAAATTAGTTAAGACGTTTGAATTTCGACAAATGAAGGATCGAAATTCATTTATTCGTTTGTTGTTAAAATATGAAACTCACTCTGGACATAATGCTTATATGTTCATTGATGAAAAATTTGTTCGTGTAGAATTGATGACAAAAAATATTGAACAAATTACTGAAATTGATAAGGAATATGCACAATTTGCTGATGAGTCATTCAAGGATTTAATGTATTCAACACAAGATTCTGAGTGAAACATGGAATCAATTCCTGACAATAATCCTTCACGCCTGCTTATGAGCAAAATTTTAGAAGATAATGTTGAGAACATTATTTCTTCAATTGATATTCCTAATCATATGGTCGCAATTCTTTCTGTCATTGTTGAAGATTCAAGAGTTGAAAATATTGTTGGTTCATTAATAACATATTTGCTTGACGAACACTATGAAATTGAAGTTCGAGTTGTCATAGAAGATGCATTTTCATTAACACAAATTTGGCCAAAGATACAAATCGCAGGATTTGAAATTCATTTTGATAAAGAAATTTTTACAGTCAAAGGTCCTTTGAAAGTATCAGCACTTCGTGTTCAAGATATTGATCAACGAAATCAAATGTGTGTGCTAGCAATGAAATTAAGTCAAGCTTAATATTTAACATAAAGATCTGAGGAAGAATATCATGAGTGATCAAGAATTTTTAGAGTCAACAGTATTAATTGCACCATTTGTTTGCCGTGGTGAAGTAACACGTGTTAATGAAATGGATGATTTTGTTGAAGTAATAGGTGATGACTTCACCCCCGGGAATCGACACGGTGTTGTTGCTTGGAAACAACTTGGTCAAATGTCAGAGGAAGACGCAATTCAACAAGCAGATCAATTGCAACGATCATTTAGTCGATTGGTTCAATTTTATTCCGATCGTTACACACGTGCTGAAAACAACCACTTAAAAACATATCACGTAATTGTTTATTTACCAGGTCCGGACGCATGTATCTACAATACAGCTGACGCAAGTAATCCAAGTTACATGTTTGATGATATGGAATGCTCATCATGGGAACTTAAGCAGTTGGGAATTGAATTTGATTCAGTGAAAACAGAATCAACAAATTTCGATAAATATATTGATGCGATCTTGATCAAAGAATCTCGAGGTAAGTCAACATCAGTTCCAATGACACCTCAAAGAAAATATGTAAAACAATATAGACATCCAGCAAATGAACGCATTCATATCAAAGGTCAAAAGCGATGACACAAAAATTGCAGATTAAAACTGGAAAGAGTTTGGGTATTTTCATTGAGGAATCTATCAAACAAGCTTTATATCAACGAGGATTGACAGAAAAAGAAAAACAAAAAGAGGTTTCTTTGCAAGAAACAGATGACGATGACAAAGCATTAAAAACAGGTGATGTAACTGTTGATGATATTATTGATCATCTTAATCAAATTCGTTCTGGCAGATCCTTTCGCGATGATAGTATCAAATCTAACATGACATCATATGTTGAATCATTGAGTACCGCAGAAAAAACTGCTTTGCTTGCTTTCATAAAAGGCATATCACAAATTGTGACAGGCGAAATTTCTGCAACTAAAGCAGCAGACCCAAGCGATCATCCTTCAAATGTCAAAATGAAAAAAGATGATCAAAAGAGTGACGTTAAACATATCAAACCCAATGTGATAAAATTACAAAAACCAGAGGAAAAAAAATCTTCAAATGCAGAGGACACTTCTGCACCTGTTCCCATTGTTCCAAAAAAGAAATAATTCGCACGTATCTATATCTAATTTAACAATATCACATAAAGTAACAATATGCAAGCATGTATTATTGAAACACGTACTATCAAGTTGCCTAAAGGTGGAGAACTTGAGGTTGGTATGACACAAAAATTGATTGATTGCATTCGCAATCAATTTAATCTAAAAGCAGATCAACATATTGACGATGATTATGTTCGAATGTTTGTGTGGGGTACGGTTAATACAGCGGTTGAGAAAGCAGAACGTGAAGGTATGTAATGTCTGTGACGGAAACGCTTAAACAATACATACATTTGCTTATCAACGAAGCTCGATTAAGAGAAGTTGATATATCTGATGGTACAAAAGTTGCTTCTGGATCTGAGAAACATATCAAGGATTTAGAAGTACGAATTTCTGATTTGTCAAAATGGCGTGACAAGCAGAAAAAAGGATCAGAAGCACGTGCAAATTATGCTCGATTGATTGCAAGATTGAAGGCAGAACTTAAATCAGCACAGCGAATTGCTGCGAAGAAAAATGAAAAATGAAAAAGCTTTTCGAAGGCGGCGCCGTTGGGCATCTTCAACATCTTTATGATAATCTTGATTTGACATTTGGTGAAATCAAAGAATTGCTGACATCGGCTGCAGAAGGTCGACTAGAATCTGTTACAGAAAAACTTGATGGATTGAATCTCGTTTTCAGTTGGGATGTTAGTGTTAATGATTTACGTGTTGCAAGAAATTCAGGCGACATCAAAAATGGTGGCATGAATGCACAAGAAATTGCAGCCAAATTTCGAAATCGTGGCAATCTAGAAGACGCTTTTACAAACGCTTTTACTGTGTTACGTGAATCGTTAAGTGCATTATCAAACAAATTGAAAACGCAAATATTTGGAACAAATGCAAATATTTGGTATTCAATGGAGATTGTTTATACACTAAATCCTAACGTTATCAATTATGATGGAAATACAGTTATATTTCATAATTGGCCTGTATTTGAAATCAAGAATGGATCGATATCAAGAAAAGAAGATGCAAAAGGTGTTGAGTTATTGCAAAAATATATTGATCACATGCAAAAGGCAATCACTGTTCAAAGTTGGTCAATAAATGGACCTGCTGTTCTGCGATTAAAATCGATATCAAATGGAACAATATTACAAAATGTTTTGAATACAATTTCACAAATTCAATCAAATAGCAACACCAATGATTCAAATACGATTGGTGATTATTTGAGATTTATGTTAACATCGAAGTTATCAAAATTGAATTTGACACCACAATTAATGAACGACGTCGTAAATAGATGTCTAAACGTTCCAGGTTCATCATTAAATAATATCAAAAAATTAGCACCAAAACAACAATATCATCTCATATCATCATTTGTTAATTCATCACCAGATTTTCTAAAAAAATATATTCAACCTTTAGAAGATGCAATTGCATCATTTTCAATCGAAATTCTAAAGGGTTTACAATCAACATTGATTAATGATTCCGACAAAGAAATTCTTCGTCTTCGTTCAGAAGTTAACAAAGCAACAAAAGCCATTGAAACATCAAATCAAGATAATGCAATGGAGATGTTGAATCGACAAATGCAAAAATTAAAAAGTCTTGAAAATATTTCTTCAACTGTCGAAGGCGTTGTGTTTATTTACAAGGGAAATGCTTATAAATTTACGGGAGCATTTGCACCTGTTAATCAAATTTTAGGACTTTTCAAATATGGACGATCAGGCATAAAAATTCCAACAGTTGAAAATCATGAGATCAAAATGAAAAATACAAAATTGCGACAATTGTTGAGTGTTCTTATCAAAGAATCATTATTACTTGAAAAAGATATTGACATCGCAAGTGAATTTAATTCAAACGAAGAAAAAGCCAAGAAAAAATGGGAAGATGCAATTGCCACGTTGGCTGCTTGGGATGAAAATAACAAAAAATATCTTAATCTCATCAACAAAGCTGATGAACTAAATGTTTCAATTGATACTGCAAAGAAACGTCTAAAAGGTAATCCTGAATACGCTTTAGATCCTAAGATGAATCTAAAAAAGCGATCAACACTTGTTGATCTTTTGTCAGATGCACAAAATGAATATGCTGAATTTGAACCTTCAGTATTGAATTATTCAAAAAAATCTAAAGTTAAAAACAAAGTTGTTGCTGATCCTGGTGTAAATTCAAGTGATTCTGAAGCCGGCAAGAACGCCATGATGCCATGGGAGCCTGGGATGTTTGCAATGAAATGGACATCATGGCCTGATAACATAAAAGAAGTTTCTGGTACTGGATTCGGGAAACAAGTCGATGGTGAACGTGGTGAAGCAATGGGTACTGGACCAGGTGAAAAATGGTTGGCAGTTTGCTTTGGTGGTCGTGTGATGGGTGGTGGCGTTTCTTATGACGTTCAAATGCCAAATGGCGACAAATGTGAATCAAAAGAACTTGAATCAAAAACATCACTAATTCGTCCAGGAACAGAAGGTCTTGCAGGTTTTGATAAAGCAAGATCACATCTTGAAAACATTATGAAACAATTGCGAGAATTCATTAATGGCGTTGATCTTGAAAAAGAAAAATTTCAAACGTTAATGTCAAATGAAGAAAATCAAATCATTAATTATATTCGCAGTTTTATCTTGGAAGAATATGAAAACATTGTTGGCAAAGGTGAAATTTCACGTGAACGAATTCATTATATTCGAGCAGTTTTGAAAGCAACAAAGGTTCTTAAAGATTCTCATAAAACAAAAAATGATGTTGATCCCACTGTCACACTCAATAAAAGAACAGTGAAAGTCAAATTACCAACATATATCGATATCGCAAAGAAAATTGAAAAAGATTCGCCAAATGAAGACATATTGAGCGATATTGAGACTTGGGATATTATTTTGAATACGCTTAAAGATGAAGCGTTTGTAAATTATTCACAGTTCCTAAATGACTTTTATAACGCAGTTAATCCAACTGAAATATTTCGTCAAGTTGACGGTATGTTTATCGTCAATCAAACAAAAGGATTTTATTGGATTCCCAAAGAGAATCTAAAAGAAGCACTTCGGTTTGAAGTTGTTTCGCAAGGAAAACCGAAGTTTAGATTCGTTCACTTCTAATCAATTTTTCAAAATAGCTGCGATATAGTTTCTCAAAAGGTTTTCATTATTGGAAGCCTTTTTGTTTTTTGTCATTGATGATGTTAATATATCCCAAACAGAGGCACCATCAATCGAATCAGGCATGTTTGAAATAAATGATGCTTTGTCACCCGAAGACAAATATTTCCTCATCTTGGTGCCACTGACGTTGACTGTCTGTGACCTCTCGATTGGCTTGAGAATAATCTGCCCATTCGCATAAAGGTTTCCACAATACTTAATAAGTGATTTTTCAGGATAATTCTGTGTCAAATCTTCCGGATCAGCATAAATTTGAAATACATCATCTGATGCATTGTCATTTGCATCACCGAGATTTTTATACACATTTGCAACAGGTGAACCACCATATGTTACATTAACGTTATCTGGCAATGATGGTTCGATTTGTTCATGCCATATTCGTTGCATATCAGTTCCCAAAATTGGAATTTCACCAGGGCGTTTTCTATCAGACAAACTTACATAAAGATAAACTTTGTCATTTTCTTTCGAAGCCCATCGAACCAAACCATCATGACCTGCATGATATGGTTTTGCTGACATCGCAATCAATCCAATTTTCATAATCATATGTATCAAACCCGTGTTGTATGTTGTTAATACGATTGTTATTATCATTATAACATTTGCTTATTTATGTTGTAAAATATTACTATTATGGCAAAAATAGCAAAAGTTAAACCAAATCCTCGAAAAACAACAATTTCTTGTGGTACATTGGTTTATAGAAATGACAGTGAAAATTGGGATGACACAGAAATTCTTTTGATAAAACAATTTGAAGACAAAGATCTTTGGGGAATTCCGAAAGGTCATATCAACAAAGGTGAAACAAAAGAACGATGTGCTATTCGTGAAACTCGTGAAGAAACTGGAATCGATGTTGATGTAATTGATCGATTACCTGATGTGTATGTTTCATATCCTAATGAAGATAAAACAGTAATATCATTTATCGCTCGACAATCTTGTAACAAAGAACCAACACATATTCATCCTGATTCTGAAGTTGCGGATGTCAAATGGTTCAATGTTAATAATTTACCAAAAATTATCAGTTATCAACAAGCAATCATTCACAATGGTTTTCAAAATATGAAAAAAAAACTTTCATTGACAGCAATTGTTCGTGCTAAAATTGATGATCTATTAAAAGAGGTATATGTGTGGGCACCAAATGAAGATTCTTGGCTTGTCATAAAGAAACAATTGTTGTCAATATTACATGCAAATGAACGAAGAGTTTTTAGCACTCGTCACCCATTAACAAAAAAACAACGAACAAATAAATTTGAAAGAGAAATAGCACAACGTTGGTCTGAACTGACTGGAAGGAGAGTCCTATTTAGTAATGATGAATAACAATTCTAGAGAAGCACAAATTATTCGTGAATATGTTGCAATCATTCTTTATGAGAATATGCAAAAAGCTCTAAACGAAGACGATGGAGGATTTGGATACGGCATGGGTGGAAGTGAAGCCATGGGTCAATATGGTGTTCATTATGCATCAGGTGATCAAATGTATAATACTTTCATAAAGCCTTTTGTTGACGTTGTCAAAGTAACAGCGGGAAAAACAAAGGAAATGAGTCAACGAGCTCAAACGCTAGCAAAGGTTGCCTTTGAATCTGTTGCAACATCACTTTTACCATGGTTATCATCTGATTATGGTGATATCTTCAAAAGAGAAGCAGAAGAAATCAATAAAATTCGTTCTGAATATGGTGACGTATACGCAGCAACTTGGGATGCATTCAAAGATAAGGACGTTGCATTGACCGCATTTTTCTGCTATCCAGGCGCAATATTGACTGGTTTATTTGCAAAGAAAACACCAAAGGTTGCATTGAATATGTTGAGCGTGATCTCAGGTGGTGAAATGGATGGCGTTATTGATAACATAAAGGATTCAATCTCATCCGGATTTGGTAAAAGCAAAGGTCGAAAAACATTTAGTTCACCTGGTGGTGATAAAACACCTTGGATGGAATCCTTAATTCGTGAAGACAAAGATAAAGAGAAAACAAAAAAGCAAAAATTAGCTGATATTGTCACAAATGAAAAACTTGTTAACAAAGCGTTAAGCACACCATTGGCACAACGTCTTCAAAAAGAAGCACAAGAAGCCATGAAAAATACGCTAAAGCAAGTTTTTGAACGTGCTCAAGCAGTCATGACCTCAAAGACTTTGGACGAATTGCAAAAGAAAATTGGAAAACCATTAAAAGGTTTGGACAAATTAAAGTCTATCAAACCTGAAGAAAAAGCAGAAGCAGAAAAACAATTGCTCGATAATCTTCGAAAATCAATGAAAGAATTTTATGCAAAAAGCCTTGAACAACAAGTCAAAGATGCTGTCGGAGCAGGAATTCCTAAAAATAGTCAATTTGTTTTTGATTACGTAGAGGTTATTCGAAAAATACGAGCGTTATGAATGTCGAAAATTTGTTTGAAAACAATTGTAAAGAAATGTTTGTCTTCTAGAGGAATTTTGTTGATAAAACATAATTTGAATGAAGATATGATTGTTTTATCAACAAAGGAATGTGAAAATTATCCAATTGCTTTCAATGTAAAATTGCCAAAAATAATGGGTTATATGTCAGGAAAAGACGTAGGAGAATCAACTTGGCAAATTCGTTCATTATATGCAAAAGATTCAAAAACAGCAGTATTGTTAATGTGTGCTGCACTTGAACATTGGAAACGTGTTGTTCCACACGAAATTGTGTCAAATTCTGTTTTCTCAACGATTAAACGTTATTTTAATCATGTGAAGTATGATTCAACATGTATTGAACATTCAGAATTGGGTTTTCTTAATGCAACTTATTTGGGTCCTGTTGGATTCAATTTTGATGATATCACGAGAATTGGTGAGCAAAGAGTTAACTCATTTGTTGATGTCAATATTCAACCACTTAATGAAATAACACGAGTCAAAAAATGGCTTCAGGTTGTCGCTGAAAAAGAATTTAGAGTTGCACTTTATACAACAAATTTTAACTAATATTTAACATCATGGCTTCAAATCAAAATCTTGTCTCTGCAATCTTTTTAAGAATTGCCCAAATTCTAACAGAAGGTGTTAGAGAAGATGCAGTTCTTAAAAAATTTCCCGATTGGGCACCACAAATTAAATTTTTCGTTGAAAATGATCCTTCAGGAAATAGAAAATATCTTGAGTGGTCATGCAAAATGTTGGATGGTGAAATAAGTACAGAAGAAGAAATTCAAGAAGTTGTGAATTTGTTTCACAAATATTCAACAAATTTGGACAAAAAAGACATAAATCAATACAAGATATCTGATTTTGAACCCTTAAGAGATCGATTATTTGAAATTGATCTTGAAAGAAATAAAACAAAAGAAAAGTATAAAATGCCTTCTGATTGTATGTCAGAGGTAATTTACGATTCAAAGAATTTCTTGGTTCGTCATATTCAAAACAAATCTGCATCAGTACACTACGGTCTTGGGACAAAGTGGTGTATTGCCATGAAAGATGAAACACATTTTCACAGTTATGATCAAAATAACTCAGTTTTCTTCTTCATATTCAATAAACGTTTAACAATCGAAGATCCAAATTATAAGATCGCTTGTGAAATTCAAAGAGATAAAGACAATCGTCGTACCGATGTGTGTTATTATGATGCAGAAGATACAGAATTTGACAGTGTTAGTGACAAATTAGGTAAAGAGAACATGCTCATCATGAGTGAGATGTTCAAAGTTGCAAAATCTGTTCCAAGAAGTTTATTGGCGAGATTGGATAATGAAGAATTGTCTAGAAAAGAACTTCTCGCATGTTATGAAGAATATAAAGACAAACAAGCAAGTGATGATAAATCTTATGTTCTTAAGAAAATAGCGGAAACGTCAAATTGCCCAGAAATTATATTAAGAGGCATTATGTCTCTAGATGAAGAAAATTCAAAAGTTGAACGTTGGACCGCAATAAAAAATCCCAATTTTCCAATTGATCTTATGCAAGATTGTGCAAAAAGTGCTGTTTATCGTGAAGCTCTTGTAAGAAATCCAAATTGTCCAACAAATTTTCTAGAATTCATAATGAAAAAATGCACTTCGTATATTAAAACAATAATACTTGCACATAAAAATTGTTCAGATGATATGTTTTTACGTCTTACAAAAGATAAATCTGTCGAAGTTAGAATATTGTGCATGAACCATAAACGTTGTTCACTCGATATGTTTAGAAAAATTGCAGAAGCAGATCAATCAAATTACTTTCAATCACAAGTTGCTGAAAGTAAAAAATGCCCACCAGATGTTTTATTAAACATTGTAAAAAACGAATCAATACGTGATTCAGTTAAAGCACATGTTGTCAGTAATCAAAAATGTCCCGTTGAGGCTTTTGAATATGTTTGGAACAATATCACTCACCAAAAAACTATTGAAGCAATGATTCAGAATTTCAAATGTCCATTGCATATTATTAAAGACTATACTAGTGAAAATGGACACGTTAGTGTTCTTGCTAAGAGAGTTTTGAAAAGCAGAGCTCGAGCTGGAAATTAATGTGAAACATTGATATCAACATAAAGTATTATAAAACTTATGAGCAAACATAAGTCAAACGTTGAAAAGCAATACAACATGCATGAAAAGCAACCAGATGAGATTAACGCTTTGCGTGCTCTTGTCAAAGAATTTATGGGTAAAATCGAGGCCGTTGACAATGAAATTGATTTGCTAAAAACAGATCGAAAAGAAATCATTGAGGAATACACTGACAAACTTGATATGAAAACTTTGACAGCCGCACTTCGTGTTCTTAAAATCCAACAAGGCGTTGCTCACAAAGACACATATGATTTGTTTATTGAAACATTGACAGATTCTCAGGAATGATATAAAATCATATCATGGAAAAACCCAAAATCAAGCGTTGTCCAACGTTTTCAATCAAATTTACCAAATTTGAATTGTTACATCTTCGTGATGTAATGTCAATTTCCCTCCCACCAGAAGGTCGACAAACAATCAGTCAAGCATTAGCAGCACTGGAGAATCGACCTATGATTGAATCATATTTATGGCGAAAGATTAGTGATGCATGTCAACAAGCCGAATTGCCTGTTGGCAGTGATGCGCCTGATTATGTTGTCGCGCCGATTGTAACACCAGCGATGGGTGTTTTTCAATTAACACATGATCCGGATCAAGCTTCACAATCTGAAGATGATTCAGATTCAATGTTTGGTGGGTCAAAAGAAGACGACGATGACGAGGAAGACGAAGAAGAGGAGGATGAATCAGAAAAGGATGACGATGAAACCTAATCAACAAATATTCAAAGTGGGACAAATTTTGTTTGTTGTTCCCTCGAGACAAACTCTCGTTGTTCCAATGCAAATCGTTGAGGAATTAACAAAAAAGTCGTTGCAAGGAACAGAAGTTGATTATATTCTGAGATCAAGTGAAAAACTGATTTCATTGAAAGAAATTCAAGGCGAAATATTTGAATCTGCAGAAAAGGCAAAAGCCTCGTTAACAGAACGTGCGATCAAATCTGTTATGAAATTGGTTGATCGTGCGGTACTCCAAGCTCGCGAGCAATTCCCCAGTTCATTTGAAAATGTGGCACATAATGAATCAAGCGTAGATTTCCCAACAGAAATTCATAACAATGAAGTTCAGGAATTGTCAAATGATTCAACAATCGATTTAGGAAATGGTGTGAAAGCTCGAATAAAATTGCCTGACGTATTCAATGGATGATTTGTTGTCAACAACGAAATAAACAAAGTGTAATTGCTAGAAATTCCATGATACCATTAACTTATGGAGCTAGCCAAAGCATATAAAATTGCTGAACGTATCGTAACCCTGATACGACCTGCTTGTGTAAGAGCGGAAATTGCAGGATCGATTCGTCGACAAAAATCAATCGTAAAAGATATTGAAATTGTTGCAATCGTTAATGATTATGATATGTTGTATCGATTGTTGGCAGTTGAGGGGCAATTTATCAAACCTGGTGTTCCTGAGATTATGCCATGGCCACCAAAATCTGATGCAAAATATGTTCGCATGTTTTTAAGTGATAATATCAAACTTGATCTTTTCGTTGGCAACAGCGATAATTGGGGTGCATTATTCTGCATGCGGACTGGTTCTGCGAGTGGAGATAATGGCTCAGCATTTACAGGGTTCGTTCCCGCTTTGTTTTCGCAATGGAAAAAAGTGTCAAAAGGTGGACGAATGGTTGGTTGTCAACCCACAACTGTCGACGGCCTTCAGCTAGCTGTTCCCGAAGAACAAGATTTTTTTGATCTTCTTGATGTTGAATGGGTTGAACCGAAAGATCGAACCAGCAAAAAAGCTGTGAAACCAAAGAAAAGTTAATAATTCGAACCCACAGAAGACACACCAGACCGTTTTTGAATCTTTTTTGTGGTATCCATGGTTAATTTTTTATGATTAAACGAGGTGATATAAATGTCAGAAATCCTTGAAAAAATTGGTGTCGCCGCTCGTGATTTTGTTAAGCAGAAAAATCTTATGGGTGAAGAAATTCAAGTTCGACCCATATATGTTTATAATCCGGATTCGAAAAAAACACCTAAGAATGCGTTTGAATGGGCGAAGCGAGGGTGCGGCGCGGCCGGACCAGAAGTTTCACAATTTGATAATTTACCATTGAAAGTAATGATTACCGGGCTGGATATTCGTAGTGAGGGTTGTCGAGCATATAAAGTACTTCAAGAATCAACGGGTTATCAATTTGATCTTCGTGAGGATCAATTGGTTGAGGCATTCAAGTATTGCACGATATCACCTGGTGGAAAAATCTCAGGAGAATTTGTTTGGGCAATTTGCGGATCGCAATGCAAATTGGTTCTTGTTGGTGGCGATCTTTACAAAGAACTTTCAAAAGAAAAACTAAAAAAGATTGAACGAGTTTTCATCAAAAAGGATGAATATAAGATTGGATTGATTTATTCCAAAAAGGATGATCGAAAAGGATATCAACATATGGGAGAATACCTTTTCTTGGGAAAGGTTAAACTCAAAGATGCCAAGAAAGTCTCATATGCATTTATTGAGGTTCCTTCGTTAAAATGGGCTAAAGAACAATACATTCGATCTAAAATTAGTGCTGCCCATTTCGTGACTGATTGTTATGGTCGCAATTCTGAAATTCAAGAAAATTATCCAACTATCTGTACCAGAATTCGAGATGTTATCAAAAATTGGACAAATATGTCTTGTGAAGAACGTTGTAATTATAATTGGTACGAAGGATTACAGATTACTGCGATGTTCTATAAAACAGCCCACAATTATTATGACGAGCGTGCTCCAATAACAATTATTTCTGATCCATCATTTGAAGTTGTTAACTGTGATGAAATTGTGAGTATGGAATTTGTGTTGAGGCTTCGTGATAACTTGTGGGGTGAGCATTCATATGAAAATGGATATGGTAAAAATCCAATGTTGAATAACGAGTATTACATTGCGAAAGAATTATTGGGATACAATCACCGTGGTGATTATTATGTCAAACTCCGTGAGTTAAACAAGAATATGAATAAAAAATTTCAAGCATCACTTGAGTGGAAATAATGTCCAAATCTCATATTTTGATTGTCGATGGGATGAATTTTCTACATCGATCTCGAGCAGGTTTTCAATTTGGACCAGCACCTGTTGTATATAATTTTATGAGAAGTTTTCGATCTTTGATCGAACAATTCAATCCTGATAAAGTTTATTTTGTTCTTGAAGGTCATCCACAACAACGAAAACAATTATTTCAAGAATACAAAGAAAATCGCATTGTTGAAGTTGGAACAGCGAAACACGAAGAACTTGAAAAGTTTTTCAAACAAGTGAATGTTATTATTGAACATCTTAGTGAAAATTTTCCTTTGATAGTTATCAAACATCCATATTACGAATGTGACGATACGATCTATAATCTGATTAAAAGAAGTGATTCACAACTTACGACTTGGACTGTTGTTAGCAACGATTCAGATTTTACACAATTGTTAAATCAGTTCGATAACGTAAGATTGTATAATCCAATGATGAAATCGTTTGTTGAAAAAACAGATTATGATTATGTTTCTTGGAAAGCATTGCGTGGTGATGCAAGTGATAACATTCCCGGAATTCCGGGTGTGGGTGATAAGAGTGCTGAAAAATATCTAAATGACCCAGATGAACTTGTGAAATTGTTAGAAAAATCAAATAACGCAGAAATATTTGATCGTAATCTTAACCTGATTCAATTTATTGAATGGTCAGACGAAGAAACAGAACAAGTAGTGAGATCAAGCCCGACATATGATTGGGAACCATTACGAAAGTTGTTCAATGAATATCAATTCAAATCTTTGATCAACGATAAATCATGGAATAAATTTGTTGATACGTTCAAAGTCTTATGGGAAAATAGAAACAAATCATAATACGCACGTATTGTCACCTATACCTATTGATGTATAGAGGAGGTGACATATGTCAAAGTTGCTTAGAATTTTGGGATACGTGTGGTCAGCACCAGTGACAGTATTTGGTTTGATATATGCATTATTGTTTAATGTATTTGGTTGGCACAAATTTCACGGTGTTGAAGGTGATGCATTAGTTTGGTTGGTAAATGCTGAAAAAGCACCAGTTTGGTTGATGAATCTCTGGAAAAATTGGGGAGGTCATGCGATTGGAAATGTTGTCGTTCTAAAAACATCACCTGTCGAAAGACCCGTTACATTGGTTCATGAACAAAAACACGTTGATCAATGTATGAGATTGGGCGTATTTCAACCTATTATATATGGATTGTGTTGGTTGGCGATTAAATTAGGTTGTCCAGGTAGTAATGCGTATTATGACAACTGTTTTGAAATCGATGCGCGTCGAGCCGCCGGTCAAGTTATCGACGTAGAAGGAACGATGAAGAAAATAATTGATCAGCAAACAAACAAGAAATAAAACTTATCTTATAACTTAAGATATCGCAATGGAACGTGAACAACGTTCCATTGCGCATTTTGAGAACATGAATTATTGTGTCAACCTATTTATGGAAAGAAAGAGAAGTGTACTTTCCATGGCAAAAGGTTTAGATGTTTCTTATGCTCAAGGCAAACCTGATTGGGCGGTTGTTAAAGCAACGGGAAAGGTTGATTTTGTATTTGCAAAGGCAACACAAGGTGTAAAAGTTCGTGATTCATCATTTGTTCATAATTGGAATGAACTAAAAAAAGCAGGAATTTTGCGAGGTGCATATCATTTTTACAATTCTTTAGACAATCCTGTTTCACAAGCAAAGTTTTTTTATTCTGTTGTTGGAAAACTTGAGGATGATGATTTGTCACCAGTTCTAGATTTTGAAGTTGAACGAAAAGGATTATTAACAACAACACAAGTTGCAAAAAATATTCGAACGTTCATAGAACATGCCGAAGCACTTTTCAAACGTAAAGTCATTGTATATACGGGTGGCCCTTTGTTTGATCAAGAAACAAAAGGTGGTGATCAAGATGATTTAGATTTCATTTCTGATCGTGATTTATGGTTGGCAGCATATGTTGTCAGTCCTAATAAATTTGTTCCTAAAGAATGGAGCAAAAAAGGAAAATCTTGGGTCATTTGGCAACTTTCTGGTGATAAAGATGCACAAGGAAAACCTGGGCTCAGATTACCGGGAATTGTCAATGTTGTTGATAATAACGTAACACAAGGCGCGGCGAATGATTTGATAACATGGCGTGATTCAGGAAAAATTATCGCAGACGATCAAGTCGCTGTCACACCACATCCAGTCGTTGATCCTTCACCCACCACACCTTCGTCAGAGGTTCAGACTGAAGTTCCATCAGCAGTTGAGATAGAATCAATCGCAAATATTGTCAAAGTTGAATCAAAAGGTCCAACGGGGATTTTGGGATATTTTTTTGCTTTGATCAGATACCTCTTGTCATTCTTTAGAAAAAAAGAATCATGAGTAAGAAAGAAAATCAATCATGATATTGTTAAAAGAATATATCAGATCAATCATTAATGAACTTAGAATCAATAAGAATTTTATTCAACGATTACGGGCGAAAATTAAGCCAATCGATTTAGATCTTGATGATCCAAATGGGTTGTTAACAAATAAAATAACACGTTATAATTCAATTACAAGTTTCGCAGCTCGTGGTAGAAGATTGGCGAACGAATGGATTAACAACAAACAATTAGATTCAGTTGATGAATTGCTTATCACTGACAAAAATCAAATCATAAAATACGCAGCGATAAATTATGCAAGAATTTTTCACTTATGTAAAGATGATGGAGAAATTGCCGATGCCAAAATGTTACAGATTCTTGACAAGAAGTTTTCACAACTCTTGAATAAAAATGAAAAGAAATAAAGAACATAGGAATTACTATTTATTTATTCATGATTTTTCTGAGTGTCTGAGAAGGCCCCAAAAGCTATTGTTTTTATCATGATATGTGTGTTTCTTGAGTAAAATTTGTGGGATTCAAAAAATGAAATTGCTACGTAATTATGTCAGACAAATTATCGCAGAAGAAAGAAGTTCATTCAATTCTTTGGCGTCTGCAAATTTGAAACAAGACAATTTTGTTTCCGCATCACGAAATAAAGGCGTCTTGCAGAACGAAAAAGAAGAAAATGATCGAATGGAACAAGATGACAACGCGTTGCCTCGAGCTGCATGTGTGATAATTTTATCAGATGATGGAAAAATTCTTGCAGTTTCTAGAAAAGACAATCCCTCAGATTTTGGTTTGCCGGGAGGAAAAGTTGACCCAGGAGAAAGTGACTGGGAAGCTGCTTCAAGAGAACTTCAAGAAGAGACTGGATTGATGGCAACGAAGATGCGCAAAGTATTTGTTGATAATGATTCATCCGGATATCGTGTAACAACTTTCGTCGCAGAGGTTGATGGTGATATTGACACAAATGAATCAGGTGTCGTTCGTTGGGTTGATCCGAGTATTTTATTGCGTGGATCGTTTAAGACATATAACACAAAATTATTCAAGAAAGTTTTTGGAACTTGAATAGAAAAGTGTGAAAATACCTTACAAATTGAGGTATAATATAACATATGAACATATTTGTTCTTGATTTAGACCCAAAGATTGCTGCGATTTCACAGTGTAATAAACATTTACCCAAAATGATTGTTGAATCTGCGCAATTGTTATCAACAGCACACCCCTCGTCTGTGTCGCCTTATAAACATACACACTTTAATCATCCATGTGGAAAATGGGTTCGTGAGTCAGTTCAAAATTATGAATGGTTGACTTTGCATACATTACATCTTTGTGAAGAATATACTGTTCGTTATCACAAATATCATGCGACTGAACAACACGTGTTGTGGTTTCTTCAGAATATTCCTGCGCTTCCTAGCATTGGTTTAACACCATTTGCACGTGTAATTAAAGAACCACACAAAAGTCATTCATTGAACATGAATATTGTTGATGCATATCGATATTATTACATTCAGGACAAAGCACGATTTGCGAAATGGTCGCCCCGCGCGAATCCACCTTCTTGGTGGCCGTTTTCTGAATGACTATATCAATTGTTCAAATTTGAATTTAGAAATTTGACAATTTCGTCATGATGAACAAAAAATGACATGTTAGGAACACCCTTGTTAATCCAACTAGCAATTCCTAATAAGTGACCCTCGTTGTCATAACAACCTCCTCCAGAATTTCCACTCCAAACGGGACCTGACACTTGAATTGCCTGAACTAATAATGTATCAGGTCCTTTAATGATAGTCCATGAACTAGAAACATTACCGATTGAATATGTCCACCACATTCCAACGGTATGTCCAACAATATGGATGGGCATTCCATCATCGATTAATTCATCACGATCAATGATAACCACAGGATGTGTTAGCGGTCCTTCACTAGTTTTGATTAATGCCAAATCATGTGCAACGTCAATCGCTGTAACAATACCTGTACGTGTAAATTTAGGCCAATGATTGGGCGCAGATAAATCAACATCACTTTTCACAACATATTTGATTGTTGTTCCAATTGCACTGTAAGGTATGTTTATATTTTTGATTGCAAGTTTTCCAATATTTTCAATGCAATGTTGTGCTGTTAATATGTCATATTTTGTAATCCATACACCAGAACAATATGGAACGTTATCATTGTCTTGATCTGTTCGAACTAATGCGACTGTTGACTCTTTAAGATGATTGACAATTGTTTCTCGTTTATATGGTGGACGAATTAATTTTGTCATGCAGAATCCCGACAACACAATGACGAAAAACCACAAGAAAAATTTTTTCATAAAACCACCCTTGAAATAAGTTATAACACCAAAATATTAATTTCATTGTTATTTACGTAATCACATTTGTATACAATGTGTTCTTGTGGTGTTTGATCTTGTAATGATCGTTAAAAAATCTGAAATTCACTATTCTGTAAATAGATTGGCGAATTTAATATTAGGCATGCAATTGATAGAGATAAAATTCTATCAAATGGGAGTTTATGAAGAGGATGATTGTCTGATTGGATTAAGAGAATTTGAAGCCGCGTTATCTAAATCACCAGCAATTTTTCTAGAAATTAACGTCAAAGGAAATTATATGTGGTGGTGTCTAGATCATTCTGATGGTCGATGGTGGATATGGTCAACAGCACCTTCATCAACATGTCGCTGGACGACTGGATTGACAAGACATTATCGTTTATGTTTAGCGTTCAAGGATGAATTGCATGAAAAAACAATGTCTAGAAATTTGTTCCTTCATGATAAAGATAATTTAGCAATATTTGAATGTTATAATGATTTTGATTTACATCAGCGCAAATTAGATCTTTTAACAAATATGAATGATCCATTTTATCACAATTGCAATACATAACATAATTCTGTGAACATGCATTTGAAAAGATGATACAATTAAAATTGGACTTTGTTTCTTGCAATTACAATAGGAATGTACATGAAAAACAATGAGCTCGAAAAGAAGACTGTTGTTCAAGAAGTAAAAGAATTGTTGAATGTATCATATGTGAAAAAAACAATTTTGATTGGCACAGAACTTTTTGGTGCACTAAGTCCTTTTCTTGAAGAACCGACATTTTGGAATGGTTTGAAGGGTGCTTTTGAGGTTGGAAAAATATTCGTAAGTGAATTTGAAATTTGGAGTGGCGATTATTTCATGGACGATAAATGGTCACCACCATATCCCGTAGAATTAAATCACTTGATTCTTAAAGCAATTTCTAGTTTTCCTCATCAAACAATTCGAACAAGTGACGAAATTAATGTTGTAAAAATTCACAATGTTAATGGTGTCAAGTTTGGTTATACTTTCAACACGAAATTGAATTCAATTGAAAGAATTTTTGTTGAAACAGAACACCTTGACAAAGCTCGAGATCTTGCTCGAAATATGTTGTGGAACATGTTCAAAGACGTTAATTTGGTTATGAGACAAAACAAACGTCAGGCTCATCAACTTGGTGATGAAAAAATTTGTTTTGAGAGTGATGATGCATTTCATCCAATATCTTCTGAACGTGCAAGTCAATATGCAACATATTTGAAACGTTGCATTTCTACTGGCGTTTATCGTTCTGTGTTGTTGTATGGCCCTCCTGGGACTGGTAAATCAACGATGGCAAGAACGATTGTTGACAATCTTAAGATGAGATCATTCCGAATTCGTGTTGAGGATATATCAGATTTTGAAAATACGTTGTTGTTTGAAACGATCAATATTTTTCAACCTGACGCAATCATCCTTGACGATTTTGATCGTTCAATGTCACAAGCGCAACTATTGGAGACATTGGAATTTTTTCAACGACATGTTAAACTTGTGATTGCAACAGCAAATGATCGAAATAATTTGAGTGAAGCGATTCTACGTCCAGGTCGATTTGATGAATTAATTTTCATTAGCAAAATGGATGTAGATGTTGTAAAAATGGTGTTGGGTCCAAATTTGCAAGATGCATTTGAAATAGTCAAAGACTGGCCAATTGCATTCATTAATGAATATGTCAAACGCCGCAAATTTATGAGTTCTGATGAGGCTGCACAAGCAACACAAGAGTTAGCTCTTCGTGTTAAACGTTTGTCAAAATATGAAGACATTGATGATGTTGAACTAATGAGTCGACTTGCGAAACAACGAAAAAATATGAATCATGAATCGCATCTAAAAGATGATTCCGACGAACCAATTCCAGACACAGATCCTCCTTCATCTTTATGTGACGATGATGAAGATGAGAATGATTCATCATATAAATTTGTATAATTAACAATATGTCTCCTCGAAATTCAAATAACTCAAAAGTATCAGGAATCGGAAGTACCGAATTTCAGTTACACAAATCACAATACACGAAATTCACTGGCATTATGCATAAGATATTTGATTATTCTGAATTTCGTTTAACACGATATCTTGAAACTGTAAAAGATTATCAAAAGAAAGCAATTCTTTCTGATATATTGGCAAAATATAAACGAGGATTTATTGCAATTGCATGGAAACGTGGCGAACCAATTTGGTTGCCTGTCACAAAAGATGCATAACAATTAATGTGATACATGTTATCATGATTGTGATAATATAAACGTATGTTTAATGACAACAATAATTTTCCAAGTGTTACAAAAGTTGTTTTCAAAAGTGAAGCTCGCAAAGAGTTGTTTGTAGGACTTGAAATTGCAGCTGAAGCAATTAGTTGTACTCTAGGACCCAAAGGTAAAACTGTTCTCATCCAAAGAAAAGGAGAAGGGCCTGTTGTTACAAAGGATGGTGTTACGGTTGCAAAATCAATCAAATTAAAGAATCCCATTCGTAGAATGGGCGCAGAATTAATTTGTGAAGCTGCTAGTCAAACAAATGACATTGCGGGAGATGGTACAACAACTGCATCTGTGTTGACTTTGTCACTTGTGAAAGAGGGATTGAAATATCTTGAGGCAGGTTTTTCTGCAAAGGAATTGTGCAAAGGAATTGAACGTGCGGTTGAATATATCGATCATGAATTGGTTTCTCATGCAAAACAACTTACAACATCTGAAGAAATTGCACAAGTTGGAACAATTTCAGCCAATGGTGATTCAGGAATTGGTGATCTGATCGCTAAAGCAATGAACACTGTCGGCCGTGATGGAATTATTACAGTTGAAGACGCCAAAGGAATGGCAACTAGTCTAGACATCGTTGAAGGAATGCAATTTGATAGAGGATATCTTAGTCCTTATTTTGTTACAAATCCTGATCGCATGAATGTTGTGTATAATGACGTTAGAGTATTACTGACAGACAAGAAATTAAATAATCTCCGTGAATTAGTCCCAGTTCTAGAACAGGTGATGAAATCACGACAATCTTTGTTGATTATCGCTGAAGATGTTGAAGGTGAAGCTCTTCAGGGTCTTGTTGTTAATAGAGTTAATGCACAATTGCCAATCGTTGCTGTGAAAGCGCCTGGATATGGGCAACATCGAGATGATTTGCTTCAAGATATATCAGTGTTGACAGGTGCAAAATTGGTGTCTGCTAAAACAGGCATGAAATTTGAATCACTTATGTTAAGTGATTTGGGAACATTGAAACGTGTTGTTGTCGATGCTAAAACAACAACCATGGTTGGAACAGGTGCGACGAAAGTGTCAGTTGAACAACATGTTGCCAATCTTCGAACACAGATGTCAGATATCACGTTGACCCAAGATGAAGTTATTAAACTTCGAATGAGAATTGCGAAATTGGCATCGGGTGTTGCAATTATTCGTGTTGGTGGCGCAACTGAAGTTGAAATGACAGAACGAAAATATCGAATTGAGGATGCACTTAACGCGACACGGGCTGCCACAGAAGAAGGAATTGTTTCTGGTGGTGGGATGGCGTTGTTAAATGCTGCATTTTTGTTAAATGAAAATATGAATTATGTTGCATCTGAAGCTGATGAAAAAATGGGTGCAAAGATTGTTGCTCAAGCTTGTTGGGCACCACTTCGAAAAATTGTGGAAAATGCAGGACTTAATGGCGATGTTGTTATTCGAGAACTTCAGCGACATTCTTCATTAACATCGTCAATTGAAAATTATGGTTATGATGCAGCAAGAGATCAATATGTTAACATGATTGATTCAGGTGTCATCGATCCAGTGAAGGTCACAAGAACTGCTTTGAAAAATGCTGCATCAGTTGCAATGACATTTTTATCACTAGATGCTGTTGTTATTGAGGAAGAAAACGTTAACGGAGAATAACATATTGTCAAATATCTCTACGACACTAGCTCTTAATACTGCAAAATCATGGATGGTGATCAAATTAATTGAAGACAGTCATTATTCACTTTCTGAAATAGAGTTTGATAAAGTATTTCTCAAATTAAAACAATTCAATATTCATCCTTATGAGTTATTTGAATATTTCACATCTCATATTGTTAATGCATATCTTGTGGTTGGTGATTGTCACAGAGCACGAAAAGTATTCAACACCATTCCACCAGATGTTATAAGAGTTATTGGTCAACAATTAAAGCAAACACTTGAAGATTCTGAAGAGGCAGAAAGATTATATACTTCTGTCTATCCTTCATATGTGCCAATGGCTTTACGTTGGATATCACCGAGATTATCACCTGACACTTATTTAGATAATCAACTCAAAGAGTGGTTTCCAGGTCGTGTTTCGTTAGATGAATGTAGTGAAACAAGTGTAATTGTAACTTGGGTTGAACCACATACACAAAGAGTATTTTGTAAAACATTTGATCGTGATCATTGGATTGAATTTGGAGGAATTATTCCAAAGGATGAAAATCCATTCTTTCTAGAGATCGCAACATATCAAAATGTTGAAAATTGGGTTGTTACGCCTGATCTTTCCGCTGATAATCAAATCAAGAGTAATTCACAATATTATTTTTATCTTATCGGATATGTCAATGGAGGTGTTCTTAATAGAAATGAAATAACCATTTGCGTCAACGAAGATTCTTCTATGTTATGGGATTTGTCATGTGAGAAAGAATTGATCAAAAAAGCGATGAAATTTCTGGAACAAAAAGTTATAGTCAAATGTTCTATAAGCGAACTAGAAAATTATATTGATTCTTCATCTAGGTATCAACGCTTTGTTCATGCTGTGGATATTCAGTTGCTAAATGAATTGTCGTATTAATACGTTGGAGCAAAAATGGAAAACAACAATGATTTCGAAAAATTAATTGCAAATATTGATTGGTCTACTGTTAGTGAAACAGATCGAATTCAATTTGGTTCTGCGGTGATTGTTCGTGAAATTGCAATGATCAATTATTTACAAAATGTTGCAATTTATCATTCTCGTTTAATATGGACAACAATCATGACGATTTTGATTGTATGTTGTTTGTATTTTAATTTTCCAACTCGGGTTATTGTTTTTTCTATTTTAACGTTGCAAATGATTTCTTTAATCATTAGCAGAGTGTTAGAAATTCGTTCAGAAACAACAAAAAATAATGCGCATCAAATTGTTAAAAACATCGTTGCAACGTTAAACAATAATCAAAATAAAGAATGATGAAATTATTACTGATATTGTGATATCACATGTTTTCATATATGTTCAAACCCGGTCAATTGATCATGAGAAGAATTCACATGAATCATAAAGCTGATTTTGAAATAGGATTAATCATAGGAATATTCGATAATCCTTCAAAACACCTTGTTATATGGTCAACAAATCATGGTGATATTGATATTAAACAGATGAGTACCAGTCATTTTATAACTGTTGATAGTTGTACAAATGAAGCGATTAATGAAAGCAAAAATTCACACGGGATATTCACAAATGATGGTGTTTTTGAAAAACAACGTACGGGTGTCTTTTTGGCCGAACAAAAGTTTCGCAGATTCAAATAATTTTTAATCTAACTGGAATGTTTTCAGTACTTCACTACATTTTTCATTGAAATGTCTTGATTCGCGAATATCTCCTGCACATGCTAACATGTAACCATGATTCTTTGATCCAACAGCGAGTTGAACAATGACGATGTTATCTGCGACACCAAATGTCAGCGTTCCAGGATGACCATTAATATCAATTAGTTTGACAGAAAGAACTTTGATATCATCTTGTTCTGCCAATGCTATCGCTGCTGCTTCACCAAATTTGTTAGGATCTAGATCTTTTGTTAAATCAACAACAGTCATCATAACCAATAATGGTCCGCGACTAGTTAAATCCTTTTTTGATGATGTGGCAACTAATTCACGATTTCCATTCGCAGTTTTAATGGGATTTGTTGGATTTGTGTTAACAATAAATTCAACGGGCAAATTCACAGACCAACCAGTTCCCTTAATGGTAGAAGAACTAGATGGCGATGATGATTTAAGCGTGGATGAACATGAATCATCCGTGCATTTTGTCGTTGGTTCTTTAACATAATGAGCACAATTTGTTGAACCCATCAAAAGTGAAAATGCAATCAATAATTTTTTTAACATGTTGTGTAATTTCCTTTTTTATTTGTCACATACGTTCCATTTGACACCTTTGTCAGATTCCCATACCAGCCAAGTTGTTATATACCCGTCTTCCATGACGATAATCTCGTGACATTGTTCCTCATTTTTGAACAATGTCACAAAAGAAATCACAAGACCAAGTCGAATTCTATTTCTATGATCATGAACGACATAAACACCAGTTTTCAAAGGTTCTGTCGATTCGCCAACAAAAGGTCGAACGCCATCGGATTTTCGTTCCAAAACACTCAAAATCAATCCAAGGCTTGTTTTCACAATTTGATTGCTCAATTTTTGTGTTGTCAATATCACGCTTATGATGCTCGCGATTCCAAGTTCCGTGATATTATCAATTTTTTTCATCGATATGACAGCATTAATCCATTCTACGAGTACCCTAAAGTGACACCAGAATTATTGAAATTAAAAGAACATAAAAACATACATTGTATTTCTTGGTTTAATCGTGTGTCATTCAATAAAATCACAATTGATAAATCTTGTTGTGATTATTACAAGACGATAATCTTGTTGTACAGCATAAACCTGACAAAGTATAATTAACTTATGGAATTAAATCTTGAAATAGAAAATCCTGAGAATATTTCAATGGAAGGACATGTCGAGATTGAATTACCTAATTATTTCACAATTTTAGATGAGTCAGAACTGGAGTATGCAAAATCATGCTTTGACGTGGCGAATTTGATTATAGCATGTGGAATATCGAACACTGGCGAGATTGAATTTGTAACTGGTGATATGAAAATGAGAAAGATTCAATCTTCTGTTTTACCATGTTGTAAAATACAACCATGGGCTCATGGAAGACATGTGTTGTATAAGCAAACAGATATTAATTATGAATCTTCTGTTCCAAGCAGGATTTTGATTATGATATCTCAACCATTAATCTGATCTGTTACACGTTTCATTAAAAAGAAGAATAGGAAAATGGCAAAAAAGAATAAGAAAAATGTTGTTCAAGATGATTCAACACTCCCCAATGATGATCGTATGGTTGCACTTGAACTTTTTGGAAAAGTAGAAGAGGCACTGCCGGGAACGTTGTTTCGCATCAACACAGAACATGGACATAATGTATTATGCACGTTATCTGGAAAGATGCGAATGAATCATATTCGAATCCTCCCAGGAGATCAGGTAACAATTGAGGTTTCACCATATGATTTGTCTCGTGGTCGCATTATGTGGCGACAAAAGTCATGACAACAAATAAGATTGAATTGATTGATCATGTAATAAATTACATGACATATGTTTCAATTTGTGTGATTATCTATAAAGCATGGTTATTCAAAGGATTGCCGGGGGTATTAACATTCATAGCAATGTTGTGTTTAACTTTTTGGGTGATGCAAGATATCGAATATGATGTAAATCAATAAAACACATACAAGCCACCTTCAACTAAAGGCGTAAACATTCTCATCAATAAAAAATGAATGTTTACGCTTTTTGTAATTTTCTTGACTGTGAATGCTAACAATTTTTCGTTCAGGCAATATCAATGCATGAAGCGAGAGACCAAATACAGCGCCACCATCAATTCCAGAAACTTTGCTTGTCAATAAAGGTTGATTAAAGACAGAATGCCCAAAAATGATATGTTCTGGTCCATCCCAAAAATGAGACCAAAATTTCCATCCGGGTTTTCCATCACACCTCGATGGCCATTGTGATTGCTCACTGATTTCTGGATTGATCATTTGAATCGACATCAAATGTCTGGGTGATTGTTCTTCGATCTTTCTGCCGGGAAAGACACCTGCATGAACACAAATTGAATTGTAATCTGGCAATCTTATAAACAAAGGCAAACTGCGAAAATAATCATAATGATCTTCTGTTAATTGTTTTCGAGTGTCAATATGATTTTGTGGAATGTTATCAAGTGATCCATTCTCTTTTGCAATGGATGAATATTCTATGTGTCTTGATTCATGATTTCCCATAACGCATGCGGGTGATCCTTGAAGTTGTTCATAATGTCGAGCAAGGTCAACACATTTTGCATTTTCGGGTCCGCGGTCGATCAAGTCACCCAACATAATAACGTTATCATTGTGTTGATGATCACATTTTTTTAGAAGTGCAACAACTTCATTATAACATCCATGAACATCACCAACAAGAATTGTTCGACCTTTTGGATTTGAGACTATCATGTTTGAAATTCTCGTTTATAGATTTCGTTGCAAGCGAACGGTTGCTACATAATAATACAAACTCATCTCGATCAAACCGACAATCCAAAGTGTTTTCCAAAGCGTTTTTAGCAATTTGATTTTCATATGAATTCACCGATCCTTTGTTAAGTGTAATTATAAAACAAAAAGTTGCCTATTTATTCTTGTGAAAATCAAAATAGGCAACCTTAGATGTATGATCAATTTATTGTTGAGAGAAGAAATGGGTGCTGATATTGTTAATCGAGAACAAATCGGTCGCCTAGAAAGTGGAACTCCTGACGAAGATGAATTACCTTCACATTTACAATCACCTTTGGAAGATGAAGAAGATTGTTATGGTCCTGTTCCGCCAAGGATTGCACCTTATGACGCTGTTCATCTAGACCCATACGTTAATGATTATAACGCTCGTGGTTCTAAACGTTGAATTGATGATGACGATAAGTTCCACCACTCGCGAATATAAATTTGATTGTTGATCAACAATACAATTTTCCAAGATGAAAATCCTCCTTGATCAATTGGTACAGTTCCCAAATAACAACCAATCAATAAAATAAATTTAATATCATCCGGATCTACCACATCTACAAATAACGAACCTATAGGAAAATTACGTTTGAGTGTATCAATATCGGTCAAGTATGTATTTTGCATTTTAACACAAAATCGAAATCTTGTTCATGATGAGCATATAATAATAATCACGAGATGATAATTCACAATCTTGTCTTAAAGTGATGATCTCTATGTCATAAATCAAGGAATTTTCATTCCATCCAATTATCAAATAAATAAAATCATTTATAGCGATCAACGTACCCGGAGGAAATTGTTTTTTGAGTGATTCTAAACTTGTTTGCTTTGCTATGATGGTATGCATATCGATCCTTGATCCAAAATTTTAATTTTGTCTACCACTATGTTATGTGCATCACAAGAAAGAAGTTTACCATTTGTAGATAACAACAATAAATTCCACGATCTATTATTTTTCAGACACATACCATCCAATTAACAAATAAATGAAATTCCATCATAATACTCATACGAAAATAATGTTCCCGGTGGGGGACGCATCCAACCCAAGAATTTCAGCGTCATAACGGCGTGCATGCAGCAATATCATCTAAGATTCCGCAATAACGATCATGAATTATCCCATCTGACAATAAGATTATTTTGTTCATGTTGAATTCATTTTCATACCATCCAATCAACATATAAATTTTATCTTGACCTTGTTGTTGACCCAATAAGATCAATGATCCGGGAGGATATATTTTCTGAAGTATTTCTAAGTTAAACATTGTTTAGCAGTACCGGAAGAAATATATTTGTGAAATCTGCACACACGTTTTGAATCGCCACCATCCCAAATTTTCGATATATCCATTGCAAAATGTTTTGGCGAACATAATATTAGAATGGTTAATCCTTCCTGAGTAGCTTTTCAAATCTTGATGCCAATCCAACACAAGATATATGTCACCAAGGAGCAACACCAATGAACCAGGTGGGAATATTTTTTGATATTCATTGCTCATGAAGGAATAACAATGGGTTTGCATAAATCAAATCGCCACCATCCCATATTGCCAATAATTTCATTAGATAACGTTATTGATCTCGATCGACCTTGTATGTCAATATACCATCCAATTACAAAATGCAAATCATCAGCATATAAAATTAATGATCCAGGTGGAAAACCATTGCGAATTTCGTGTTGTCGTCTCATGACTTAACCAACACATATACGTCAGTGTATATGATTTCATCATTTGGTTTAACCAACATTCGACCAAATACAGTGTAAGAATTTTGACAAAGTATGCCATTACACAATGACATTATTTTCAAATCATTTTCTACGACGTACCAATTGATTAATAAATGCATGCTACTTTTTTTTGTGCAATAATCACGTACAAAAATTAAAGATCCTGGAGGTGCGTATTGTTCTAAAATCTTTCTATCAGATATCATAGCAATTTTTTACATACACGTGCGTTCGAACTCTGAGATAGGATAAAAACATCGAAATCATCTAAATCCCCATTTGACAATGTTTTTATCCTATTAGTGGTGAATAAACCTTTACTAATAGGAACGTCATAATATCCAATCAGTAAATGTATATTGTTCCCAATAATGAACAACGATCCGGGTGGAAAAATTCGTTTCGAAATTTCCAAAAATTGTTCGGGGGTCGTGGGTTCACTCATAACTTACACAAGTCTACAATTATATGATCCTGTTCGACCGAAAATTGAACATCTATGATGTTGAATCATTCCGTCTTTCAAAATTACCATGGTTGGTTCTGTTTCTCCTTCAACTACACGATCGTATATTCCAATCATCAAACAAAGCCACCAACTCGTCGTCGGCCAAAATGGATAATATATCACAAATAATGTGCCAGGTGGAAATTTTGTGCTAAAATTCATCAACAAATATCATTCGTTGTTTATATTCAGTGTATATCAAACCGTTACAAATCGACACAAATTTATCAAACTCATAAACTCTAAGATTTCCATTTGAATCGATTCCTTCGACATCTTTCTTTTTATACCAACCGATTATCAAATGAATCTTCCCGCCCATACGATCATTGATGAATACCAAAGATCCGGGTGGAAATTTATCTTTTTCATCTATTACTCTCATGAACAAACATTAGCCCATTGAAAAAGATAATAATTACGAATTTCAATTGTTCCATTGAACAATATTATCGCGACGTGCCCCTTGCCAACCCATCCAATTAACAAACCAATCTCAGAAGTATTTGTGACATAATTCATCCACGTAAACAACGTTCCGGATGGAAATTGCTTCTTGGTGTAATCAATATCATTCATCTTTTTCACAATCGAGTCATTGTTATAACTCGAGATATCATTCTGCCTACATCAGTCTGATATGAATTCTCAACAAAAACTTTCCAATCAAAATTGGTTATTGAATTATCATAACATAACACACTAACTTTGTGTTCAATCACGTTACTTGAATCAGTAACTTCATACCACCCAATCACCAAACAAATTTTGTTTTTTTTTCAAATGGAAAATTAGCAGAAAATAGTGTACCTGGGCAATATCTTTGTTTTGTGATGTTTAATACATCAATCATCGTGAAATTTCAATCATTGTGAACATGGAACCTTCAAAGTTTAATTGACTATCAAAATAATGTTTGAACGTGCCGGTTGATGTTAATGTCAGACATTTTGCGAACGTGCGTTCAAAATCATCATTATACACTTCATACCATCCAATCAACAAATGAATTCCCAAGTTAACAATATTTAACCCAGCACCTTCACAAAAATAAAATAAACACCCAGGTGGAAATTTATGTTGTATGTGTAAAGGGTAATTCATGCGGGAATCAATTGTGAATCATTAAGCTGTAAAAAACAATCTAAAGCTAACGTTGGAAAAAATGAACAAATGACACCATCTGTGATAACAAATATTTCCCATGCACTTTTGATAGAAGAGGAGGGACCTTGTTGAATGTGATTCCAACAAATAACCAAACTAAGAGCCGGCGGATCGACTCTCGTGTCCAACATCAAAGACCCGGGTGGAAATTTCTTTTGCATCTCTTTACTTTTCATTGATGTTTTTCGAATTCTCCAATAGCCATTCTTGATAAGAACAAAACACACCATTTGAAAGCGTTATGATTTGATTCACATAATGTTTTTCAATTTGATATCGACCAATCAACAAATGCAACGTACCATTTGGCGCAAGAAATAAAGATCCGTTTGGAAAATTTCTATTCCATGTCAGGTGACGTTTTTTCATTTCTTCCATTATTCAACGATCCGCGTATATGATAATTCTCAATCATCAAACAATATCACCAATTTTTGTTTCATTCCGTGGATTCTAAACGTTTTATCCACGCTGGATTTATGTTTTCTAGAGTACACAACTCCATTCTCAAATTAAGAAAACTATAATCACAAATCATTCCATTGGACAAGGTTTTTATTCGCCATGATTTTGTGGGTGAAAAATTATTTTCTGCATACCATCCGATCAACATGTGAATTTGTATTCCCTTATTAATCCTGTCATAACTTACAAGAATTGTTCCTGGAGGATAAATATTTTGAATATCTACAACTGTTACATCGGGTGAGGAGGAAAAATAAGCTAACGACAAAGAATCTACAATATCACTCAATATTCAACCCTTTCCATTCTTTTCTTGTGCAAGAATCCAGTCATCAACAAGAGTTATTGCATCATACATCGTTGTATCCTCATAAAGGATTCCATTGCATATTGAAATATATCTCAACAAAGCCGCGGGATCTCGTCGATACCACCCGATCATAAAATGAACATTTTTAGAAATGTAAGCATCTCTAGAGCTAGAGTAAGAATATCGAATCAAAAACAATGACCCAGGAGGATATGTTTCAGGTAACAGACAACTTTCGACACAATGTGATGTTTTCATAAGATTCGTCTAACTGTATATTCCATTATGTTCGGCAGCCACACCAACTTTTATGAATCTTTCCCATTCTTCAACAAGATATATTTCGTGCAAACTGTGAAAATATTCACGAAGATGACCATTGCATAATGCAATAAATTTATGATTGGCTGTTACAGGTGATACATACCAACCAATCATCAAATGAATTCCTTCATCCACTCCATCTTTAATGAAAAATAATGATCCTGGTGGAATTAATTTGCATGCATATTGAGGTTGAACATGATGTGATGTTTTCATAAGATTCGTCTTCCGAGTTCTACAGCATCCCACCACGTTTCATCAAACAATATCATATTATGTTTGGTCCAATTGAATGTATAAATCATATCATCGCTGACAGACGTAACAAACCAATTGTTGGGATTTTCGTCTTTGATAACCCACGATATTAACAAATGAAGTTGATTTCCATATTCACCACGAATAACAAACAAGGTGCCAGGTGGAAATGTTGACAACAATTCACCAACTGTCGATGATTTGTGTGATGAAATAAAAATCATTTCTTATCTTGTGATTATCGGAAAATTATTTGTATAATCTTCAAGTGTTATCATAGAATGATGAAAAAGATCATTATCAAATACCACTCCATTACAAATTGATATAATCCTCGCTCGTATAAACTTAGTTCGTTCATCCAAATGTTCATACCACCCGATCAACAAATGAACATCACCAAAATTTCGATGTAAATAATTATCTAAAAATAAAGTGCCGGGAGGAAACTGTTCATAACATTCCTCAACCGAAAAAAGGGAAGTTGACCACTTAATCATCAAGAACCGTCATTCTCTCTAATTCTGTTCTATAGAAATCATTAACCACAACCATCCCATCAATTAACATAACAACACTCAAAGGATGTTGATCATATTTAGTCATTCCAACAATCAATCGAATTCGATTTCAGAAACACTGATATCACCTGGGTGAGGAAAGCGATTTTGAATTTAGATCAAATTGTTTGCAATATCTTAACCATGACTCAGGAAAGTGATCAACCCGAAGTGTTCCATTATCTTCCAAAGATGTCACCAGATACCATGTTGAATCATCAGTTATATGAATTCCATAAAAAGATTTGTTATCAACAATTTCAGTTATCCCAATGATAAACGTATATTCTGTGACCTCCGACCGGGAAAATGCTTGATGAATTTTCAGAACAAAATCACCTGGAGCAATTAGATCAAAACTCATTGAGATTTTTCACAAACATTAGATTGGCAGCTTCAAATGTTTTTAAGGAAGGTTCCGAACCTTCCGCCGTTGATGAATTTTCAAAAACAAAATAATGCCAATGATCGATTTCGTTTATTGAAAGAGATTTTCTACCTCTATGCCATCCAATTATGAGTTGAGTATATCCTTCACGAATTATAAAAGTTCCGGGGGAAAATTTCTTTTTCATGTTCTCAAAATCATGATAAACCATAAATTCACCGAGGTTTGAATGATATATCTTTAGCCGGCGGCAACTTTTCCCAACGTTCAACTGTCGTCATCTCAAGCAACTCAGTATAAGAATAGGTTTTGATTGAATGATCATTCAACATGATTACTTTCCAATAACTCATTTGATTTTCTATGACGTGATAATAACCAATCAATAAATTGATATATTCTTTTTTGTTTTCTCTGTCCCATGTCACAAATAATGTCCCGGGTGGAAACATTCGTTGAATGTGTCTTCTTCCTGAAGGGGCAAAATTTTCTGACATGTCATTCAAGTTGATTATAAGAAAGTCACAGGTTAAATAAAATCTGTTTTGGTGGAAAGTATATTCCTATTTTCACAAATTTTTCATATTCTTCAAGTGTTGGGAGAGATATCAATTGTGAATGGCTTAATTCTAGAATGGCACCATCACATAAGACAATATATCTGATATGAGAATTCTCATCCAATGAACCAATCAATAACGTTATTTTCTGGTTGACACTCCAAGTTGAGAACAACGTTCCTGGGAAATATCTTGTCATGATTCGTGCCTTTCCATTGACCCCCAGAATATTCTTTGAATTATTTATTCAGATTCCAATGAACGATTATTTGAAGAATTCAGGCGACCTTCCGGGGTGCCAAAATTCAAATCGCAATGATGCATCAACCCGCGCGCGGGGCCAAAATAATTCCATGTGACATGTTATGTCACAATTCTATCCAATTCTTCTCTAATAAAACATCCAATTCGATTATGCATCGCGGACAATTCAACAAGATCAAGTTTCTTAAGTTCAAATTGAAGATTCGAATATTTGATAACCTTCGAATTCAATCGCCTATTGGAATCAGTTGTAAACATTGAAAAGCATGGAACCAATTTCGCGGCACCATAAAGAATATTGGATTTGATAATCTTGCCTTTGTTATCAACCCATGTTTGATATTTGTATGTTCTAATTGCGGGGGAGGAAGAAATTCTAAGCCCTCTCGGCCGTCGACCTTCCTTTTGAATCTCACCCCAGATCGCATCTTGGCGAGGTCGAATGTCTTCAACAATTCGATAAAAAATCAATGAATTGGTCTGAGCGAGGCGATGATAAACAATATCATTCACATAAAATCCAAAATCTTCAATTGTTTTCTTCAAATCCTCAATTCGAGTTCCGTCAGCTAGCATGATCGATTCACCAATGTTTATGTCAGGCATGTCAATAATTTCCTTTCTTGGCGGAAGGTTCATGACCTTCCTTGGTTAAGCTTTTAATAAAATTCACGAATTCCATATGCTTAAATCCCATCTGGATAAGATCAAGGGGTGGCTTAGCCACACCGTCAATGAAAATGTCATTATCTTCAATTTCATGTTGCATGACACCAGTGGTTTCTTCCTTGGCGAATTTTGAATTGTCTATTATGTTCCTTGTGGCTTTGGCGGAAGGTTGTTCCAACCTTCCTTCCTTGACAAGTGGGCACGGTCAATGTTTCACATTGACAAGTGGTATGCCCTCGAAGTGAAATATTGATCATTTGATTTGAATATTGAAATCTGTGTGAAAGATAACATCTGTAAGGAAAATCAAGGGGCTTGATTAAGGTTTGGAAATGTGAATAATACCATAAAAAGGGGTGTATCTGAAGGTAACAGCAAAAGTATATTTTCTAAAATTGAAACTCCTCAGCGCATGAAACCCCTTATTTTTCCTTACGCGATGCGTTGTTTCAGTGTTTCATGTGCAAAAACTATGTGCCAAACCATGTCAAATATATTTGATTCAGAATTTTTATGCACGCGTATTACTGTGCAAGCGCGCGTATTACTGTTTTCGATCAAGTATTAGAATTCAGCAGCACGCGCACTCGACAGATTTCTGCGTAAGGAAATTAAAGGGGTTTGATGTGACTGAAATGTGTCATAAGACATAACTTTCACCAACACATATTCAATCACCATGATTAAAGAAGTGTTGGCTTCGCACACCCCCAGTGTTAAGAAGTGTTAATATCATTTCGACTTCCTCTTCTTCCTGGTCTTAGTCTTAACAGGTTTGGTAGGCTTGGGAAGTTTTGCAACTCGAGGTTTCTTCTCTTGTTCCTTTATCTTCTTTTCCTTTGCAATAACATCCTTTGGTCGATTCTTGGACCCCGGGGGCCGGCCCCTTCTTGACTTTCCGTCATTTATTTCCTTGGCAGGTTTTTCTACTGTGCTCTTCGGTCGACCCCTCTTCTTTGCTCCAATTGTTCCTTTCTTTGGTGGCAATTTAATAACAGCGATTGACTTATCAACCTTGAAATTGCTGACAGCCTGTTGTTCAAACTCTGGATCCCAAAGTTTCAAATATCCTGATTCATCATCGATATCTTTTACAATGTAAGTCTTTGTATCTAGCCATGGTTTTCCAACAAGAATCGAGCAATAACGTTCAATAACGATCTTCTCTCCAATCGAGAAAAGTGGCAAGATTCCTTCTGGTGTTTCAACTGTACCATCCTCCAAATGGTTTATATCAGGCTTTTTTGCCAAATGTCGAATCGCTGCAGCATTCGGATCTTCAAAAGCATCAGTGTTATGTTCAAACATGTCGTTCATTTGAAGTGTCCTTGTTTGGAGAGGTTATGGATCCAATTTATCATGGTTTTCAGAGGTTTTGCACCCGCCCTAGGGAAATGTTAATCAATTTCTGATTTGATATTCTTTTCCATCAAAAGTGAACAATTCCAAAGAGAGTGTTATGCTTCCCGCGTCTGTGCCTGGCGCAAGGGTAACCCTTACCCATTTCAAGGGTCATTTATATCTTATTCAATCGCCAGAGCAATGTGGACCATTTTGATCAAACATCATGCGCGTCTGACCCTAGGGAAATGTCAATCAATTCTCTGATTCTTCCGTATTTTCAATAATCACGCATGATTCCAGGTATGCGAGCCCGACGTTCTCAATGTGCCCGCTGCCATTTAACAACATTATGTTCCAAGTTTTGACACCGAAAATTGTGGGTTGTGACCATCCGATTATCATTTTGATATAAATACATAAACAATTATTGTCTATATTATCAACACATCCAGTTGTTAAGTCAATAGTATTCCGGAATTTTTTCTTTTTATAGAACAATGTTCCGGGTTTGAAAAGCTTCTGATATTGGGATCTTTTTTGCATGGGAAATATATGGAAAACCCCTTTGAAAATGAGCCTTGCCCCGCGGTTTGACGTTTTTTATTTCAACAACGGCCCTATCAAATAGCAAAAAATTCAACATCGAATTAAATCGTTGTTGAATTCAAGTTATTTGAGATGTTTTTGTGTCAAAGATTATGTTGCACCGTCGTGCGGAACCCGCGGGCGCGTCATTTCGGGCGCGAGCTCGCGAGCGGGTGTCGTCGACACGTGCGATTCGTGTATCGCGCGCGGTGAGAAATTGATTTATTTGAATTCAACTTCGAATTGACGATATCCATTGCTCACATGCTTTCCTAAATGTGAGGTCAACCTTCCTAGGCCTTAGGCTTCCATGTCGAATGAATTCATCATCGTTCAGATTTATCGGACAAGTTTTGAACTTTCCTGGTGGTATGCCATGAATCACCTTACATGCATTGTTTTTGACAACAACCAATTCATCAGAAGGATGAGGAAAGAAACACCTCTTAACAATTTTCATGAAAATATTTCTTTCCCTGATCTTGAGATTTATTGTTTAGAAAACAAATCCTAATGATTCAATATCGCGCTTGAACTCTTCAATAAGTTTCGGAAGTCGAGCAAGAAGCAATTCTTCCAGATTGTCTGACATTAGTTCTTCATCCGTCGCGTCTGGCCAGTAGGCAGTTCGTCTTGCAAGATCATATCTTTTTGATTTGACAAAATATTTTGTGTTTTCAACATAAGACGGCGGGCCATTCGAGTTCATGTTATGCCATCGAATGATGTTTTTAAGTTCTGGATGGTATTCCGCGATTTCTTTGTGAATCGCCCCGCGAAGAACATAATTTCGTTTCGGAACATCAAAGATGTTGCCCGTGACTCTGAGTGTATTGTGCCCGTTCTTGCAAGAATCATCATATGAAATTTGAACTGTCAGATTGTTCTGTCTTCCTTCAAAATTAACAACTGAATTTAGTTGTTTGTCTTGGTGGTCCACACGCACTGACATAGGAAGATTGGTCATTTTTATTCCTTTTCTAAACAAAAAACCAAACGATATTTGGTTTGTCCGTATTTAATAATGTTGAGTTCCGGCGCTGAACCTGAGGCATTGCCTTTAAGTGCCACATTCCCAAGTTGTGCTGTCAACAACCCAATTAAATTAACTGCCTCTTGTTTGGAAAGAGATATCACGCTCAATTGTTTGTCTACAATCTCTTCTGTCGCCATGTTAACAACCTTTCCGGTCCACCATTTGACAAACGACAACACCAAAGTCAAATCATATCAAGTTCAACGATGAAATCGTCATCTTCAAATAGACTAAACAATGTTGATATATCAATCATCAACCAAAATTTCAAAGTCACATGAATCTAAACAATATCCAGTTAGATCGCTGGCGAAATCCATTGCTTCAAGATATTGATCATCAATACTCAATGAGTCGTCTTTGACGTGGAAATCAATTTGTCGAGGACCATAACAGAGTTGCTCGTCGGTCGAGGTCCATTCAATATTTTTCATTCGAATGATCATTTGATTTCTCCTCTTTTCATTGCAGTTTGAGCTAACGATTTAACCAACCAACAAGATCCATTCTATCATGTCTTTCAGCGATTTTGCACACCCTCTCGAATTTAATTTGTCAAATATTCGACCATAGGAATCCTTACTCAGGACGTGAAAACACTCGAGAGGGTCACCGAGAGATTCGAAGGCTGATCACATGAAACTGTTTGCGGTGCTTTATTTTGAAGGAAGTGAGGAAAGAGAACTCAAATCTTCTTGTTAACTTTATTGGAAGTCCTTGGATGGAATTTCTTTCCAGGAAATAGATCTTCTATATAATCACCATGAATTTCAAAATCATTAATGAATTCGTCCATGCTAGGATATTCATCAAGAATTTCTAGCTTATTGATTGTGAATCCAATTCTATCTAAAGCAAAAGAAGAAGGCGCATTTCTTTGATCTTGTATTCTCTTAAATAGATTCTTAAGAACTTCAAGCGCAACTTTCAAATCCTCTTTTTGATTTTCCATAATTCTTATTATATCAAGATCGTTGTTGACTTTGCACAGCTGTGAAGAAATTATTTTTGAACCTGTTTCTCAAACTGATACGGATCAAAATAAGAACAAAATATTTTTCGCAGTTGTGAAAAGTCACAGTTGAACATGTTAGAATAGATCTATTGGTTGGTTGGAAAGAACAAAAGTAAAGGAGCACAAAATGGAAAAATGCAAAAGTGGTGACAGGGTTTCATATAAACATGAACAACTTGGTACTTTGGTTGGTGAACTTGTTAATGATCCCATAGATGGTTGGGTTATAAGGCTTGACGTAATGGTTCAGGGATACCCAGATGTTTATGTTGACCCAAATAAATGTGTAAAATTGATCTCACAATTGTGAAAAGTCACAGTTGATCGTGGTAGAATAGATCTATTGGTTGGAAAGAAAATGCCAGAAAAGAAAGAAAAGGACGAAGATGATTGATATCAGCAATCGTGAGCCATGCGATAACCGCGGCGGTGCGTGTACAGCATGTCGCCATGGTGGGTTGGTGGCGCTCCTAGGGGGCGCCGCGGATAAGCAAGGACGTGCACCTTTCACGATGTTTTGGCGTCGCGCGGATGGGACCCTCAGGGCTCAGGAATTCAGAGGATTCATTGAGGATTGGGAGGCAAAACACATCGTTCGACGAGCTAAATCGGAAGAGGATGTCATGAAGATGTTGGGGTACAAAGCAGGAGAGAGTGTGAAAAGTCACAGTTGAACATGATAGAATGGATCTTGTTGGTTGGAAAGAAAACAGGAGAAATCAAATGATCATTAGAATGATTAATATTGAATGGGCTTTCGAAAGTGAGAAAGTTTATGATATTGTTCCATCTAGTGATCATTTGCCTTCACAAATTGAATTCAGAGTGATTGATGAGTCTGCACCAATAGATCATATCAAAAAACAAGCACTAGCTTTCGCGGCAACTCAAACTGGTTATCAAGTGGAACAGTGTGACTTTGGTGTTGTTATTTGTTAATAAATCAACACAAAATTGATCTCACAACTGTGAAAAGTCACAGTTGATCGTGGTAGAATGGATCTTGTTGGTTGGAAAGAAAACAGGAGAAAAATCATGAAATTCAAGAATGGTGATTTTGCTGTCGTTAAGTCCGGCACTGATCCTAAAATTGATAATTGGCCTGTTACCATTGTTGGTGTTGTTTATTATCCTGATGAAGAAATTCAATGTTATATTGTAACGCCACTCGATACAGACGATAAATACAACGGGTGGTCAGCATTTATGCTCGCCGAATACGAGTTAGTTGATGATGTCGACTGAACATTTAGTTCCCGTTGTTCATTATTTGGGAGATAACAATGAAATTCAAAAATGGTGACATTGTCAAAGTAATAGACAAGAATTCCAAATATTTTGGTCGACGTGTTCAAGTTATTGGCGGTGACTATGATACTAATACAGTGGCATATTACGTTGTTCTAGATTGCGCACACAAGTTATTTGAAAATTGGTCGACAACAACTTTTCCAGAATCTTCCTTGAGTTTCACTCATGAATGATCAATGTCATTTCCATCATTCTGGTGATGGGACAGGTTCTTGGTGGCAACATGATGCAATGGGTATAACGCTTGCTCGAGTTTGTGATGATTGCATCAAAGAAAAGCTAAGTCGCTATAATCCAGCTGTTTTGACAGATTCTTGTTATGAATTGCTCTATGGAAAGATCAACACGACACAAGCAAAATATGTCGATGTTGTCGAGGAACAAATCGAACCTAATGAATGATGCATAAGATGTTATCTGATTTGATCGTAACAACTTTAGGCTTCGCGTTCTTTGCATGCATGCTTAACTTTCTTGTGTTCTATCTTTATAGATTGACCAATATATTTGTTAGTTTCTATTTCTTTGCCCGACCATTTGATATGGTGTTTCATTGAATTGAATCAATGCCCACGTTGACACTCTCGAGTGTTTTCGAGCTCAGGATAGGTTGACATACCATCCATAGGAAAATATTCCGTGTGTCCGTTTCAAAATGATCCATCTCAAAATGAAACGTTGTTGAACATCACTTTCATTTGTAAATTGTGCAAAAGCCCAGTTGAATGAGATAGAATGGATCTTGTTGGTTGGTCAAACAGGAGAGAAATCATGACGAATAAATACGAATACGGGCAAATTGTTCAAATCGGTTCGGTTGATTTCCAAATTCGTGGTCAACATTCAAAACCTTCTTCTGATGGTCGAGTTGAATATCGTGTGCAAAAATCAAATGGAGGATCATTTGGATATGCTGTTCAATATCCCAACGGAGATTGGTCAACTGTGATTTATTCTTCGAAATAAATTTCGTGGTGGTACAAATATCCCGCTGATTGTGTTGCCAACTGTGCAAAAGCCCAGTTGAATGAGATAGAATGGATAAGGAGAAAACAAAATGTCAAAGCATGTAAAATGGGCCGAGATTCAAAACTTTCACAATCTTCGCAAGTTGGTCATGACGTATCCTGAGCTTCTTCTTGAAAAGAGCGAGGTTGTATACAAAGCCAAGGTCAAACTTCACGGAACCAACGCCGGCGTTCGAGTTTCATCTGATGGTTCTGTTCACGCTTTGAGTCGAACAAACATAATTACACCACAAAATGACAACGCTGGTTTTGCTGGATGGGTTTATGTGAATTCGAGTTCGTTTGCCTCTTTAAGCAATCCTTTACATGACGTTGTTGTTTATGGTGAGTGGTGTGGTCCTGGCATTCAACATGGTGTTGCTTGCACAAAGCTTTCACAAAAAGTGTTTGCTGTATTTGCGATTCGTTTGATTGATGAGAATGATGCTGTCAACAATCAATTCATTATCGAACCAGAAGAAATCAAAGCTATCTTGAGCGGGTGCAAGTCGATTGGCAATTTGCATGTTCTTCCTTGGTATTCTGTCAACAAAAAGGATTGCGAATTCACTCTTGATTTGCTTGATATGAATGAAAAGACGGTGATTGGCGTTGATGAAATCAATCAACACGTTCTTGAAATCGAGAAGTGTGATCCTTGGGTGAAAGATTTGTTTGACATTGAAGGAATTGGTGAGGGGCTTGTCCTATATCCAGTCGATGTTGAACATGGTGGTTATGTTAATTTTGAAAACTTGTCATTCAAAGCCAAGGGCGAAAAGCATCAGACAGTCACAAAGACCAAGCCTGTTCAATCAAGCGCCACTGTTGAAGATAACGTTGTTGAATTCGTCAAAATGGTTTGCCCACTTGCTCGACTTGAACAAGGTTTGATGACTGTCAATGGGAATCTTGACATACCTGAAATGAAGAACATGGGTCCATTCATCAAATGGGTTGTTCAAGATGTTCTCAAAGAATGCCAAGCTGAGATTGCTGCTTCAGGTATTGATCTCAAGGTGATCATGAAGAACGTTGAGAAGCTTGCTCGAACTTGGTTTATGATCTGCGGTGATCTTGCTCTTCGACGATAATCAAGCTGTGTAAAATCCGTTTGTTTGAAGGTATAATCTTCTTATCTCTTCTTCCTCACCCATCATAGGAAACAATATATGTCTATCTCAAATGCAATGTCGATTCAAACGTTTCTTACTGTTGCACCTTTCATTCCGAAGGATATTTCTGTATTGATCAGGGGTGCACATGGAATTGGAAAATCAAAGATTGTTCGAAAGCTAGCGGGAATTATTGCAGCTCGAGAAAAGTTTGAAAATTTTGAGGTGATCGATCGTCGATTGTCACAGCTTACTGAGGGTGACCTTGTTGGTCTTCCGAGCGTTGAAGGTGGTGTGACACGATTCAATCCACCCGATTGGTTTAATCGGGCATGTTCCAAGCCGGTTTGTTTGTTCTTGGATGAGCTGAATCGTGCAACACATGAATTGATGCAAGCCGCATTTCAAGTTGTTCTTGATCGGGAGCTCAATGGTCATATGCTCCATCCAGACACAAGAGTGTTTGTGGCAGTCAACTCCTCTTCTGAATATACGATCAATGAAATGGATCCAGCATTGTTGGATCGATTTTGGGTGGTTGATCTTTTGCCTGATACACAAGATTGGTTGATTTGGGCGAAGGATAAGGATGATGGCAACATCAATGGGTTGCTTGTTGATTTTATTACGGCAAATGAAAAATGGCTTGATCCACCCAAGACTGCAGAAACGGGTGGTATTTATGGAACACGTCGGTCATGGGAACGTGTCGATCTAGCACTTAAAAATGCAAAGGTTGAGGAAGATCCTAAGAGTCCGTTGTTCTATCATCTTTCAATGGGATTTGTTGGTGTTGAAGCCGCAATTGCTTTTTGTGACTTTGCAAAAACATATGATGCTCAAATTTCTGGAAAGGATGTCATTGCAACATATGATGATGTTCGTGAGAAGGTTAAGCGAATGACCAATGAACGATTGAATGCGTTGATTGAAAAGGTCGCCACTTATACAGATAAGCATTGCACATCATTGGATGAGTTGCAAGGAAATAATCTCAAGAACTTCATGACTGATCTTCCTGGTGAGCTTCGCATTAGTTGTTGGTCGAAGTTGTCAAAGTCTGGTTTGAATAAGCTAGATCTTGTCAAGAGCGTTCACAAGTATTGTGCATCACTAATCTTGGATGTCTTTGGTGTTCCAATGGGTGAGGCGGGTGTTGGTGTGACACCAAATATCCCAGGTCTTGTTCCACCGAAGGAAAATGAAAAGAAGTCAAAAACTGTATCAACAGCGATTGATAAGAAATTGTAAGAAGAAAGTGCTATCATTCAATTATGATGAATGGCTCGAGCTTGCTGCAAAACGACAAGCTCGAGCAATTTCTAAAGGACTATCTTCCAAAAAAGCAAAACAAAAATATATTGACGATCATAGATATATTGCAGCATTGGACACAATTATTAATGGTTGGTGTGATCACAAAGGTTTGACAGTAAGGTTCAATAGAAAGTCTGGTGGAATTTATTATTCAGATTCTAAAGAAATCCTGGTCTCTCAAAATGCATTGCCCAAATATCAAGTTATGATATTGCTTCATGAATGTGGTCATCATTTGATTGGCAAAAAACAAAGACACGAACGTTATGGAATGGGTTATGCTGTTTCGAATGCCGGAATGATGAAAACACTTCATCATCGAATTGATATTGTTGACGAAGAATTTGAGGCATGGCATCAAGGTTGGAAATTGGCTTTGCGAATTGGTGCGTTGGCAAAATGTGATAAATCAACTTATGACAAAACTCGAGTTATCATGATGAAATCATATCTGGAATGGGCATTAAGAAAATGAAAAATGACCGACGTATCAAACATCTCGTCTCTCAACTTCATAAGCGACCTTATCGTGATATTGAATCATGGACACATGATGATAAACTTGTGGAGATGGGTTTTCTTAGCGAAGATCAACGAATTCGACGTTTGACAGCACGAATGTTGTTAGCAACGAAATGTGATGAAGGAATCATTGATGGAGAAATGATTGATGTGTGGATTGATTGGCTTATTGAAGAGCCAGCCAGAAAACCTGAATCAATGGGAAAGGAACATGTTCCAATTCCGTCAACCAAAATATTTCGAGACTCTTCAACCAATCAATGGCATGCAGTTTGGAATGGGAAGAAAATCTATCTTCGAGAAGATGCCACTGAATCAAATGCTAGATATGCGTTAGCATTATCTCAAAAATTTGGTTTTGCAATATCTCCGTGGTGCACAGTTCGGCTACCTTCGCGAGCAAGATCCAAGTACATGTGGGATTTGTTGAATTCTGGTTCACGTAACTTAAGCAAGTTATTCAACGATCAAGGGGTTATATTGATGCGTGAATATTCTTTGTTGGTAAATAAAGCAAGTTGAATAGAAAAATCAATGGCTGGTGAGGATAATAAAATCTCCACCAGCCATTGATTCATTTGTATTAAGTGTTAGCTTCGCACACCCAAGTGTTACTGCGAAATATAAATACTTCTTTTCACATTCTTGTGGTGTTGATAAATTGTTTTTGACGGAAGGTTGGTGACCTTCCTTGGCAATTTATACAAACGTTCCATCTCACGTCTTTCATAAAGAGGTTTTTAACACAAATCAAACCAAATTCACTGTTTTGTTAATGTCATGACACATTTTAGAAATCTTTTCTTTTAACGCGTTCATAACCATTTTTTTTCGATTGTATTTTACTGTCCTCCCGGGATCAGTTCCACACAAAGCAACGTATTGTTGTGTAACTGAATATTTCCTATCCTCTTTTGATTTATTAAGTTTCTCTTTGTATAGTTTCCGCCAAAGCTTTCGAAATTTTCGTTTTGCTTTTGTTGCCTCATCTGGAGGTAGATCGTTTAGAAACTTTTTTATGTTATACGAAGGATCTACAATTGGAACAATTCCTTCGTTCAAATAGACTGTATACAAACACATCTTCTCAATTTCAGTAAGACACGTCTCATATGGGTTCTTCATTGATTATATCTCTTAATTTGTTATAACGCATGCATTCGGTAATTATCAACATCGCCAAACCATGCATACAAAAATGATGTTCCATCATTTGGCAACAACAAATATCCATTAGCATGTGATGCTTGGCGAGGACAAACATTGAACAACTCTTCACGAGATTTCATTGAATCTGAGAATTGCCAACATCCAACAATCATGCATGTTTTTCTTTCAGATTGAAGCACAATCGTTTCATAACAAACCAATGTTCCCAAAGGGAATCGTGCTGTTCTTCGGTCGGCGAGCTCTCTTTTATCAAATTCGTTAATAACAGCCATAATATCCTCCTTCTATAAAGGACGAATCCAATTTAGATTTGGGATGATATACAATCCAGAGTTAATCATGAAAAGATGACGATTCACACTGACAGTTTTCATCCTTGCATTTTCATGCACTCGAACTGTATTCATATACATTGCGTATGAATCAACTTCAATCACTTGTTTGATTAATGATGATCTCATATTCCTAAATTCACTAAGGACAGGATGTGGTGCCGGCATGATGCCAATTTGGTTATTATCGACTTCGATCAAATCGATTTGCACTAAAAACAAATGACCCGCTTTAAGTGAGTCTTTATATGTTTGAACCAAATCTTCAGGGATTGGTTGTTCGACAGTATATCGAATATGTGTTAATTTTGATTCAGGGATCGCATTGTTCTTCCACACGACATTCTTATTATTTCTTCGTCGTATGGTTGCCATGTGTTTATCTCATCCTCTTGAAAGACGGGTGCGAATCAAATATGTTGACCAATTCGATCTTGGAAATGGATCATTCGATTTCTTATGACAATCAATGCATGTGATCACAAATTCTTTCTTAACAAGATATCGTTCTTGAAAGAGATTTCTTAATTGAAGGTGAGGAAGAAATTGACTTGATTGAATCAAATACGTTGTGATAACGTCCTTGTTATTCAATTGTTTGCGATCAACACATTGAAATTTCAACTTATGTTTGTGTAGTAAATTAGGTGTGCTCATTTTCCATCCTTTCCATCCAATAGAATAATTATAAGCCAACTGAGCTTAAATTTGCACAATTGTGTGAAATTATGATGTTGGATAACCCATCCAATTTATGATGTCACTTTAGAATGTCACTCTCAGCCTTTCAATAGGTTGACCTCAAGTTGAATAGCATTGTGAAGCGTATACGCTTGATGTTTTTCCCATTCATTCGAAGCGTTTCTTTCACACAGTCGAACGAGTGGAAAAATCTTATCAATTGTTTCTGTAACTTGTTTCCTGACGAATTCGGGTTTGAGGTCTTTCATATCTCGAAGGTTATCGATTCGATCTGCGATCTTAACCATCCAGACATTCAAGTTTCCATGAGATTCTAACCTGGAATAATAACCTTCTTTTGGGAGTTTCGTCAAGAGTTTAACATCACTTGCGATCTGCTCACCAAACAAATGTTCAATCATTTCAACAGGGATACGTGTATCCTCCAGTGTATCATGAAGCAATGCTGTTACAATTGGTCGAGCGTCCCGAGCTTTCAATTCATCAATTGTATAAATTGCAACAGAACGTGGATGATTGAAATAACGAATCGGAATGCCATCAGCGTCACATTGCTTTCGAGTTTGATAACGATGACCAGACTTTGCAAGTTGATATGCAATCTTCACCAACATGAGTTGCTTTGGTGACATCCATGGATCAAGTCGAGCAAAGAACGATTCATGTGTTTCAACAACGTTTGTCATTGTTTTTATCTTTCAACAAAAAGAAAACTTAACAGCACATGCATCTCGCAATTCTTTGATGCGCTTTCCGATTTGTTTGTAAGAACGACCTCGAAAATGTTGTCGCCAACGCTCAGGATTGTGCCACATGATTTATTCCTCTTTCATCGCAGTTCGCTTCAAACTGCTTGACCAACCTGTAAATCCATTCTAACATGTTCAACTGGGCTTTTGCACAGTCTACGCAATTTTATTTTGTTTCTCACGTCTGTGCAAAGTCGTGGTCGATTAGGGTAGAATGGATCTATTGGTTGGTTGATTGGAAAGAGGAACAAATCATGAATGTATGTCGCAATATCGATATGTCTTTCATTGTTATTAACGTCGATTCGCATACCACAATCTGTGTCGACCTTCCTGATTTCAGGAATGAAGGATGTGAATTTAATTGTCATGAGAATTGTTCAGGTTGGGGCTGGGTCGGTGATGATAAGAAATGGTTAGATCTACAATGAAATTTTTAGATGTGCCTATGTCGAGAACTTCCATAAAGCAAGTGATCAAAATTTACTTAAGTTGGCAAGATATTTAAATGTGTATGTTTCATCTGCGTGGCGACATAAGCATTTGGTAGATGTTGTCTATTACGCAAGCATAAAGAAAGATAAAAACAATGAGTAGTCGATTTTCTAATTTGAGTGATGATCAATTGCAAGACCTTGCTGACAATCTTCAACAAGCAGAGGAGGCGTTGTACAATATTGACGCTTTGCTTGGAGCAGGAGAATATCCTGAGGAATGTCGATCATGTGAGGAATCACTTCGAAGTTTGCAAGAGGCAGTGAGTGAAGAGTTTTCTAGACGTATTAAAGGAGAAGATGTTTGACAGCAAGATCTGATTTGCCTGAAGTTCTTGTGTTGATGATTGTGATCTTGACTTGTTTCGCCTTATATGTTTATAAACGAGGACAGGAATAAGAAATCAATGTCTGCATATATGATGTGTTTCCTCCTCGGAATTTTGTGTGGTTTCGCCATTGGATTCCTTCAAGGAGACAGTAGATCATAACCATAAAGCTATGTCACAGTTGACACACTCGAGTGATTCCAAACATTGGACAGGTTATCCAACCATCCAATTCCAGCATCACTCGAGTGTCAATCATAACAATTCTCATTTTGATCCATCTCAAAAATAAATTTCGTGGTTGTGTAAAGTCGTGGTCGATTAGGATAGAATAGATCTATTGGTTGGTTGGAAAGAAAAGAGGAACAAAATGAAAGATTATCGAATTGACAAAGGTTATACTTCGTGGCCCCGTCGAATGGCTCGCGTTGTCGCGCGCCGACGAAACAAGGCTCTGTGTCTCGAGAAGAACTGGCATGATTTTTCCAAAAAGGTTTGGTGACATCTCATTCAACTGTGCAAAAGCCCAGTTGAACATGTTAGAATTGATCTATTGGTTGGTTGGTCAAACAGGAGAGAAATCATGTCGAACATTGATGAACATGCTCTTTTTGTCATTGCTTCCTTCAACGAAGGAAACATGCTTTCACCTGAAGTATATGAAAAATTGCATAATGCAATGAATCAACAAGCTCGAAAGATTAAGCAAGGTCCAGTTAAGATGAATGAAAAAGAAAAGAATATGTGTCTTGCTCGATATCATCGAGGTCCATATTAGAAAATATCACGGAAGATCATGACCTTCCTTTGACAAATCTTCAATTTTATATCAATAGCTTAACGGGAAAGCCCCATGGCCGACGCTGTGGTCTTGAAGGTTCAAATCCTTCTTGATATAAGATTGATATCCGCTTGTAGCTCAATAGGTTAGAGCAATCGACTCATAATCGATTGGTTGTCAGTTCAAGTCTGACCAAGCGGACAAATATTTGAATAGGTGATTGTGGCTGCAAGGAGGATATGTTATATGTCTAGATTTTTTCAAAAAATTGATTTGGATACATTCAAAGCAAAAATCAAAGAAACATTTATGTGTAAGAAAGATGTTTCTTTTTATTGCAAGCAATGTAACCATATTCATGGTGATTCAAAAGACGAATATTGTTCAGGTTCCATTTTTGAATGGCTGCGTTCGGCCACTATAAAATCAGATCTCAAAGTTCAATTTGATATGGAAAATTATTCTCTTGTTGAAGAGGATTCTTTTGCTGGATACATTTGCGGAATACATACATTACCCAACGGAATGCTGGCATTATTTATAAATGCAGGAGGCGACTGGGAATTCCCGGTTTGCTTTATTGTTTATTGGAGTGGTAAAGGGTTACGAGCGTATGTTCCAACTGATGGAAATGTCTGGAACAGAAAATATAAATGTGCCTATGGTAGTGAAGGAGATTTTGAATGTGATGAAGAAGAAATGTGGGATGGTGAGGAAGATCTACTAATTACGAAAGTTAATAATCAATCAATGATTAGTGATATCATGAATAGAATAAATGAAAAGACAAATTAAACAATAACAAATAATTGTGTCCATAATTTAGCCTGGTTAGAATGCATGTCTGATAAGCATGATGTCGATGGTTCAAATCCATCTGGACACACAAATGAAATTTAAGTTCAAGAAGATATCTCGATATGAGTTTCATGTCGAACGTCCAGGAAAACAATGTTATTCAAAAGTGAAAAGATATCCGGGTTTTAGAAAGTATCGTGCTTGCATTCGCAAGCTTGAGAAATCATTAGGGTATCAATTACTTGTTAGACCTTTCAGTTTTAGACGTGCTATTAACAACGCTAGCGCTGCTCTTAAAGTTCGAGAGCTTGCACAAAATCCTGAATACGATTGGTTACATTTTGAATGGATAAATACTCGTCCTCCTCTACCCAGACCGAAGTTGTGGTTGTTCTGGAAGAAAATTGGTTGGCATTATCATAAGCACGTTGTAGGATTAATCTAAAATGGACTTCGAAGCTGATGAAACTAATCGTTACCTAGATGAAACGTGTCCAATTATGATTAGACTAGATGGTCGATCATTTCATACATTTACACGAGGTTTGACACGACCTTATGACCATCGTTTATCAGATTTAATGGTCGATCTAACGAAGTATCTTGTTCAAGAAACACATGCTGTCATTGGTTATACACAGTCTGACGAGATTTCACTTGTTCTATACAAAGACAAGCCTAATACACAGCTTTTCTTTGCAGGAAGAATTCATAAGATCGTTAGTATAACAGCTAGCATGGCAACTTGTTATTTTAACAAACACGTTAAGGAATTCATTCCCGAGAAAGCATCGATTAATGCACATTTTGATTCTAGAGCTTGGAGCGTGCCTTCCCTTGATGAGGCTGTGGAGAGTCTAGCACGTCGAGAACATGATGCCATTAAGAATAGCATTGCAACAGCATGCAGAACACATTTTGGTCATGATAGGGTCTTCCTTAAAGACACAAATGAAATGAAAGCAATGCTTCTAGAGAAAGGTATTGACTGGAATTTGTTGTCTGAACATTTCAAACGTGGGACATATGTCAAGCGTTATGTAAAGTCAGACGTTATGTCGTTTGCAGAGCTAGAAAAGCTACCACCAAAACATTTCGCTAGAAGCAACAAATCTCCAGTTTGTGTTAAACGAAACGTTATTGATATCATAAAAGATCTTCCAGAATTGTCGAAGATCTTAAATAAGACCGACGTGCTATTTTATGGTGAAGCACCAAGAATTATTGAAAATTCCGCCATGGATTCCACCATCCTAGATTCGAAAACACTCGAGGGGGTCACTGAGAGTCAAGTGGGAACCTTTCTCAACAAGCTTGTGGAGTGGCTGACCAACTGATTTCAAGATGATTCATCTCAAAATGAAACGTTGTTGAACATCACTTTCATTTGTAAATTGTGAAAATCCACAGTTGAACATGTTAGAATGGATCTTGTTGGTTGGTTAAGCAGTTTGAAATGGAAACACTCGGAATAAAGAGGTCTGGTTCAATGATTAAATCTGAACGACACCTAATTGCTCAGCTGCAACGCTCTTTCTTTAAGTTCATTGATGAATTGACTGACGGTCAAGCTCTATTGACTGACGATGGCAAATTAGTGATTGGTAAACATGTTACAAATCGTCGACAAGAACCGAAAAATCCTTATGCAGTGGTAACCATGTTGGATGGTCGGCTTCATCTTCCGGAAAGTGCAACCTCGTCTTGGTTGGATCTAACGTTAGCACAACTTACTGATGTTAACCGTAAAGATCGACGAAACAGAAAAGCTGGACGAACTGGTATTCTGAAGGTCACGATTCGGTGTCAAATGTTAGAGACAGTCAAGCGTAAAATTCAACGTGCTGCTAAACAATACGCTAAACTCCATAGTTCAATTATTTGTTATTATGAAACGCGGCATGCATTGCTTCAAGCAAGTTGATACAAACAATGAGTTGATTTTGTCTCACAACTGTGCAAAAGCCCAGTTGAATGAGATAGAATGGACTTATTAAGTGGTGATTGGAAAGAAAACAAAGTAAATCAGACTAACAATCAATCAAGATATCTTGTATTTAATACAATTGTTATTTGGTTCAGATTGGCCCAAACGGAAACAAGGATATTTTTGATGACAACAAATATCGATTATCCCACAGATGACGTGAATGTTTATCACTGGTTGTTGGATGTTGGATGGCGACAATGCGCACCTTTTGATATGTCAGGTTCTTGTTGGGAACATTCTGAACTTAATGCTAAACTTGACCTTCGACATGGCAGTCGAATTCCGATGCTTCGAACTGTTCAACGTTTTTATGGGTGTGGTAAAAAGTTAAGTTGTGGCATCAAATGTCATCTTCCCAAGAATCATGAAATACCTTGCTCCTGTGAATGGCACAATGCCTGACCTTCCTTGGCAATAGGATTCTTGATATTTTACAGTGTTGTTTCAAAATGAAAAGATGGGATCAAAGAATATTCTTTGATCCCGTTTGTTTTTTCTATTTGTGTTATTCCAAACTCGTTATAACTTTAATAGTATCATGACACATCAATAACATTTGTGCAACGATAACAATTGGTTCAACATTTAGTTTTTGCGCAAAAAACACACACAAATCCCATGAGTTTTCAAAAAATTCATTGTGTTGATTAATATGATTAAAATAATCCCATCCAGTATTTTTCCATGTCTTAAGAGAAAAATCAAGAAATTCTGAATGCTCGAGCTCTAACACCAAATCACGCCATCTCAAAATTTGTTCATCTCTTGGCAACATGATTGTTGCAATTTGACTTTCACGATTTTTGACTCGCTTAGAACCATCTAAAATTTCAAATGTAAATTTCATCAGTTCAATTCACTTTTCTTGTTAAGTTTCTTTGAAAGATATTCACAAATTTGATTCACAGGTTCAACCGTCGATTGATATTCATGTTTAAGCAATTCAACAAGCTTTGGATCATGTTCCAGCATTGCCTCAATTCTTAGTTGATAGTCTGGATCATGATATGCATCATTTACGTCCTTTCGAAATTCTTCAAATGAAGTCAACATTGTCTTAAGACATTTTTCAAATTCATTTTTTGTCATTCGATATTTTGATTTCATCTGCTTTCTTTCATGATTATTTTAATATTGTGCTCAAGACGGGACTCGAACCCGTATGCCCGTGTGGGCGGCGGATTTTAAATCCGCGGTGTCTGCCATTCCACCACTTGAGCATGATTGCAACCATTTCTTGGTCTGACATTATATTCCTTGCAACCGGCATATCGCTGAAGGCTTAACAACAACGTTCTTCTCGATTGGGAGATGTAATATCAGAACAATTATAATTGCAATGGTCGGTCTGATGGGAGTTGAACCCATGTCGTGCTGATTAAAAGTCAGCTGTAATACCGTTATACTACAGACCGTTAGTGACTACAGACCGTTATAGTGGGTGCGTAACAATAAGGTCATTGCCACATACACCCAACCCACCAGGAGACCTTTCCTAGTTAGATTATCCCTTTCCATAGAAACTTAAGTTTCTGCGAAAAGAGACAGTGGAGATATGGGGAATCGAACCCCAATTTCTACAGTGCAAATGTAGAGTCTTCCCGTTAGACGATATCCCCATTTAACAATATTGTATCACGTTCTTTCTTATTTATTCACTGTGATGATAAAAAATATTTGGTAAACCTCGAACCAAAATTTCATCAGTGTAGCAGGTGGGATTCGAACCCACAAGTTTACCCGGAGGGACCCGATTTACAGTCGGGAAGACACACCATTGTCCAACTGCTACATATCATGCCCTTGCCGATCCTTCACTGTTCTTGATAAGAAGGGAAGGATCGGCAAGGAAGTCACTCACTGTTAATTTAATTCTTCACGGTTTTCTAGTGACCAACGTTCAGAGGTCGACGTAAACGTTGGATGACATTTCGAAAAGGGAAGATTAACAATAAGTGACCTATGTCAAGAATCAACCATCAGTGCCCGTGAGAAGTTGTTCCTGTTCAGGTTCACCCTCACTGGTTGAGTCCTGCTCGCTGGTTGAATCATCCGTTTCTGAAGATTCCACCTCGACATCCTCGTTGTCATCAACCACTGCCATCTCACCTGCAAGAACCTGAACTTCCGATGTAAAGAGATACAATTCCTTGTTGGATGCACTCTCGGAATCAAGCTGGACAAAGCATCGAATTCGCTGAGCCCGAGTAACAACACCCTGAAGTCCAACGAACTTGGGATTGCCACCAACCACCCGAACTCGAGAACCTTCCTTAACCTTCACCTTTGTTGCAGCCTCAGTTGCCGCAACCCGATTATGGAATTGCAAGTGCAAAGAAAGTGCTGTAATCTCATCAGCCGAAAGCGTGTTGACAGCATCCTGAAAGGCGACATGTGCGATCTTGGACAATGCAGGCAACTTCTCAGCAGCCTTCATAACCTTCGACATATGAGCGGAAGGCTTGACAACAGCATCCTTCTCAGCTTTCTTCTTGGCTCGCTCAGCTTCCTTGGCAGCCTTTCGAGCAGCACGTTCTGCTTCAAGCTTTTCTTGCTTTGCAGCACGAACCGCATCAACAGTGGACGTTGCTTTCTTTGCTGATGCTGCCTTTACTTTATATGCAAGTTCTTCAAGAGCATCAGCAGTGAGCGACGGCACCTCAGAACTTTCCTTTGCAGCCTTGCGCGCCTTGGCAGCCGCGATCGCCTGATCAATCTTCGAAAGCTTGGAATCGTTAGAATCAGTCATAATTATTTTCCTTTGTCCTTTTTCCTAAAAACAAGATTGGAAGTGATTTCCCAACCTTTTTGATATTCTTTATTCTATCTTAAAAGAAGCCAGTTTTTCACTGCTTATCAAGTTTTTTTTCAAGCGTTGGGGTTCCGGAGCAGGTTTGCTTCCTTCCTTCCAACCGATAGACCAATATTATCATGGCTTCGGTCAACTGTTCACAACCACGAAATAAAATTTTCTGTACAAATTTGAACCATCTCAAAATGAGAATGCCCACAGAATTCCCAAGAATCAGATGGTATGGTAACCTATCCTGAGCCCGAAAACACTCGAGTGGGTCACTGAGGGAACATGTTCATGCTAGCACGGTGAATGGGCGGGTGAGGTTCAAATTTTATTTCGCGGCTGTGCAAATCCACTGTAAATGGAGATACAATGATCTTATGGTGCTAATCTACGGAAGCAATGAACAACGTAGCTCTGGTGGGTTTATCATTCCAATCTCTCAATGGGGAACGCCAGCTGTGATGAAAACTTGGCAAACCCATCTAGAGAATAGATCATATCTTTTCTTTATGTATACAAAGGGAACTTATGCTGAAAAGCAGCAAGCATCAAAGGAACTTGAGATTTGTGATCGCAAACTTGCCTTCTGGGAAAGGCATCCAGCCTTTGATATTTCCAAAGCTGCAAGTGCAAAAGCTCAAGTAAAATCAAAGTGGAATTCTCGCTAAACTGTGCAAAAGCCCAGTTGAACCTGATGGCGACAAAGTCGCGTCAGAATGAGACACCAACTGTGTAAAAAACCAGTTGAACCTGATAGAATGGATCTTGTTGGTTGGTCAGGCAGTTTGAATCGAACTGCCTTAATAAGGAGCATAAATCATGGCTGGTATGAATCTCAACGTTGGTATCAAGAACCTCAAACGTGGTACCAATATCAACACCATTGTGGTTCCGGAACAACTCAAACGTCGAATCAATACCAAGATTGATTGGTTCGATGCTGCGTGTGGCAATGGTCTTGTTCCTTCATCGGTTGTGATGTTGACTGGAACACCTGGTGCTGGTAAGACCACAATGCTATTGCAAATCGCTGACTCCATTACTCGATCTGGGAACATTTGTATTTATAACACGGGTGAGGAATCACTATATCAAGTGAAGATGACAGCTGATCGCCTTAAGCTTAATTCAGGATTCATCTGTGGTCAAGATATCATGGTTGAAGATGCTCTTGAACATGCTGATATGGTTAAGAAACAGCATCCCCGCAAACAGATTTTCCTTTTGCAGGATTCACTTCAAACGCTGGATGATGGTAAATATGCTAATGGAACGAATGGTTCAACTGCCATGCGTTCTGTTGAAATGTTGACTGGATGGGCGAAGGATAATTTTGCAATCGTTGGTTTCATTGGTCAAGTCAACAAGGCAGGTGTCTTTACCGGAAAGAATGGAATTCTTCACGCTATTGACGTGAAAGGTCAAATCTATATTGATAGTGATAAAAAGAGTGAGACATATGGCGAGCGCATTTTCGAGGTGACGAAAAATCGCTTTGGTCCTGCGGGTTTGAGCTATGTTTTGGGAATGAGTTCAACTGGGCTTTATGAAAAAGGCTCTTATGAGGCTACGGAATAAATAAACAATGTCAAATATCAAAAAAATTGTTGTTGACTGGACAAAGATCGGGAGGAATATCTCTCGATGGTGTGAAGGATATGATTCCATCAAGATTCTTCGAGAGGATGATTCCATTATCACTGTTGAATGCAAGAACCTATTGACTGGTTTGACGCAAGAGGTTGGTTTCTGGGCACCTGCCTATTCGAAATAATTTTTCGTGGTGTGACATGTTGCCCCTGATTGTGCAAAGTCAACCATAAACCTGTTAGAATGGATCTATTGGTTGGTCAAGCAGTTCGAATTGCAATGGAAAACAGGAGAGAAATATCATGAGCAATGATTTCAATACATTTCTTGTATTCGAAGTGATTCGCAAATTCGAGAATGCACAAGTGCTCATTCCGGCGAAGGTTAAACGTGAGTTCTGGAAGATGGGTGGTAATAATCATTTGACTGATCCAAACACAGGAAAATGCAATATCGTCGCTTTGTCAAGTAAGAACATGCATGTCATTGTTGAATTCCTTGGTGATAGTGTATATGAGAAAGACGAGATCGCAATATTTCATTTGTCGGGACTTGAGACCCGTCCGCTTGATGCTGCTGACTTCGCTTGAAAAGGAATAAACAACATGGCACCTGAAAAAGAAGAACACAAGTTTCCGTTTCGAGCAAGGCTTGTTGAATTGTCAACGGGTAGACTAAGGACTGTTGGCAGTTGTCTGGTTATTGGGTATTCTCGAAGGAAACATGTATCAGAAGAAGAACATGTCATTGTTGAATATGATGGCGATCATGTATATTCGCGTGGTCAACTTGCAACCCATCCAGTTTCTGAATTGGTTCCATGGATTCACTTTCGCGAATCAAACAATGGTTGAAAAATTTTTCTTTGGTGGAAGTTAACCTTCCTCGATTGTACAAAGTTCCAGCTGATCGTGTTGTCAACTGTGCAAAAGCCCAGTTGAATGAGATAGAATTGATCTACAAGCTGGTTGGTTAAGCAGTTTGAAGCGAACTGTGATGGAAGAGGGAAACAATCATGGAAACAATGCAATCCATCACGATTAGTCTAGAACTCGCTAACAAGATTATCGATGCACTTGATGATATGACTAGCATATCCGAAAAACGCAAGATTCATTATGAGCTTTGTAATATTGTGGAGAAAGCTAGCGAAAGCAGTAACATTGACGTGTTTGTATGCGAAATGAGCATTAAATGAAGAACCCGATGACAAGGCATCAATTGCTTGAAGATCTTTCTGACGCAGAAATTAATACCAATGACGCCATGGCGGAGAAAGTTGCCAGCCTCGAAGAACGAGTTGAAGAACTTGAAAAAATGTTGAAACAATTGTCTGATCGACTTGATGAGTCCCAGGAGATCGCACAGATTCGTTCAACAAATTATAACCCAAATCTAGATGATAATTGAAGGATGAAATAATATGACTGAACCCAAAAAACTGGATGTTAAGAAAGTTGTTAATGAAATCATTGAACAGGAAAAGGATTGGCAATTCGCACAAGCTGAATGGGTGAAAGCAAATGAGGCATTTAATCATGCTCATGAAGTTCTTGCCCATGCAAATAAATTGAAAGAGAAAACTAAGCGACCTCGAAGTCATGAATTGGCCATGGCACAGGAGTTAAAATCATTGTGGAATGATTTAGTTGATGATTCATCTCTTAAGATTATGAAAAAGAATTGTGATAAACCTTTTTCATTTTTCAATATGATTATTGACGATCAATGGACAAAGAAACTGTTTGGTAAGGATGCATATTGGCTAATTAATTCTTTCTCGCGTAGCCTGAACATTGGCGATGAAGCAGTGCTTATAATTACTGACTCAGCTATTGGGAAACCTGTAGGTTGTAATGTGACGATAGAATATGCGTATCGCAAAGCTGACCAGCAACATCGTCGATTTGTTGATACTTGTTTGTTGCTGGAAAAGTTTTTGGAAGAATTCGCTGAGGAAATCAAAAAATCGTGACTGAATTAAACGATGAGGATTTGGTTGATGAGATTCTTCGCGATGCTAAAGAGTGGCAACGTGCGGATGATGAAGTAAAACGTTTGGCAATGTTACGGAACAAAATTGACAATAATTTTAATGAGGCTGTTGCATTAAGAAATAAACTTGTTAAACCTTCTGAACGTGAGGTTGCACTTCTGAAAAGACTCGCAAGTCTTGCCACCAAGGAAGGCAATACGCCTGTTGATGTCGTGAATAATACAAGACCCAAGATTGTTCTAATTGATCAATCAAAAGGTTTTCGGTATATCAACATCAATATTGATGATGTATGGATGAAGGAATTATTCGGTCAAAATACAAGAGTAATTCGATCTGATGGAATCATTTTCTTTGATAAAGATAATGATTGTGTTGTATGTAAACTTATCAATTTTAAGCGCGGCGCGCTGACTATACAGACACATTGTGCCGGCTCTGGTGTGGTTGTTTATACAGGAAATGAACATCGTTGGTTTGCGTCATGCAATACACTTAACGCGCTGGAGAAAGTTTTTGAGGATATTGCCAAGCGAAGGAAAAACCTTCCGTAATTCGGAAATGAGTTGATCCAGCACAAATTTTATCTCACAACTGTGAAAAGTCGCCGAGAGACATGATAGAATTGATCTATTGGTTGGTCAAACAGGAGAAAAGAAATCATGACTGATTCAAAAGAACTGGATGCTATGGTTGATGAGATTCTTCGCGCCGAATCGGAATGGCAACGCCTGCGCGACGAGGTTAATCGTTTGACCAAGTTACGGGATGAAGCCATTTCTAATTATAATAAAGCTCTTTCGTTTAAGGATAAACTAGTTCGACCAAGTTCTCGCGAGGTTGAGCTAGCAAAGGGGTATGCAAGTCTTGTCGTGAAAAGCGTTCTTTCTGTCCCCCAAAATAAAGTTGAGTATATTACTTTACTCGATCATAATCGAGTACTTTCAGTGTCCAACATTGATATTGATTATGCATGGATAAAGAAATTGTTTGGCTCGGATGTACATTGGTTTCGCGAGTGTGGCGATGTGATGACAATTTGTATAAGTGGTAGAGCTATATTCAATGTTGTTGATTGTCCCGAAACGCTCGAAGGCGAGCGGCCTGGTGTGAATGTTTATAAAGACAGTCAATTAGTTTTGACATGTTATACTTGTGCCGACTTGGAGAAAGTTTTTGAGGAAATTGCCAAGGAAGTTCGTAGGCAATAAACAAGCCCCGTTGGGATGGCCCCGATTAAAGGGGAATTTATGGCCCCATTTAGCCCCGTTGAAATAGGGTATTTATGGGGCCATCCCCGGGGTGGTTCAGGCAACCTTTGTGGGGTTCTCGGGATGGTTGGTGGTGCGCTAAGGCTCTACGTATTACGCGAGCAATTTTGGGATTATTTTCAGTTTACGTGATAACAAACACAAACTTGTGTTTGCATTACGCGACATCTCGACAAGATATCTTGTTACGCGAGCAATTTTAGGAACTTTTTCAGTTTACGTGATATGCGAGCAATTTTGGGATTATTTTGCAACTGCTTTTCCGGGATTCAGATTTTTCTTGACAGAATCCCATTTTGAAAAAATTTCACGCGAGCAATTTAAGGGAAAAATGGTTGAGTTAATTCTTGAATTTTTTGTGTTATTCATTATTATGCTTTTCGCAATTGCAATCCAGTTTTTGTTGGCAATTACTTTTTGCAAACTTATGTTGAAATATATCAAGGAAGATTAATGAAGGTGACGATGATATTTGATCTAGCCTGATATTTGAGCAATTTCAGGTGCAATTTAATTTGCGCCTGATATTTAAATTCAATGCAACCCATTGCCGGATATCTTTTACTTCTTCCGATTTTAATAATTTTTCCTTCGCTGGTTATTATTTTTTATACTTGGGTGCAACATAACATAGACGGAAAGTCGAGCTCGACTTTCCTTAAGAATAAATACATGAACAGAAAAGTTTCCGGTGAACTGCTTGTTTCTGGTGAGGGTGAGATTGATATAAACAATGAAATCTTGCAATTTAGGGGTGTTCGTTGTCATCCTGAATCGCATATCTTTGTTTCATTTTCGCCAAAGGAAGGTTGTCATGACCTTCCGTCAAGGTGTGGCAAAACCACCCCGTCATGTGATCACCCAATTGATGACGATGAATTAACATGGGTGTTGCATAACAATACCCTTGACGGAAGGTCATTGACCTTCCTTAGAATCAAATATAAAACATCCGATCTGCGTGAGATTCAATGGATGATCATCAATCCTTAATGACCGAAGGTCTCAAACTTTCCGTCAAGGGGTGGCAAAGCCACACCGTCAAGGAAAGGCATTGCCTTTCCGTCGGCATTCTTGGTTGGATCGGACGTGGAAATGCTGGTGATCAGTTATTGATGACAGGGATATCATTGGCTTTGCATCGTTGTGGTGCAAAGCCAATTGTCATTTCTGGTCGTCTAACAAAATCAATTGCCAATGATCTTCATGGCCTGATCATTGGTGGCGGGTCATTGTTGGACGGGCCACTCGATGTCGATCCAGACGTTGATCTGAATTCAATGCCGATTGCTTATATCAGTGTTGGCCTTGAGACAAGCATTCATCCAGATCATAAGAAATTTTTGACACAAGCTTATCTTGTTATTCATCGAACATTTTCAAAATCTCGAGAACTCGTCGTTCAAGCAGAGGTTGGCAAGGACGGAAGATCAATTGAAACTTTCCGTTGGCACGCACTTCCTGATATTGTATATACATTGCCAGCGGGGGAAAGGCAGCAAAGCAATCCCACATGGCCTTCCATTCTGATCTTTCCGAACATGGAACTGATCCCATCATGGAACGATCCTCATTGGAAACATGTTGCCTGGGATCGATTCAAGGATGAATTTGCTCAAGCTCTTGATATCTTGGTCTCCAAAGGTTGGCAAATCACATTCATGAGTTCTTGTCATAATCCAAAACAAGATGACATGTGGGCTTCTGTTGAAATATTGACAAGAATGACGAAAAGAAAATCAGAAATGATTTCGACACAATATCTATCTCATGACTCCATGGAGGCAACATCACAAATTTCGAATTTTCGTGTTGTCATAAGCCAGCGCTTTCATGGTGCAATCCTTGCAAGAATGGCGAATGTTCCTTGCATGTCGATTTGGCATCATAACAAACTTCGTGATCATTGGCCCGCGCCTGTTGCAAGCCTTCCATATCATGGATTCACCAAGGATCAGATGTTGGTCGAATTTCATGGAAAGTTATTGGCGCCCCTCCTTGACCAAACACCGGTGGGGCTTGTTGACAACACTCTTGCAAAGGCATACGATTCTCATATCAAATCATTTTTATCACTTCTGGAGATTTGCGAATGACAAGATGGATCGGTCACAATTTATCAAGCGGGATCATTTCGATTGTTTCATCGGCCACGTTTTCTGCCCCCGGGAATTCGCTGGTTGTCACAGAATTGCCTGATAATTATGACCATGTATCATCCAATGATTTAATTGCCAATTTTCGTGCCACCGCTCGAGGGCTTCGGAACCGCAAGCCTCATGCCCCCGCCAATGAGCTTCGTGTTGCTTTTGTTGGCAATTGGAAAATGCGATGTGGCATTTCAACATATGCTGAGCAACTCTGGCCTCATGTTGCAAAGCATCTTGGCGATTTCAAATTGTTTGTTGAATTCAATGATCATCCAACGGGATCAATTTTCATGTTTGATGGGAATGAATTGCCTTCCCACCAAGTTGTTCCATGTTGGTCACGTGGGCAATCACTTCGAAAGCTTGAATTGGAGCTTGAGGCATATGATCCCGACATTGTCTGGATTCAACATGAATTTGGTTTGTGGCCTGATGCTGCCAAATGGTTGCCGTTTATTTCTAGATTGTCAAATTGGTGTCGACCAATTGTCACAATGCATAGCGTTTTTCACCATCGCGATAAAACAATTGTTGAAGCCGCCATTCCGGAAATTGTTGTTCATCTTGAGGGTGCCGCACAAGTTTTGAAACAAGAAAAGGGTGTTCCAGGGAATGTCACTGTTATTCCTCATGGTTGCACACCCGTTGATCCCAATGCCAGACAAAAACTTTGGAACTTCTATAAATCAGATCATACCTTTATGCAATTTGGATTTGGATTTCGTTATAAAGGTTGGGAGCTCGCAATTCAAACAACATATGAATTAAAAAAGAAATATCCTGATGTGTTCTTCACCGGTTTATTTTCTGAATCGCCTTTTTGTGCAACAGAACATCAACTCTATTATGATCAACTTATGAAATTGATTAATGATGCCGATCTTCATGAAAATGTTGCAATCATTCGTGGGTATCAATCAGATGCATCGTTGGATTCTTATCTTCGAACCAACAACGCTGTGATTTTCCCATATGTTTCCCATCCAGAACATGAGGTCTTTGGTGCGTCAGGCGCTGCAAGATATGCGATGTCGAAAGCTGTTCCTGTTATAACAACAAGCGTTAATCATTTTTCTGATGTGCCAACGATCAAGGCAAGCTCACCCAGCGAATTGGCCGCAAAACTTGATCAAATTTTTTCTGATGAAAAATTCAAAAATCAACAAATTGAAAATCAACTTCAATATGTCGAAGATAATTCGTGGGAAAAGGTTGCAAAAAGATATATTTGGCTGTTTGAAACGGGAGCATAAACGTTGAGTTCATGATAGATATTATCATCAATCAATGAAAGTTCAAATTCATGGCAATAAGAGACCTAACTCGGTCAAGAAAAACATATTCATTTTTTCGATCTCCACCGGTGGCTGATATGGGATCTACAGTAAAACCGACAATCGCAGGATCTTATAGCGCCAACGTGTTGGATTATGGTGCAAAAGGAACAGGAACCGTTAATGATCTTGCAGCTTTTCAATTGGCTGCGGCGAGCGGTTTCAAAACAGTTTTTGTGCCACAAGGAACATATCTTCTTGGGACTGGAAGTATTAGTGTTGCCAATGGGCAGACGTGGTATTTTCTCGGGTCAACCTTGATTCAATCTGGAACAAGTGCAATAACTTTCAACTGTTCAACAATTGATGATTGGGCTTTGATCGGCCCATGTGTTATAACTGGTTCTGGGAACGCCTCAGGAACATCAGCTGCGGTTTATGTTGTTGGTTGTAACAGATTTCGTGTTGAAGATATCACGGCAAAAAGTATCAGCGGATGGGGATTCAAACAAGACCCAGGAAGCCCGAGTGGAACTTCTAGAGGTGATCAAGGTCAATATACAAATATCCAATCATTAAGTTGTTATTATGGATTTGAGAA